>ERZ761584.123-NODE-123-length-29845-cov-11.084961_pt1 | contig 29845 bp, 28 predicted proteins | sample MGYA00512168_ERZ761584 | MGnify/ENA primary metagenome ERZ761584 (study PRJEB28899, sample SAMN03785564) | bioreactor sludge metagenome | biome: EBPR Sludge; feature: EBPR Bioreactor; material: 0.22µm filtered reactor supernatant | place: Saint Lucia: Queensland...
TGGACCTCACGCTATTGCCAAGATGAAAGCTATTGCTCATGGTGCTTCACGCTGTTCCTTAAATTTGAACGTACGTTTCCATTCACCATGCGGCTTACTCTGATCGACACACCGTCCCTTACAGCAGAAATAACTACGCTTCCACGCGAGAGTTTCAAAACGTCGCCCCACATTACGTCACGCGGGATGTCCCACACGTCATCAGCGACGGATTTTCCGACGAGCAGATTCTTTTTTGAATTTCACGTTGAAGAACCCTTTGGACGGGTAGCCAAACATTGTCGTAAACAACATCGTCAATTCCATCCCAGACAAAATTTAGGATGAGACGTCTCGGTTCATGGCGAACAGCGAGCACCAGTCGTTCGTGCGACCTGTCCCCAGCAAATACCAAGGGAGCTTTGACAATATGCCCTAGCAGGTCTCGTTTTGGAGCCATTGTTCTTAGAACCCACCCCCTCGAAAGATGACACATCCGAAACTCATCTTTCAGGGGGTGTGTTGAATATCCTGGTAGTTTGCTGCCTCTATCGTGGAGTTGATCGCCATGATGCCGCCATTGACGATGGATTCGACGTAGAAAAAAGCCAGCTCTCTCGCTGCCCAATTCACCACGCCTCCAACCCATGGCCGTGGGTAAACTTTTTCATACACGTTGGACCCGAGATCAAAACCGCTCATGACGCCATTGTAGCGTCTTTGGATATGCGGTCAATCGCACTTTTCCATTCGGCTTTCATTCGACGTAACTCTTGAGGACGTAAGCAAGTTCGCCGGTAGATGGGTGGTAGATTCTGGCGTGGGCGAGGACGTGGGTGGATCGCAGGGCGTCGTCGATGACGTGGCGTGTGTTCGCTTGGTGATATTCGACGTAAATCATGGCGACGTTCCCCCAGGGCTTGTGGGGAAGATGGGAGAAGATCGCGTCTTCGTCGCCTTCGATGTCAATCTTGACGAGGTCGTAAGTTTGCAGATCCAGCGCTGTTGGGTGGATAGTTGGAACTTGAATGGCTCGACGGACGTGGACCGATGTGACGTAACTGCTGCACGGACCGTGCTTTCCGTTCGCAACAAAGACCTTGCGCTTGCGAATCGCGTAAGCGGCTTCAAGGAATTCCGCTTGGACTTGGTTGGCCGCGAGATTCCTGCGGAGGATTTTGGCGTACGCAGGATGCGGCTCTAGGGACGTGATTTGGGCGCTCGGGTAGTGGCAGTGGAAGTAAAGGGTCGCTGCCCCGATGTGGGCGCCGAGGTCCAGGATCTTGCGAATTCGTCCCTTGGGAAAGGGGTAGATGGGATACGACGTGCCGTCCATCACTTCGCGGACGACCTGCTGCGAGACGGCATCGGAGTAGTGTTCTAGGGAGTAGCGTTTGTTGTTGAAGCAGAAGCGTGAGGTGCAGGTGGTGGGCTGATTCATTTCTTGGGTTTGGGACGTGGCCCGCGCTGCCTTTGGCGCGAGTGGGGTGGATTAGTAGCACTCAGAAACCTGGCGACGGCTTCTTCGGTGGTCATGCGCGACCAGCCTTCCAAAAACGTCTCCAGCTTAATCCACTCGCCCTGCGTAAGAACGCCAACCGTTCTCCACCGATTCAGCGTGGAAAGAGTCGGCAACGACGCAAAGAGGCGTCGTGCTTGGCGGAGAGAGATGCGCTTTTCGTGCAGGAACCAAGGACGTTCGCCTGACGCATCTGCGCCCATAGATAACCATTTCGTTGCAAGGGTTTTGCTGGGAAGCTTTTAGGGTTGCGAATCATCGTACCTTTGCTGCAAGGTGGTGGCAACATCACCTACCCCACAGCAACGGTCGAGATTCATGGCAAAGAAAACAGCATCCCCAGAAGTAGAGACGCCAGCGGAAGCGCCTGTCGAACAAACGGCAGGCGAAAAGCTGGTGGCTTCCCTCGGGGAGTCCCAAGTCGGTTCAGCCTCCACGGCTGACGTTACGCCAGAGCCGCCATCACTCGGGGACGTTCCTGAGGCGTCCTCGGGTGGTGGTTCTGACGCGACGACGGAGGGCAAGCCCGATTTCCTGACGACCGTCAAGGAACTTGGCTTCGCCGATGTAGACGATGAGCAGGCAGCGCGGGATCGCGTGCTGGAGGCTTTTCGTCAGCAGAAGCAAGACTTGGAAGAGCGCGAGCGCCGGCTGAAGGAGGCGGAGACATTCGCCACCTACGGCCGCGAATACCTCGATAAGCTGCGGCAGACGAAGGAGCCCGAGAAACCGGCCGCTCCCGCCGCGAAGTCGGTATGGCCCGAGTATCCAACGATTGACCCCCAGATTTTGCGGAAGTACCGCACCGTGGGGCCAGACGGCCAGGAGCAGTGGTCCCCGGAAGCTCCGGCTTCGGTGCGAGCGGAATACGAACGCTACCTGACCACCGCCGAGTCCTGGTCGAACGATTTGATTTACCGTCCGCGTCAGGCGCTCAAGGAACCGATTCGCGCCGAGATCGAAGAATACTTGAGCGAAGTGTTGGGGGTTCCCTTGCAGGAGCTTCCCCAGCGACTCGATGTGACCGGCGAGCAGCGGATCATCAATCAGTTCTTGGCGGAGAACCAGGAGCGGCTGTTTGTCCGGGACCCGATCACGAACAAGTTGAACCAGGAAAAGTACACCCCCTACGGACAAGCGGTCTCGGATGCGTTGGAGGAGGCTCAACGGTTGGGCATCCCGACGCGAGACGCGCAACTGAAGTATGCGACGGCGATTGCCAACGCGAAGCATCCACCCTCCACGTCGGCTGCGATTGCTCCGAAGCGTGAGGAGGTGCGGCGCGAGATTGCCCGCAAGGCAGGTGCCACGGGATTGCCGCAGCGTGGAACGCCGAACCCGGAAAGTCGGCCCCAGAATCGAAACGTCTCACCGGGCCAAGCGTTGCTGGACCGGCTGAATGGAACCGCAGCCAATTAAGCCCGCCAGGGGGCTGACCACCTGGAAGGAGTTTTGAGCCATGCCTACCGGATACCAGGGTTACAGCCCGGCGGATTTTGCTCGCAGTGCCGCTACGACGTTGGCCGAAAACATTCGGATGCTGGAAGACGCCGCGACGCGCAACTTCCCGGCCTTGGCCCAGATTGAAGCGTCGGGGCGGATCACCTTCAATCATGGTGGCCGTGGTTTCGACTGGCCGGTTCAGTACCGCATCCACAACGTGGAAGGCAACACCGGCGAGACGCAGCGGAACTTCGCACGCCGCAATCTGTACAAGACGGCCGCCCTGGAGTATCGCGGCTACCAGGCGACGGACGCGATGTACCAGCGAGAGTTCCTGGAAAATCGCGGGCCGGAAGGCATCATCAAGGTATTCGATCAATTCGTCGAACGCCTGACGCGATCCATGAAACAGGTCCTCGGCAAGGAAGTCTACACGGACGGATCGGCCAGCGGGAACGAAAAGTATTGGCATGGCTTCGAGTCCATGTTCGCGACCAACGGCACCGTCAATATTTCGACGGGTGCTCAGCGGGCGACGAACACGGGCGACAAGGTGGGATACCCGAACGACACCTACGCCACGCTGTCCACGGTGCTGGGAACGGTCGGCGGGGATTGGGAGTCGAGCGTGGTCTGGCCGGACGGTGACGGGGACCCCGAGTACGACTACTGGTCTCCCTTGATTGTCCACACGTCCTACACGGGATTCGCGGACTTCATCGAAGCGTTGCGATTTGGAATCGTGACGTGCCAGAAGAACGCGACCTTGGACGAGCAGATGACGACCGGGGTGCTGTCGCGGAATTCGTACATGACGGCGTTGAACCTGCTGGACAACAAGGAGCAGATCAACATCAATCCGGGCGGCGACTACTCGCTGCGATCCCTGGGCTTCAAGAACACGTTCGCCCTGGACGGCGTGGAGTTCACGTTCGACTCCTCGTTGAGTGGAACGCTGGGCTACGGCTTCAACTACATGAACATCGAGCTTCGCGGCTGCGATGAGAGCCTGCTGAAGTCGGAAGGTCCCGAGTACGACATCCACACGCAGGCCTACAACGCGGTGGTGTCCACGCTGTCGAACATGAAATTCACCAGCCCGCGCAACTTCGTCAAGTGGTGCGTGCCGACGTAATCTTTCCAACAACGCCGCCTGAGGGGCCTTTACCGCAGGGAACAGGAGTATCGCCATGAATCTTTCGAGTCCGCTGCCCTTCGAGCTGGGCGAAACGCAGAAGGGTACCGACACGGACGGGAACATCATCGACTACGATTGGGCGGGCAAGTTGTTCCTGATTTCCGATCAGAACATGGGTGCCGCCCGAACGACTCCGCGTCGGACGGGCCGTCAGTTGTGGGGCGTGCCGTTGCTCAACAACAGCGGAATCACCCTCTACGGAAAGCGGCTGGCTCGCCTCAAACGCGCTGGTGGCTTTACCGACATGCAGCGAGTGGACGGGTACGCGACGGTGTTGGCCGACCACGGGCTGGTCGTCATCGACGAATATCTCGCCACGAGCGGGGTGGCGGACAAGTATTACTTCTGGGGCATCGTGCGAGGCCCGGTGAAAATCCTGACTCCGACTGCTGGGGCGGATTTCAACGGGGATATCTCGATTGGCGCCCAGTTGATTGCCGCAACCGGAGCCACGTCGGGCAATAGCACGAGCGGTCGCATCTCGAATGTGACGTTCACCAACGCGACTGCCGGGAATTCCTCGAACGGCTTCGATGCGTTCAAGGCTGCGTTTTACAACGTCGGTCGGGCGCTGAGTGCTCGCACCACGGGCGAGACGGCGGCTGACCTGCTCATCAACGCTCAGATCATCTACTAATCGCATACCAGGCAACAACCCGTTGCTGGGTTAGGGGTGGGGCGGCGGCGACTTGTGCAGGTCGTCGTCGCCCTTTTTTTGTTTCCATGAGGAGAAAGTACGTGGCAGGTAAAAATTGCAAGGGCGAGTCGAAGAAGCACGAGAAAGAAGAATCCATGGGTCGCAAGTTGGTGGCGAAGTTGAAGAAGGGCAAAAAGAAAAAATGACCACGGCGGGCGAATTGCGGGCGGTTGCAGGATGGGCGATCAGCCATTGCGGCGGCGGCTCTGCTGCCGACTATGCGTTGCTGAAGCTGCGGGATGCGTGCGAAGGCGCCATCCCCTACGCTGAGTCGGACCAGCCCCCGCCCGCAAAACCGCTGGAGCCTCCCGTAACGACGATCAGGGTGCCATCCACTCCGCAGGTTCCTGCGGGAATGTACGGCGTGCCAGTGCCGTGTACCCAAACGGGCATTCATCGCTACGATATACACACCCAGCGTTGCAAGACGTGCGGACGCACGTACCTCGACATCGTAGGGCATCGTGCGGAGTTCATGCCATGATTCTGGATGAGTTGCGGGACGACTGCCTTTCTCGTGGATTGACGAACATCGGATTTCGCTGGGACGTGAAAGAGGCCAGCGGAAAGTGGGTGTTCACGATTGTGTTCACATCTTCCGATGGTTGTGACTATCGTTCGACGGCTTCGTTTCGATTTGCCGATTGCGACGATCCCTCGAACGACTTGGAAGTGGCAGACCGGATGCACGAGACGGCGCGTCGCGCCATGCGTTTGATTGCGATTGATTTCCCCTATCAGCAGCAGGACTATGAAGCGAGTACCGAACAGCAAGGGAGCGGCTGACCCGCTCAAACTGAATGTCTTGATTGTCCATTTCCCTTACGCAGGCAACGGAGGATTCCAATCGGAAATCCCGGCCTTGCGTCGTTGGGAAACAGAGACGGTTCTGAAGGCCAAGGCAGATGACCGAGTAGGCTTTATCCGCTCGGAGGACATTGCCGATACGCCGATCACGATGACGCGGAATCGTGCGGTTTTGAAGGCCAGGGCGTGCGGCGCCCATGTGCTCTTGATGGTCGATAGCGACCAAGATCCGTTCCGTCACGCGGGCGAGTCTTGGCACAAGCCATTCTGGGACGTGGCCTTTGACACCCTGCATCAGCACTACCAGAGGGGGCCGCTGGTGATTGGCGCTCCCTACGTGGGGCCGCCGCCGCACGAGAATTGCTACGTCTTCCAGTTTGAACCCACCATGAGTGGTGTGGGGGATGACGAGGTGATTATTCGACTGGAGCAGTTTACGCGGTCGCAGGCAGCGACCATGACGGGCGTGGGCGAGGTTGCTGCGTTGCCTACCGGCATGATCATGTACGACATGCGTATTTTCGATTTGGTGGAGCCCTGCGGTCGTCCGCGCCGGGAAGTGCTTCAGGATTTGGCCGGCGGTGCGATTACCGTGGACGAGGCCGAGAGGCAGTTGACGGAGGGCTGGTTCTTCTACGAATGGAAGGACGGCTACGCTGCCGAGAAGGCTTCCACGGAAGACGTGGCGGCGACGCGAGACATGGGTTTGGCTTGTCAGGCGAAGTTCGGGTACAACCCGATCCGTTGCGCCTGGGATTCGTGGATCGGCCACTACAAGCCATGGAACTGCGGTCGTCCCCAGATGTACAAGCTGGAGAATGTCGCCAAGACGTTCCGTAACGTCGTGGAGCGGGGCACGCGCTACGGCGAGCAAGATACCTCCTTTGAGTCGGACGTTTGGGAGTTGTACCAGGAGTCTGCCGTTGAACCTCAACGACGAGGCCGTAAGGGCGCACGAAAACGTAAGTCCTGAGACGGTCCAAAAGTCGATGCCTCACCTAGAGGACGAGCAGGAAATGTCTCGGGTGGTGGCGCGCACCTTTGAGGAGCGTTGCCGCCGCTGCAGCAGCATCTTTCCGCTGACTACCCAATACTGGAACAAGGACAATTCCAGAGATTCGGGGTGGTCGAACATCTGCAAGACGTGCCGCGCCGAGGAGCGTCGCGTCAAGGAGGGCCAAGAGATTCTCGACAAGGTGGCTCAGCTTGAGGCCCACGGCATTGCCATCCTGGGAATGGAACTGGAGCAATCGAACGATCCGTGTCCGCACGTGTCGGCTCTGTACCAGGATGTCATGACCATCTTCAATGGCCCAATGGGCTTCGCCAAGCATCTCTATGCTCAGTACCTCGGGACTCCCCTGGGGAGTGCGAATCGGTTCCGCATTCTCAAGATGATCACCGACATGGCTCGGCAGGTCTCGGAGGATGGCAAGGCAACGATGGATCTGGACCGCATGACCGATGCGGAGCTGGAAGCGGAGTTGGAGCGACTGGCATTCCGCCGGGCGCAGCAGAACGCAAAAGACGCGAAGATCAAAGATGCTGCATCCTGACGAGATGCCGAAGCCTGTAGTTTCAGGCTCTTGGTCTAGCGATGGCACTCGCAAGCTATCGCCGCATGATCGTCGTCAAATGCGGGATTTCTTGACGGCCGTCAAGGAGCGTCAGTTAGAGGCGCTCAAGCTGTACGATCCATTACCGTTCCAGCAGGCTTTTCATTCCGCGACAAACAAAGAAGTCATCATCGTAAAGGCCAACCAGGTCGGTGGTCCAGCCCACGTGGATACCCCAGTGTTGACTCCAGCGGGCTGGAGAAAGCTTGGTGAACTGCGAGTAGGCGATCAGGTTATTGGTGGGGATGGAAAGCCATGCAATGTGACGCAAGTTCATCCTCAGGGGTGGCTGGCGTTGTTCAGGCTCACGTTTGATGACGGAGCTTCCACTAATTGTGCTGAAAATCACCATTGGAGGTGCAAACTTAAGAAATCGGAGAAGTATCGAGGAAAGTACCACAAGGAAGAATCCTGGGGTGTGTATTCACTTCAAGAGATTCGAGTTCATGGCGGTGACAACCCAGTTCCAAGAGATAGGGCCATTATTCCTACTGCAGTTGTGCAGTTTCCATTATCCGAGGTGCCAGTCGATCCTTACATTCTTGGAGTGCTTCTTGGGGATGGCTCGATTTCGCATGACACTGCGTCCTTCACAACGGAAGATGTAGAAATCGCGGATCGCGTCGAGTCTTTGCTTCCAGCGGGAATGGCAATGACTCGTCGCCACCGGCAGGAAAACGGGAAGGCCAGTTTGTACTGCATCAATCGTGGAAGCGTGCCAAGAAATCCGATTCTTGCGGGTCTTCGAGAGCTTAAGTTGCTGGGACTCAAGTCAGAGTCAAAATTCATTCCGTTGAGCTACCTTCAGAATAGCGTTGAAACAAGGATTGCGTTGCTGCAGGGATTGATGGATACGGATGGCTATTGTGCGAAAAATGGAGTCCCGTTTTTCTACACGTGCTCTCCGTCTTTGGCTCGTGACATGGTTTCTTTGGTTCGTTCGTTGGGGGGGAAAGCATCTATTTCGTGGAAAGAGACGTTCATCACGAAGAAGGTGAAGGTCAAGGGAAATCCTCTTGTCGTCAAGTCTCCAGACCTTCCAGATGCTTCCGTAAAAAGCCGCTGCTTGAACATGGCTGTAGTCCAAATGTCCCTGCCGCGAGAGATTCGCGTGTTTGGTTTGGACAGGAAAAATGATCGCCGTAACAAATACCAGCACAAGCTGACATCGGGACGCATATTGCATTCCATTCGTCCTGCGGGCAATGGAGAGTGCGTTTGCATCACAGTGGACTCGCCCGACCACACGTACATCACCGAAGACTACATCGTCACTCACAACTCGCTCGCATCGTTTGTGGAGGTTGCCAGGGCAGCGACGAATCAGGACCCCTACAACAAGTATCCGAAGAATGGGGTAGCGGTTTGTCTTGGCTATGGAGAGGGCCACATTGGCCGCGTGATTCATCGCTATCTGTTTCGTTACGGGGCGTTCAACATCATCCAGGATTTGAAGACGGGCGAGTGGAGGACCTTTCGTCCTTGGGCTGCCGACAAGGAGGTGATGGGGAAGTTTGGGGACGCTGGTCGTGAGGAGGAAATCCGTCCTTCGCCACCGCTCATCCCGAAGCGATTCATCGAGGGGATCGCCTGGGAGAAGCGAGCGAATCACGTCTTTTCGTTAGCCACGCTCAACACGGGATGGGAAATACACGCCTTCAATTCCCAGGGTGAAGCGGAGATGGCCCAGGGGTTTCAGGCGGACTTGTTCCTGATTGACGAGGACGTGGCAACCGGGGGCTGGTACGTGGAGGCGTTGGGGCGCACTGCTTATCGCAAGGGCAAGATTCGATGGAATGCGTTGCCGCACAACAAGACGGAAGACTTGGTCCAGATGGCGCAGCGTGCCGAGGATGAGGAGGGGAATCCCAACGCGACGACAATCTGCCTGCGGGCCACGATGTTCGACAACCCCTATTACCCGGAGGAGTCGAAGGAGCACAACGCGAAGGCTTGGAAGGCAGCGGGCGAGGACGTGTATCGGGCGCGGGCGCTCGGGGAATTCACTATCGACTCGACCCGCATGTACCCGACGTTCAGCAAGGAAGTGCATGACGCCATCAATCGCTTGACGTTCATCGAGCAGGAGCATGAGCGGAACGGTCGCCAGATGCGGGCCAAGGTGCAGAAGGTCCTGACGGAATCCGGGGGCGAGCCGCCGATGGATTGGTGTCGCTACATGGTGTACGACCCTGGCTTTAACGTCGGTGCGGTGACGTTCTACGCGGTGCCTCCCCCGCACGAATTTGGCAATTTCAAAATTTGCTACGACATGCTGTATCTGACAAACTGCACGGCCAGCAAGTGGGGCGACGAAGTGGAACTGAAGATGCGCAACAAGCATTTCCAGGACTTCATTATCGACGCGCACGGTGCTCGCTTGCGGGAGTTGGGGTCAGGCGTCCTTCCCCGCAGGCAGTACGAGATGGAGTTGGAGAAGCGGGGCTTGGTGTGCGAGGCGCGAGGTTCTCGATTCACCAGCGGATCGGACGACGTGAAGGGCCGCGAAATGGCCGTTCGCACGTGGCTGGAAATTCGCAGTGGAGAGAATCCGTTGGAGCGGGGCTATCCCACGTTGCTGATTAACATGGACCGCTGCGCCAACCTCGTCAAAGAGATTCTCCAGTTTCGCAAGAAGATGGTAAAGGTTGCCGGGAAAGAGATCGTGTCGGACGAGGGCAACCGCAAGACCGCCGTTCACGCGGTGGAAACACTGGAGTATGCAGCAGCGCATGGCTTGCCCTATGTGGCGCCGCCGCGCAGGGTGGCTGCATTCAAGACGTACGCAGACGAAATCCGCGAAGGGCGGAAGTATCGCGAGGCTCGCCGTCGAGCACGCGGACAGGGCATGGGCGACGGCAATGTGAATCTTGGTCCCCGGGGTGGTTCGGAGGAGGAATGGTAATGACAGCAGCGTTTATTACGGAAGCGGTGGATTCTCAGGAATCGGTGCAGAGTTGGAAAATGCCGGAGATTCGGCAGGGTACGTGTGTGACGTACTACGACTCCACCTTGGCAGAGCAGCGGAAAGTGGTGGGCTATGTGGTCAAGCTGAACAAGACTGGCCGCACGGTCACCGTGCACGTTCCCAGCACGGGTCAGGTCATGGAGCAGGTCCGGCACTTCAACGATCCCAAGCTGAAGATTGCGCCGGAGTTTCGCGAAAACGGCGCTTGGGATTATACTGACGACTGGAAGCAAACCCAGCAACGCATTGCCGACCTTGAGCAGACCGTTCACCGGTTGAACGAAATGCTTCAGGTTCCGACTGCCCGGCAGACGCGGGCCAAGACTGCGGAGTAATTGGGTATGCCTTCCCATCCATTGCGTGCGACGGTATCGGACTGGCTGGCCGTAATCAAAGAAGGCACGCGGTGCCGACACGAGCGGTTCGGCCAGTACGCGGAGGAGTGCGAGAAGTTCTACGACTCCGCGCACAATTGGATGTGGAAGAACGAGTATTCCCGTGGACCCCAGGGATTCGTGGAGTCTGCGGGAGACATTCCCTACCCGACCTTTCACATGACGGTGAATCGGGTATTTGAGGCAGTGGCTCTCTTTGGCCCTGCCATGTTCCAGCGTTATCCGCAGGCGACGGTCACTCCCCAGTCGCCCCCGAGGATTCCCCCGGAGCTATACGGAATCCCGCCGCAGACTCCGCAGTACGACGCGATGATGGGGATGCAGGAGCAGGACCGGCGGGTGAAGTCGATCATCGCTTCACTCAAGGAGCACTACCTGAATTGGCTGCAGGTAGAGACGAACAAAAAGCGTCACGCGCGTCGGTCCATCACCGAAGCGTTGGTCGCGGGCACGGGAGTGTTTTTCCATGAGCTTCACCAGTCTCCGGGGAGCACCGTGCGGACGCCGCGGAGTCGGCACATTTCTTGGCGCCAGGTGATCAAAGACCCGGACGCCAAGTACGACGAGGACATTCAGTGGATCGCAGTGCAGTGGACGCATCCGGTCAATCTCGTGGAGGAGAAGTTTGGATTGCCACCGGGGTCCCTCAAGGGGCACCAGCAATCGAAGCGGTCCCAGGTCAGCCGGCAGGGAGTCAAGGATGCCAAGGCCCGTGGCGTTGGGGGCGAGAGCTTCGACTTGTTGACGTACTACGAGGTGTATTCCAAGAACGGGGCCGGGGACAAGCTGAAGCGAGCGAAGACGGAGTACGACTTAGAATCGCTCGGCAAGTTCGTGCGATTGGTCGTGGCCGAGAATGTTCCTTACCCGTTGAATCTGCCGGATGAGGTACTGAACGATCCCGAGGCCGTGCTGGATGCCGTGCAATGGCCGATTCCGTTTTGGCTGGACGAAGTGTCTGGCAACGGCTGGCCGGTGACGGAGTTGACGTATTACGACAAGAGTTCCAGTGTGTGGGGCGTTTCGCTGTTCAAGCCGGTCATTGGCTGGATGCGCTTCGTGAACTGGTGCATGTCGTTCCTGGCCGACAAGGTTGCCGCGTCGAGTCACGATTACGTGGCCGTGATGAAGTCTGCCGCCAAGGAAATCAAAGAGCAGCTTCTCACGCAGAAGGGTCCCATCAAACTGATTGAAATCAGCGAGATCATGGGCCAGAACATCAACGATGTGATTACGCTCCTGCAGAAGCCGACTTTTGACGTTGCCATCTACAAGATGGTTGAGTCGGCGATGGAGCAGATTGACAAGGGCACGGGCCTGACCGACTTGGTGTACGGCCTGTCGAGTACGCAGATGCGTTCGGCGCAGGAGTCGATCATCAAGGACGACCGCGTTTCCGTCCGTCCTGACGACATGGCTCAGAATACCGAAGACTGGTATTCGGTGTCGTTGTGGAAGGAGATGATGACGGCAGCCTGGTTGCTGGAGCGCGAGGACGTGGCCGGCGTGCTGGGCGAGATGGGGTCGGAGGTATTTGAGCGGTTCGTGTTGAGCGAATCTCCCGAGGCCGTGGTGCGAGACTACACGTATCGCATCATTTCCGGTTCCGCGAAGAAGCCGAACAAGGCGGCGATCCTGCGGGGGCTGACGGAATTCGGCAATGTGATCATGCCGGTGCTTCAGCAATTTGCCTCGCAAGGGATTACCGCTCCCTGGAACGCCTATACCTTGGATGTGGCGAAAGCGATGGAGATTCAAGAGCCAGAGCGATACCTTGTGGAGTTGCCGCCACCTGAATCGCAGGGTCCGTCTCCAGAGCAGTTGAAGCTGGTGAACGAACAGCAGAAGCACGAGCAGAAGATGGTCCATGCCGAAGACGAGCACGACCAGACGATGGAGTTCGAGCGTGAGAAGATGAACTTGCAATTGCAAGGGCAGCGGCAGAAGAATGCCGTAGCTGCACGAAAGAAAGCATCCAGCAACGGGAGTCGGTGACGTGAGCTTGATTGCCGAGAAAGACTTCAAGGTGGCTACGAAGTTCTGGGCCAGCCTGACAGACGTGGGCGGGATCATGGAGAAATATCCCGAAGCGTGGAACGACTCCGAGTTGTGCGAGGACTGGGTGTTCCTGGGTTGCTACCTGCATTACCGGGAGAGCGGGGTAGACCATTCTCTGGCAGCCATGCAGGCTTGTCGTCGTGGCCCGCATATGAAAGGGAGTGACCGGGCGTTCATGGAAGGTCAGCGTCGCAAGATGGAGGGCTCCAGTGACGACTTGATGCGGGACATGGTGAAGATGGCCAAGGGCGCCGGAATCAAAACTCAAGGACGGTTTTATATGGCCGGACTCGCTGACCGGAGGGGGTATAGAGATCCGGGGGCTTGGGTATCTTCGATTGACGATGTGAAGCGGGTGTGTCGGGAGAGGAATTACGAGTGTCGGGGGATTGTGGAGCATCGGGCGGATGAGCGCCCGCCGGCCCCGAAGAAGGCGATTGCGGAGGACATTGTAACGGAATTGGCGTCCAAGGCTCTTGGTTCGGATACGGAGCTACGGCGCCGGGTATGGGAAGGGGGCCGCAAAGCTTACGCTGATCTGCGTGAACAGATCGCAGCCAAACATGCCCGTAAGGTGAAATCCGGTACCTCAAAGCGTCATTGACCCATTCGCGCTGGATCATTCGTCGTTGCCAACTATTGACGAGAAGGTTTGCTGTCTTGCGGCGGTGGATTTTGTCGTAAGCGTTCAGGATGCTGAGGTGGTACGCGATGCCGGGATTGTGGTACACAAAGCGGAGGATGCGGTAGCGTTCCACGTCGTACGCTCCTCCAAGGAAGACGAGAGGCATGGGCGAGGTATCCCCGAATTCCCCATCGGAGTTGTCGGAGAATGCTGGCCATCCCATGCGTGACGCGGTGATCAGCCTGGTGATGTTGCGGTAGCGAATGTAGTTCTTGAATTGGTAGGAGTTGGAGCAGAGGTCAAAGATTTTCCGTAGCATGTCGCCGAAGATTCGGACGGTGTGATGCGGAATGAAGTAGGTGGCTTCCTCTTGGGTCGTGTCGATAGACCATCCCGGGGGGCAGATCGCCATGGTGGGGCGTGGTGGGCTTTTTTTGTAAACCGGCTTCTTTCGGTAGAGCTTGCGTTTTTTGGACTCCGGCGTTTTGGTGCAGTAGCGTAGTTTGAGTTTGGAGCGGAGAAGTTCTCCGGTTTTCTTTTGATCGGCCAAGCTGATGAAGATGGAGTCTTGTCGGTAGGCGAGGATGATGTCGTCGGGGCTGGACTCATCTACGAAAATGGTGTGGCCATAGGGGCGATTCAAGAAGGGGACCTTCTGCCCCTGCATTTTTTCGGCGTGCATGACGAGCTGATGTGTCTTCTTGAACCGAGAATTAAAACGGATGTAAATCGCTTTGAACTGGTCATCCAACGGGATGGGCGAACCGTCGTAAACGTAACCGAATACTAAGGGCATGGTGTTGGTATGGCGAAGCTAGTGGACAACCAGTTTGTCTGGACTGCCCAGGATGAATTGGAGCGGTTGCTGGCGACGCAGGAGTTGACGAATTCCGGCAGGCAGCGGCAGTTGGCTCGCATGGCCATTCTCAATGTCTTGCGCGACATGCCGAACCGTACGCGGTGGGCCTATTATAATCGGCAGTACACCCTGAGAACGACGGCAGACCAGACGGGAACGGTCACGTACGACCACACGGGCGGTTCTTCTGAGCGACTGCTGACGCTTGCCACGGCCACGCTTCCCACGGACGGAACCGGGGAATACTACACGGTGCTCATCGGCGAGGTGGCCTACGACATCGAGCGGGTGCTGACCTCCTCTACCTGTCAGTTGACGGAGTTGAACAATCCCGGAGAAGACGTGGCAGCGGGAACAGCGTGCACGGTCTACCGTGCCTATTACCCTTTGCCGACGAACTTTCGCAGGCTGTCCCACGTGTGGGATATCGTATCCGAGAAAGAGCTTCGCCAGGTCCCGATGGATCAGTGGCAGGCCGGAATGGTTTCCGTGCTCGGGACGGTCGGCGAGCCTGACTTTGTTTCGGTGGTGAATTTCGGGGAGTTGACGGGAAGCTTGGCGTTGATGTTTGCGGCGCCCCCGGATTCTGCCCGGTCGTATTCTGTCGCCTACGAGGCCGGACCGGCGAACATCAGCACGTGGAAGTATTCCAACGGCAAGGCCACGACATCGAGCGCCACGGTGACCCTGAGTGATGGAGGTGTGACGGCTACGAACATGGTCGGGGCGATCATGCGATTCACTTCCAGTACCACGCACGAGCCTACGCCTTTGGTGGGTGGACTGGACGGTACGGACAACCCCTTCACGTACCAGAGGCAGATCATTGCGAGGCCCAGTTCCAGCACGCTGACGCTGAACGCCACGATAGACACGCTGACGGCGGTGAAGTACACGATCAGCGATCCCATCGACATCGAGCCGGGAGCGATGCTGCTGGCATTCCAGAAGCTTTGCGATGCCGAGTATGCCGCCCTGCTCAAGACGAAGGATCGTGGCAATCTTCAGACGGAAGCGTTAATGGCCTTGCGTTTGGCGATGGAGAATGACCAGCGTTCAGCGTATGCGGTGTCCACGTGGTCACCGTACGACAAGTTCCGCAATGTGACGGTGACTACGGAATGAGCACGTACCAGGACGCACTCGACGAGGTGGCCCGCCAGGTGCGGGTCATTGGCACGCGGGGGATGCTCAGCGATCCCGTATCCGTTCGGTATCTCGACTGGGAGGACGTGGTAAAGGTCGGAGGAGTGACCGTTCGCTACACGGACGACTATCGAGAGAACCAGGAAGGCACCAATGTCCGAGACATCTACGGATACCCCTGCCACGTGCTCATCTCTCAGACGTTTCGCCTTCAGATTGCGGACGACCTATTGACCGCGTTCGATGTGAAGCAGAACGTGCGAGGCTACTTCCACAACAAGCGTCGCATGTCAGGAGCGTGCTCGGAGGGGATGAGTGAATTGCCGTGCGTGGTGACGGACGGACCTCGGGCGCCACAGCGATTCGCCGACAAGCTGTTCCTGTCGCTTACGGTGTGGTGTTGGTTCCTTCAGCCGCGAGACGCCGCTTCCTACGTTCCCTAGCTCGGGCGGCGATTTGTCTTTGCAGCATTTGCAGGCCAGCAAACTCTTGAAGTTCTTCGGGAGTCATCGTGGCCTGTTCTTCGGTGGGAATGTACGTCGTTTGGAATGTCCTTCCCCCGAGTCGCTTGATCATCCGATTGGCTGCCTCTTGCAGTTCTGCCTCTTGCGCGCCAGCGGACACGTCGGTAATGCGTGCACCGGTGAGGAAGTTAATTCCAGCGTCCGTCCACGTCTTGCGTGGATCGGTCAGCGTTCGCACTGAGGAGATGGCACGACTCAGCGGAGAGTTCGCCGCGAGGAATTCAAGTCCTTGCGATCCGAAAAGAGGCTTCGCTCGAACGTCGGCCTGAGGTCCGCCAGCCAGTTGACGAATGTTCGCCAAGGTGCGTCCCAGGTTGGGGTCAAGGTCTTCCAGGGGGCGGCCGCGCTGAAAGAGGGATCGTCCAAAGGAAAGTTCGGCGGCAGCTTTGATGGGAGGCGTGGTACGGCTGAGGAGTTCCTGCATCGGCGAGGGGAGGAAGGAAAAGACATCCTCTTGCGGTAGCCCCAATCCCGTGATGAACCGCTTGGTCCCATCGGCAGTGCCGCCGAGGGGGATGGCCGTCGTTTCTCGAATCCAGTTGGGGATGGGCGTGTCTTGGTCGTCGTGGAGTTTAGCAGCGGTCTTGATGCTCTGCGCCAGTGCACCACCAGGCCGCTCCATAAGGGTCTGGACCACGAGCGGAGCCATCTTGCGGGTAAAGCTGTAGAACAGGAATCCACGCTTGAACAGTTCTCGCTCGGCGGGCGCGAGTTCCGTGTAGTCAAAATGCCGCTTCTTCACTTCGAGTGCTGCCGCCGCCGGTTCGTAGCCTTTGCGACGATAGTAAATGTAGAGCGGGACGCGGTTGTAATATTCAACCGTCTGCATTGCCTTACTGCCGAGTTGCATCACATTCTGGTAGCCCGTGTCGATGGCATTGGCAATTTGGCTTTGCTTAAGTGATTCTGGCAGCGGAATGAACGGATTTAGCGGAACATCTTCGGAACCAGTGGCCATGCGTTCTCCGGATTGTGCTCCGTGAACGCGATAAACCTCCATTTCTCGTAAGTAGCTTCGATATTGTGGGTTGTTGGTGTCTTTGGCCATGGCGCGAGCTACTTGCACAGCGTCCATGTACCGCTTCATGTCCTCGGGGCTGTTGATTGCTCCCGTGGCAAAATTGACATACTGTCCACTGGACAAGTTGCGCATGTGGAAGCTGGGGAATGGGAGCGTTAAGTTGGCCCGCATGAACCCATTCACTTCGTCGATAAACTTGCCGATGGCTTTGCCCCAGGGAGACTGGGGGTCGGAGCGAATGACGGCAGCGACGGCCTGGGCGACTTCAGGATCGACGGTCAGCCGATTGAGTTGCTCGGGAGTCAGGTTGCCGTCCTTGGCGAAGTGTTTGAGCGACGATTCCACGTCCATGCCCGCTTCTTCGTACACGCGAGCGAGTGGAACCGTAGAGCGTCGTGTCTCGCTGGTAACACGCTCGACAACGTCAGGGGCAAGGTCTTGGACGTTGACCCCGAGACGCTTAGCCTCTGCTTCCAGGTTCTCCGAGAGAAACCCTTTGGCCGATTGCCGGAGATATTCGTGAATCGATTTGAGCATCCCCACTTTGCGATGCCCCGCCTCTGCGTATCGCATGGCATCGGTCATCACGTCGTGCGTGTACATTTTGCGACGCGGATGGAGTCGCACCCATTGAGCGAGTTCCAGGGCGTGCTGCTCTAGCGAGTTCTTGGCATCGGGCGTGCTGAATAGCTTGGCACGCTTCTCCATCATCCCGGGGAATCCTGGCTGGCCTTTGTTCTTCTCAGCCCACTTCGCAAGGTCGTAGGCAATCTGGTGCTTGCTCCGTCCCGTGTAGGCCGTGTCCAGGTAGTCCACGTAATTGTCGAGGATGTATTCCGCTGCCGCCACGAGTCCCGCTTGGTCTCCGGGTTCCACTCGCAGGTTTGGGTCGGTGAGCAGGTCGTTGACGATCTTTGCGGGGACCTTTCGCGTTTCGTGGGACCGCGCCATATCGACGGCGGTCTTCGTGCTACCAGCCTGCCACGATCGCGCAGGGGACATCTCCTCGGTGACCTGCTTGACGACGTTCGGCGGAAGCTGGTTGACTTCGACGCCCAGTCGCTTGGCCTCCAGGTTGAGGGCCTCTGCAATCGCTTGCCGGTCGCTTCTGCTGAGTCGGCTGACATCGACGTAGCGAGTCATGTAGCTCAGCACTTCGCCGGTATCGTCCTCTCCCAGGAGTCGCACGCCACCCCCAAGGCGATTGATTTCGTCCACGAGTTCTTTGTTGAACGTGCGAATAACATCGACTGCAGAGCCGATAGACTGCTGGGCATTGGCGGGCAGCTTAATGCCAAACACCTTCATCGCATCGTTGATGTCTTTCTCTCCGGTGTGCCGAATCACGTCATTCAGGACGCGACGCACTTCGGTTGCTTTGTCCAGAGAGTCGAAAACACTATTGGCGATGGAGACTCTTTTGGTGGCTTCGTCGAGATTGGCGCGGATGTTCTTGATGTCGCGAACGATAGCCGCGTTGTCTTCTTTGGTGAGCTTGTAGGTCTGGCGTTTCGCCTTTCCACTGGGAGTTGCAGTAGGAGCAGCGGATGCGGCAGATTGTTGAGGAATAGGAATAGGTCTGTCTTTTGCGACAATGTAAATGACGTGGCGTGGTGATCCAGCGGAGTTGTTGATTGCCGCAGCGATGTCCTTGGGACCAATTTCAAGTGAGTGGTTGAGTGGATACAATGCGATCTTCCCTGCTCGCTCTAGGTCCATGAGTTCTTTTGTGAGTTCCTCAGGCGTAACACCCAGCTTGTCTCGCAAATCAGAAAGTCGAACGCGATGATTGGACGCGCCTCCAGTCAACTCGAAGTAGGAGTCGAAGACACGGTCGCTTAATGTTTTTGCTGCCTCCGGCGCTGCGGTTGGCGCAGCGGATGCTGTAGTCTCTGGAGAGTATTCTGTTGCCGCGTCGAGTTCCGCCTGCTTGGCATCGACAAATTCTTTGACCCGCTGATCGTAGTTGCCGCGAAGCTTTACAGACTCGGCTGCATTCGCGAGTTGCTCCTCGTAGGGCTGAACGAGTTCACGCCGCCTGGCCGCCATGATTTCATCGGCGACTCCGGGAGTGCCTGCGAGTTCGTCGAGCACGGGATTGACCTGGTCCCCTACGTCTAGGGCGCCAGCGCGTCCCATGGGTCCGTACTTCTGTTGGTTCTTCGTGACGAGACGGGCAAGCTTCTGGGCAGACCGTCCGTACTGTCCGCGAACCGCGTGCTCAAACAGAGACGAGACCATGCGTCCCGGCGCCGACTCGGAGATGGTGCGGGCCGTGGTGTCGAGAGTGCGAGCGAACGCTTCCGCCTTGCCTCCCGCCTTGCCGATAACCCCCGCCTCGTTGTTGAGGAATGCGAGTGGGCCATGGGCCTTCCAGAGTCCACCAAGCTGCTGTCCCATGAGTTCGGGTGTCAGCGTCTCGCCGGCCGCTGCCGCCGTTCGTTCGAGGGCCTCGCGGGCTGCTGGGTTGTTCGCCACTAAGTCGCCGAGGGTGGTAGACAGACGCCCCTGCCTCATTCCTACGGGGCGAATCGACGTAATATCGTCGAGGATGCCAGCCATCTTCCCGAGCTTGCCGGCCTTCGAGAGCGCCGAGGCTCCACCGGTGAGGTAGGTGGTTGGATCGAGGGCGATGTCGGCTGCAAACCCAGCGAGCGTTCCGCCCCAACTAGGCTCGTCGCTAATGAGTCCATAACGCTGCAGGAGTTCCTTGCCGCCGACGCGATTCTCTCCGCTGGTCCAGTTCCAGGGTGCAAGCTGGTCAAACGGATTCTCCCCCGCCAGCGTATCCCTGACGAAGGAGCCTGGGAGGTCCAGTACATTCCCAACCATTGCCAGACCTGACATGCCTGCGTTCGTCAGGCGGCGCATCAGACTGGGGTCCATCTCCTCAGCGATGGGTTCACGACGGCGCTGTCTCTTGGCTACGGACGCAAGGGGATTGGCAAGGAATTCGTCAAGGTCCATGCGTCACCTACTTAAATTTGCGTCGCGCCCAGTCGTACAGAGAGCCGCCCATCGGAATGCCGCCGGCGTACAGAGAGCCGCCCATCGGAATGCCGCCGGTCAAGAATGGATTCAGGTTGAGAACGTCACCAAGGTAATCTCCGGGCTTGGTAGTGGGTGTTGTTGCGGACTTTCGCTTTGAAGATCCGACGATTTCAGGAGAGTCCATAAGGTATGGCCAAGCAGAATCCAGTAGCGATTCAATGCCGTTTGTCCCGTAACGTCGTTGCGCGGCGGCGGTTTTTGCCGGACTCCAGCCCTGGCTTTTCCCATATTGGGCAATCATTTCTGGGCTGCCAGCCATGTTTTGATTGATGTTTTGAAGTGCCATGACATCTTCATTTGTTAGCTGCAGATCAGCCACGGGGCGCCCAGATTCATCAGTCTTGGCAGGAAGTTGACCTGCTTCAGCCATTCCAGGCGATCCACCGAGTTGTTGCACTGCAAGCTGTTGCAGTGCGGGATTTTCAATGCCCAGTGCCGCAATCCACGGAGCAATCCTCACAGATTCCTTTTGAATCGCATTGCGTTCGCGATTGTCGGCAGATTCCATCATCGCTTCGGCTACCCCAGGCCCGACGATTCCCGCCGCGCTCAAGGCAACAGGATCGTTCATCGCCCCGGCAGGCATGGCATACAGCGAGGCGAGTCCGCGAGGGGCACCCGCACGCATGGCAGCGGAAGCGGCTTTACCGCCCGCCCTGGCCGCACCACGGGCCATCCCACGCTGCCGAACAGTCTCCTTGGCATTCGCCCTCTGTTCAGCACGAGAGCCTGCCAGAAGCGACGCTAGGCCCCCTGGCGCCTGGGCCGCCATTCCCTCCAGGGCCATGCGTTCATCGTCGTTCAGGGACATTCCTGCCCGTGCCCGCTGCAGAGCGAACCGGGAAACGTCGGCAGTGGAGTATCCTCGGGAGTCGCGATTGGCTTTGCTGGTGCCGAGTCGCGGTGGGTTGGCGAGGGTGTACTGCGTCGTCGGTTCTTTGGGTGGGGCAAGCATCGCCGCCGGGAATGGTCGTAGGCTGGTCGGGTTGCGCGAGGCAAGCTCGAATCCCCGGTCGCCGGTGCCGCGATCCCATACCGACTTCCAGTTGGGGTCAATAGAGACGGGGGTGGACAAGGCTTCCGCCAGCTTAGACTGCTCGCTTTGCACGGCTGGTCGCGGTGCGTTCGCAAGCATCCGGTCTCGTTCAGCGATGTTGGCGTTGTAGGATTTCAGTTGATCCGCAAACGAAGTCAACGCATCGAGACTGGCTGGCTCTCTCCGCACGTTCGCATCAGGAATCCCTTGCGCCGCGTTGTACATGTCAGAGAGTTCGTATTTGTAGTTCACTCCAGGCCGGTTCCGCGCTGCGGAGTAGCCGTTGGGTGGTGGTACAGTGTGCATCATGTCTGCCAATGCACCTTGCGGCGATACAGAGTTTTGTGCAGGAGTGGCCGCTCTCTCTCGCTTTCGATAAAACGATCCAGGCTTGATGGTTGGATTCAAAAGCGGAATTCTGAAAATGTCTTGGACTGGGCTGTATGGACTAGCCATGCTTAAGGCTCCTCATGCGTTCCCGCAGTTGTTGATGCAGACTCGCCGCCGTGCCTTGGGGTGGTACGGGGATGTGATTCCGACGCCAATCCGCCAGTTGCTTTCCCCATGTGGGGTCTGGCTGGATGCTGTGGGCTTCGGGGTGTCTGCGATGGATGTATCTTGGTGCAGGATCGAAGCGAACATCCACCTTGCGGAGCCTGAAGGTGAGCCACTGTATCCAATCCGGGCACACGACTGGCTCCCAGGGATAGCGTAGCCACACGTCGCGACGGCAGCAAATGCCGCCCAGCATTGGATTGTGCCTGACCTTCAAGATTGCATTGTACGCAATCGGAGACGCTTTCCAAACAGCCCCGCTTTCGATTCCGGCAATCGAGATGGCTTCTCCCTCTAAGTTCCACCCATCGAACCCATGGGGGAGCATCGGATCGTCAATCGACAGGTGCATCGCCCATTCGCTAGGGCACGCTTCGTACGCTTGGTTTACCCAGTCCCACTTTTGGCGTGGAGAAGCTGGCCGCACGTGCTGAATCCATTCCGGCGCTCCCGGGAGTTCTTCGGCAACGATAGTCACGGAATGTGGCTGAGTGTTCATGCGTTCGATAGAGCGTACGAGTTCCGCGCCGAATTTATCCCAGTACCCTCCCCAGCACGCACCAGCCAGTCCTACGGTGGTCATGTTTGCTCCTGGAAATGTGGTGCCGGGAGTGGGGTCTGCCATTCCTGATGGGCCATTCTCCACCACGTCAGATACGGTTCGACCGTGTGGACAATCGTTCGAGCGTGGTAAACGTTGAGGTAGGAAGTTGCTCCCGAAAGCAAAAGGCAGCCAGCCTCAGAAGTGTTGAAGTGCAATCCTGGCCACGTCTCGGTTCCTGCGTAGTGTCGCTCGATGCGTTGCCATTTGCGAGAAAAAACATCGTCATTGCGAAACCAATAAAACGTGCCGATGTAAAGCACGGTGGTTCCAAAGGTTAGGAATACTCCCGTAATCGGATGCTGTTCGAGGGATTGGTAAACAAGCGGCATGTAATCCAGGCACACTTCGTGCATGATGTCTGCCCAGGCATGAACCGCAGTGTAGGGGCTTCGCTGGTGCCGGACGCCCTTCGCGTGGCACCGATAGGTGATCCCCGGCTTTCCTTCAATGGTGCGCATGAGGGGCAGGAAAGTCTCGTACTCCCCAAGCGGAGTATTGGGGACGGAAATCACGTCCACGGCGCCGTCGAATAATTCGCTGATTTCGGACGGGTCGGCTGTGTCGTCTCCTGTGGCAACGGCAATCGTCCTCTGTCCGTTGAATAGTTGTAAAGCTTTTCGCAGCCTAGAGATATGTCGCATCCATACGGGCCGATTGTTGTTGACGGGCCAGATGTGGCAGAGCAAATGTTTACGAACAAATCGTTCGGAATTATTCGTAATGGGTGGCGTAGGGCTGGTGTGACGGTACTCGTCCTCAGCAAATACTCCCCAGCCTGTGTGGAAGCGAAGCGGTTCGATTCCAGGTCGTTCGCGTTTGCCCTTGCTTTGCCGAAGCTCTTTCCACATTTGCACCGCTGCCGGTTCGTCGGGTTGCCAGATCGGTTCCTTTCGTTGTCGAACAATCACTTCGTGCCTGGCGGGTGATCGCTCGATTTTGGGAGGGGAGACGTTCTGGTGGGCTGGTTTCGCTGGCATTGGTTCCCGCTGACGCACCGGCATTTCCTTGTGGGGGCAGTGGTGGCAGGATCGCACGTGGGCCATACGTCGATTCGCCGATTCTTCGATGAGCGCTAAACCTGTTTCCCCGTTTCTGTCCACGGTAAAGGATTCGGATACCTGGGCGTGCTGGCAGGTATGCAGGGGGATGAGTTTTTCTTTACCTCCGCAGCAGATCGTCACCAAGGAACCGACGTGGGGTCCGAAGTAGATACAGGTCATAGCGGCTTTCCTCGGCGTGCTCGCTTCACGGCGATACAGACGAGTTGCGTGGCAAGGATAGGGACGAACGGCAGCTTGCGTTCGGCAGCTTGTTCAGCAAGGCGGCCGAGAATCAGGGGAAGCTGGTGCAGGCATTCGTCAGGCCCCCAGGCGTCGTACTCGTGCGCGTGCTGGCAGCAGGGACAGTCTTTCGTGGCATGAATGAGGAACCAAGAGAACATGCGAGCCATTTGCGAACCGACACCCCGAGGATTCCGTGGCATCGTGCAGGGTTCGATAACCGTAGGGCTGTGGCTGTTGGTGTTTTGCGCTGGAGTGGCGGTGGGTGTGGTCATGTCATTGCGGGTGGACATCGAGGAGTTTCAGAGAATGCGAGACCCTGGTTTACGGTGGGTCGGCGTTCGTGATCGTGACGGTGATCGTGACGCCATCCCCGCAGGTACATCCAGCGGGGATGAGGTCATCCGTTTGAGCGGTCATCACGACGCTCAGGCCAGGTCCACAAACAGCGCTGTTCACCACAAACGTAGTGGTGCTGCAATTCCCGGTGGCGACGTCGATGGAGAGTTGGAAGTTAAATAGGGACGTTCCCGTACTGGGGCACACGAGGCGAGCGACTGCCCCTGCGCCGATGGCATAGTCGCAGTTGTCGGTGAGACCAGAAAGGCCCCCCGTGTCGTTGATCCAAGCCATGCACTCATCGACTTCGTTGGGATCAGCCACGAGGTAGACAGTGCCACTGAGGGCGCTGCCGGAGAATTCCAGTTTAATGCGGTAGCTGGCTGGGGTGACGAGTCCGTTTTGCCAGTAGGTTGTCAGCCAGTCGCATCCGCAGCAGGCATCGCAGCAACAGTTCGCAGACCACGCCAGTTGTCCGGCGCTCGAAAAAAGCAGCCGTCCTCCGTTGAACATGAGCGGCATGGACTAGACTCCGCTGGATACGTCGCACGGATCGCCGCAGAGTAGTTCGACCGTTGCCGATTCTTCGTCGCACAATCCGTAAATGACGGACACCACGCCTTCAAGGCAATAGCCGTCTCCGTAGTCGATGTCCTGCACAACGACGGTAGGCGTGAGCGAAATTTGCTCGATAGTCGTGGAGGCTTCGGATGGCAGGAGCAAGCACTTCCGTTCTTTGGTCACGTTGATGGTGCAGCTACCGGCCTGAGGCCCTTGGGAAGCGCTGTAGTTCCCGGCGACATGAACCACCTCCCAGTCCGTGACTACATCCACTTCGCTTCCTTCGATGGTAGACGACACGGTATCGACTTCGCCGCAGGACATCACGGACATTTGTTCGCGATACGCAGTCACGACAATGTCGCACCCCTCTTGTCCGGTGGTCTGCGACAGTTCGACGTTGTAGACGACGTAGGTGCCAACGTGTTGCACTTGCGTAACAACCCAATCGCCATCCTCCTTGCGAAAGAGGAGCACTGCCAAACCTGAGGTTCCCGAAAGCTGGAAGGTATTCAAGAACGTCCCAGACGCTGGAGGTGTGGGACACCCATCGGCGTATTCATCCACGCTCGACACAGAAGCGGTGGCATCGTCGGGACAGAGGTCGGCGGACAGGGTGCCAATGGCCCAGCGAGGTTCGTACTTGGGAATGATCGTCCATCGTCGCTCGGAAGTGAACGACTGGGGATTAGTTCCGTGGTAGCTCAGCAAGACTTCTTCTTCGGCAAGCACCTTGCGGACTTCGCCCCAGTCATTGCACGCCGTGACAGAGCAATTGCTGGCTGTAGAACCGCAGCTTGCCGATTCGTCGCTGTAGAGAACCACTTCCCCCGATTGCCCGCAGGGAATGTTGTCCACGACCTTTCCTTTGCGCGTCAAGCCGTGTGAACCCACAAGGTCATAGACGTTCGAGGCGTTCACTCGGGCAAAAGCGATTTCCCCAGGAAGCAGGCAGTTCCAGTAACCAGGGTCGCCAATGGTGATGACGGTTGCCGTGTCCTCCCATTCCAGGGTTGCGGCGTTGTACTGCATCAGCAATCCGTTTGCCGTCTGTCCTGGAAACAGGCATCCCGTTGCTTTCACCATGACGACTGAGGTTCCGTCTGGCAGGATGAACCAGCGACGAAACTCAGGATGGTAGTGAGCGAATAGCTCCGCATCCGCCAGGATTGAGGACCCTCCGCTGGTTCGGTAGCACGCAGAAACGATGGGGCCAAGCCTATCGCCCACACATGCCGGAGAGGGTGGAGGGGTCAGCGACGAGAGGGTGATGTCGCCGACGGTGTTGTTTGCGATGTTCTCCAGGGCAATCGCGCGTCGCCGCAGGCCAAACTCACTAACGGTCTGGAAGGATTCTCCGTAGGCTTCGCACCAGAATTCCTCGCCAGGCAGGGCGCACGTTCGATACATGGGGTCTGCCACGGGAATGGTGGTCGAGGTCGCCACCCAGGCACTTCCATTCCACCGCAAGACGGTGCAGGTAGCCGTATCTCCTGGCATGAGGGCATCGCTGACGGGCGTGACGCGCAGCAATCGTTCGGATCGCATGACGCGCACGACGCCATAAGCTGCATCGCCCATGATGACGACGCCCTGCCGTCCTCTCCCGAGAGCGTAAGAGTCGATAACGGTACCCCACTCCTGACCGCTGACGGGAGTCTCTCCCGTGTCGTACATGGCCAGGCAAGGGTAATCATTGGTCGCCACCCTCCCACGTTCCCCGACGGGTACGGTCATGGGGCCGTTGATAATGAAGTGGGGCAGAGAGTCAATCGTGGGGCGTCGCACCGAAACGACGGTCGGTCCTTCTCCGGTAATGCCGCCATCCTCGGGGCGAGTAGACTCGATAATTTCCACAACCCCGAAGGGTGGAATATCGCTGGAGCCAGCGTTGTAGATTTCAATCCAGCGTTGCTGTTGATGGGGGGAGCGTGCGTCCTGCGGAATCATTCAAAAGCCCTGTGCTGGAGCTGGGTGAGCCGAGAGAGACGACGCCGTTCCTGGTGGCTGGGAGTAGTGTAATCGAATTCGTGATGCTCCGAAGCCGTTGTGGTGGCCACGCGATCATTCCCCCATCGCCAGCCGACTTGAGCAATCGCCCCAGTCAGCCGGATGTCGCGCAGCCCTTCGTACACCATGGTGCGTTCTGGGCGCCCGGAATACGTGGCGGTGATGGACGCCAGATAGGCTCCGGCCTCTTGGGAGACTTCGCCTTGGGTGTCGGCCTGCGAGCCATAGGGCGAATCCTGAACCACCACGCGATGCAGGTTGCGATGGACTTCGACGCGAGGTTCGGTAGTGGCGATGGATTCGGTGACGGAGTTGGAGAACCGTTCTCGGATAGGTTCGCCATCGCCGTAGGTTCCCGTGTAGGCAGCGTAGAGTTGTAGGTCGGCCTCGGCAGGCGCCCCATCGGAATCCCACTGAATCACGGGGTACTCGAAGATAATCAGCGAGTATTCGGGAAGGATGCGGAATTCGCCCGCGTAAGGGGCGTTCGAGGTGGTGTTGCTCTTGTGATCGTTCTGGGGCCAGAACACGCCTTTGACGACGGGCTTGGGGCACCGCCCAATACTCCAATCGTCATTGACCGTTTCCGCAAGCTGCTGGAGCAGGGTGACGTTCTTGATGTCAATCGCGCTGTCCTGGCCGCTCTTGATGCGATACCAACGCCAGACGGACTTGAATGCCAGTGCCCGGGCTTGGGGGTCTACGTCCGCGAAGGACGTGTACCATTGCGTGCTCCAGCCATCCGTAGGCTTGTAGGTCAGGTCGTCGATGATTTTGATACTGCCGTCGAGGTCGATCCCTACGGCTTCCAGCGTAAACAGCGATTGGTAGTGCGTGTCGCCGGCACGCAATTCCACGCGCGAGGGCATGACCGCTTGCGTGTAGCTGGTGGTCGGTGTGACGGCATCGACGGCATCGAGCACAGACCCGGCGCCGATACGGTCGATCCTGGTGACGCCGTTCGGTTGGGGGCAGACGACGAGTCCCGCCAGGTCGCAGAGTCGCTCCAGTTCCGCCGCCACGGGAGCGTCCCGCCAGAGCACTTCCGGGTACACCTCGGGAATGTTTCGCAAGTCGGGCGTTTCGTCGAGTTCCCCTAGGAGCGATTCCAAGAGTAACGTCAGGCTGGCGCGGCGGCTTTCGGCAATGCTGCCGTTGCAGCGTCGCGTGTTGTACTCGCCGGTGATGCGGGGATACCGCCACTTCCAGCGTCGGTCGTACACCTGAATGGACCATGCCATCGGGGTCCGGTCACGCCAGACTCGCAGGGTGTGAGGACCCGTAACGCATTGGCCGAAGTCGATCAGTTCTCCTCCGAACCGTAGGCGCAGGGTTCCGTGGAACGGATCGGTGGAGGGCTGGGTGATCATCCGCAGGCGAGCGATGGAGGGTTGCACGCCGCGACTGAGGGTAAATTCGCCGCCGATGATGTACGGGGTGAATGGCCCGAATTCGCAATAGCCCTGGGGGTCTGCCATGCGCGACTACCGATCAGGTGACGGCGTAGGTTCGGTCGGTTCCAACGTCGAGCGTCACGTCGTCCGCGATACAACCATTTAATTTGTATCCGCCGGATGCGGTCACCGACTTGTTGGGGTCCAGGAACGTGGACCCTTTATACATGTTGATCGCGTTCGTGATCGTCACCGCCCGCAGGTCCACCGACTTATCGAAGGTCCCCGCCGACCCCACCGCGAGCGTCGTGAGCGTGCCGCTGGAAGCATAGTTGCATGTTCCGTTTTGCACGTCGATGCTGGCGTGGGCGCCTGTTCCAAAGATGTTGACCGTGCCTCCCGACGAGATGTCGATGTCGCCAGACGCGGTCGCGGTGTTGATCGTGAGCGTGCCGCCGCACACGTCGATAGTGGAACTCGTGAGAGTGACGGTCGTTCCGCAGACGATGGTGGCGCCGCTGCTCGTTCCGTTGCCGCAGCGGATCGTCACCAGGGTGCTCGTCTCTCCCTGGAAAAACGCCACGCCCACGTCGCCCTGTTGTACGTTGAGCACGTTGGATGCGTGTGTGCCCAGGAGCAGGGTGGTTGGCTGTCCGGTAATGAGTCGGCTGCCGTAGCCATAGACGTTGAAGATGGACTGACCTGCCCCGGCGTCGATGCGGATGAGGGTCGATCCCGTCCCCACACCGGTCTCCAGGTCGTACGTGCAGGTGACCGTGTTATCGTCGAACGTCAGGTACTTCGTGCGATACTCGTTGTAGGGCTTGCTGCTGTTGTCCGTGTTTACTTCGGGCAGGCCAATCTTGCCCGTGTAGGTCTTGGTCTTGATGAACGCAGCGGGCTGGATTGCGGGAGAGAGTCCGTACTTGCAGTCGATGCTCCCGCTGTTGAAGACAATCGTATCGTTATCGACGGGTACTGTGTCGCCCGTCCAGTTGTCGGCGTTGCTGAAGAAGTGCTTGCCAGTAGCCACGGTGGTGTTGGCAAGGGTTGCCGTTCCGGTGCCCGCCGTGCTTTCGCTTGCCGTGAAGGTATGTGGCTTGCCGGCAGTGCGGGCCGTCAGGACCACGACGGAGGTTGCCGCCGAGTCGATGCTGGCCACGGCTTCTGCGAAGTGAGGGATGAGCTGCGCCCCGCCCTGGGCAATCGTGGGAGAGCACGTTGCTGAAGTATCGGTCAGCGTCTCGCCGTTGAACGCCTGCTTGATGGTGGTGGCCACTTGGGCCGTGGTGACCAGGGTGCCGATGGTGACGACGAAATCAATTCCATCGCACGTGATGGTGCAGGTATCCCCTTGCGCCCACGTGTTGGCGATGGTGATCGAGTCCACTTGCAAAACGTCTTTCGCTTTGCCCTTCCAAACGCGGGTAGCCATGCTTCACCTCAGAGATTATTCGGAATAGGTGCTTGCGGAATCGGCGAGTTCATGACGTACCGCCAGTTCGTACGATAACGAATAAACTGCCGTCCCGCGAATTCGGGATTCTCGTTTTCGATGTGTCGCTGGTCTACCAGTTCCAAGGGTGGCAGGATCGGACCCGGCATAAACCCTAGGGGATAGCCGTCGTATCCGATGGCAAACCCTTGCTGGATAATCTCTTGCCGCGTCATGGCTGAAACTTGCTGCCAGCGCGCCGGGCCGAGATTCATCTCCACCATGCGTCGTCGAGGGCCGGTCGTCCCCGTGACAGAGACCGACTCCCGGAACGCAATCAACTGCGACTCCAGGTCTTTGTACTCCGCTTCGAGGATAATGTAGAACGTCCGGCAGGTCGCGTATTCCTCGGGGTCGCCCTTGGGCCAGGAGCGGTGGACTACCTTCACGCCGCTGATGTTGTTGGGGTTGGTGCTGCTCGATTGGAGCTTGTGGGGAGTAAGGGTTCCATCGTCCTGGTACAAGCCGCAATCTACGTCAGTGTTGCCGGTGTAGGCGTTGATGAGTTCGTTGATGCGGGTCGTGAGTGTGGATTGTCCGTTGTAAACCAGTTCGCCGTGCAGGTGCAGGCGATAGAGCTTGGTCATCGGACGGCCGCGCGGCGAGAACCGCGTAGTGATCTCCATCGAGGTCAGGTTTACCTCGTTGTCCGGGTGTTGATAGCC
>ERZ761584.124-NODE-124-length-29843-cov-30.942896_pt1 | contig 29843 bp, 42 predicted proteins | sample MGYA00512168_ERZ761584 | MGnify/ENA primary metagenome ERZ761584 (study PRJEB28899, sample SAMN03785564) | bioreactor sludge metagenome | biome: EBPR Sludge; feature: EBPR Bioreactor; material: 0.22µm filtered reactor supernatant | place: Saint Lucia: Queensland...
CGTCCGCCACCGGCAGGTCCATTGCGTCGAGATCGATTTCAAAGGTGCCTTCGGTAGCCATTCCCGCCTCCCTTTAGATTACCGGGCGGGGTTATGGATTCCCCCGCCCGGTCCCTCTCACACGGCGTCGTTACCCCCGCTGCCGTGCGTAGAAATCGTTTTGCCGTCCGCGATCGGCTCGATCTTGCGGATGATCCCAAGCAGGGCGGCCATGTCCTCACGAAGCTCAAGCGGCGCCTGCTTCACGCCCTTGAGCCGGTCGACCATCTTCATCACCTCGGCCAGCACGACGATCGCGCGCTTGGCCCTGTTCAATTCGGTTTCGGTAATCGTGATGGTCGTCATGTCCGCCTCCGTGTTCTGTGATCAGCCGCCGCTCTCCACTCTCTCCCCCGGCAGCCCACGGGGTCCCTGATCGGGCGGCGGCTGATCTGGAAGTGACCATAAATTGCCACCACGGCAAGCGTCAAGAGGAAAAATGCCGACGCGGCAAATTTTCCGCGCATCCTGACGTTATCCACACGGGCTTTTGACGCTTGACCGTGGCCACGGCGGCAATTATTATCCGCGGCATGAAGCTCAAAGACTACCTACGCGAGAAGGACATCACACCCCGCGAGTTCGCGGGTCTGATCGGTGTCGACTACTCGACCGTCACCCGGTACTGCGCTGGGGTGCGTCGCCCTGAGTGGGCGATTCTGGAGCGTATCACGATCGCGACGGGCGGCGCGGTCACACCGACAGATTTTTTGTCCCGTCCCAGGCGACCGGCTCCGGCCGCCGCCAGCGCCGCCGCGTAACGTAAGCGTCAATCCGCGTCCCTGTCAGTGCGTAGCGCCCGGCCCTAGCGGTCGGCGGGTGGGTCCTCCGTTGCCGTTCCGCCTCCTCCGGCACCGTCGAGCGAGCCCGTTACTCACCCGTCGACCGCTGGCGCCCAGAGCTAGCGTTTCCTCACTGGCCTGCCGGCGGCTAACCACCGCCGGCCCTTTCGCGGGCTTGCACCGATGGCGGAATTCAACGGCTTCGACGCTCACCGCGTCCTTCGCGCCCGCATCCTCGGCGCACAGAAGCCCGCCAAGAACTGGATCGCCGACATGTGGCCCGAGCTCAAGATCCCGCCCGTGGCGCTCATCGTGCCGACGGTCCCCGAAAAGGAAAAGCCCCAGGAGGGGGGCCCCTGAGGCTTTCAATCGATCCCGCGTTAGCAGCGCGGTTCCGTAGCAGGCTTATGCGCAAGGTGATTTATGACGGATAACCAAGACAAAATCAAGGCTATCGGTGCGCTGCCGATCTCAGCGACCGCAAAATATGTGGGCATCCTGATGCTGGTTCACAGCATCGGATCCGCCAAGGCTCTGGTGGAAGCCACGGGCCTCCCCAAGTCGACCGTCTACCGGGCGATGACCGAGCTCGCCGCAGCCGCCGACGACAGTCTCACTTTTCCCACCAGTGAGATTCCCACTGTTCCCACTCGTCCCGCCAGTGGGAAAACTGAGACCGAAATTCCCGCCAGTGGGACAAGTGGGAATGGTCCCTCGCGCGCGTATATGGAATCTCCTTCGGAGATACACTCTTCCGAAGGGAAGTTAGATTCCCCCTCTTCGGTCCCCCCCAAGCCGAAACGTTCGCAAGCTCGCGGAGCTCGCTTGCCGGACGATTGGATCCTGCCGGGCCCTTGGGCCGAATGGGTTCGGGTGAACTTCCCGACCGTCGCTGAGCCCGAGATCACCCGCGAGGCCGACAGCTTCCGGGATTACTGGATCGCCAAGCCGGGGGCCCAAGCCTGCAAGCTCGACTGGGAAGCCACGTGGCGCAACTGGTGCCGCAAGTCCCTGAGCTCCGCCGGCCGGCACCGCGGCGGGCCCGCCCAGCCCCAGCACACCGCGCACTGGAAGGACAAGGCCCGCGCCGAGCGCGCCGAATGGGTCCGGCTGTTCAACGGAGGCGTCCAGTGAGCACCCCCATCAACCCCCTCCTGACCCGCCTGATCGTGCTCTACGACCCGCCGGAGACCCACGACGGGCCCGCCTGGATGGCCGAGGTCTCCCGCCTGATCGCCGACTACTCCGCCGCCGAGCTCGCCGACGCCTTCGACCTGATCGTTCGCACGCATCGTGGCCGTGGCTTCCCGACCGTGAGCGAGATCGTCACCGGCTGCGCCGACGCGCGGTCGAAGCGGATGCCAAACAAGCCGAAGGCCTATCCGGTCGACGACATGTGGAGCGAGCAGGCTTACGCACTGGCCGACAAGATGGTGTGCGGATCCGAGCTTGGCCGCCAAGCCGCTCGCGGGAATTACCTGCAAGCCGTTCACGAGTACGTTCGCCGGCACAAGCGGCTGCCGAAGGGCGTCGAAGTGCGCGAGCTCCGCGACGCGGCCGACTTCGTTGACGGCGTGGTGGACGGCTCGATCGATGCCGGCACGCTGGCCGGGCCCCTGCGCAAACTCGGCCGTTCCATTCAGCAGCGCCGCGCCGAGCTCGGAGAGAGACTGTTTCCCGGATCCGAACTCACCCCCCGCTCCCGCGCCATGGCAGGGGAGGGCGACCAGTGACCTACGACCAGCTCCTACAGTGGGGCCTTCCGCTGTTCGTCTGCCTCGTCGGCTGCGTGTGCCTCTGGCAAGCCGAGCGAACCTATCAGGAGGCCGTGGCCGCCCGCGTCCGCAATGAGAAGATCGTCAAGCTGTTCCTGGAGGGCATGCTGCTGGTGAAGCTCGGCGCGATCGAGGAAGCCGAGGACTGCATGCAGCGCGCCATTGCGGAGGCAGAGTGATGACCCTCTCCGACCGCATAGCCTTCCAGCGCTCCATCAACCCTGAGATCAACGAGGTATGGCTGCCGGCAGACAAGGTGCAGAGGCTCACAGCGGCCTTGAAAGCCAAGCAGCGTGAGGTTTGCAAGCTCCGCAAGAGCCTCGCTCGTGCCCAAGCCAAGGCCGACGCCAACGAGCTCGCCGCCCAGGCCCACCACCGAGAGATGCGCCGCTTGCGTCGCCGCCGTGAGGCCATACCTCAGCCTCGCCGGAAGTCTATCGCGGCGCAGATCATCGAGCAGGACAGCAGGAAGGACAGGGTGTGATGAGCATTTACGTTTATGACGAAAAGATCAGTGCGGACTGGATGAATCGCGTCGCTCGCGCGATGCGAGACCCCGGAGCGGTCATTCATGTTCCGGCACCCTCCCTTGCCAACGACCACCTGACCCTCTCCGCCGCCCACCGCCTTCTCGGAACCCTAAAAGACGAGACGAACTCTCGCGCCATCCATGACGAGTGCGAGGACGTGATGGCGAAGCTCAGCAAGATCGTGGAGGGGTGATGTCAAGTGAAATCATACCGAAGTCAGATGACGGCGTCGTCTTCTACACCCGCACGATGGAACTCAGGTTCCTTGGCCGGGAGGTCGACCTTGGCGCGTTTTACTCGCCGCGAACAGCTATTAGCTACGTCCTTCAGCAACGCTGGCAAGGGTCCGATGGTTCGTCGCGCTGGGAAGACGTCCCGTATGTAAAAGACGAGCCCACCCCATGACCGGCCACCGCCCCCGCGTAAAGGGCTACGCGATCAAGGACGGCAAGCTCATCGTCACGATGAGATTCAAGCCGTTGCCTGCCCGTTACAAAGCCAAGACCAAGCGTAAATTCGTGCGCGTGCCCAAGCCCTGAGGCCCCATGGACACCATCATAGCCCTGACCTCGCCCCAGCGTGAGCTTGAGGCCGTCGAGCACCTGAAGGTCCACGGCTACGACGCCTGGACCCCGGTGGAGTACCGCTGGCGTTCCATTGGCCCGCTCCGCAAGCGCCGGAAGGAAGTGCGTCCCTATCCCATGCTCTCCCGGTACATCTTCGTCAGCCTGCCGCCGGCCGCGAGCTTCTACCACCTGCGGGCCATCACCTTCCCGACGCCGACGCCGCATCGGGCCTTCCCGGTGATCGCGGGTTATCTGGAGCGCGACGGGATGCCGGCCACACTTTCCAGATCGGAAACCGTGGCCCTGCGCAAGCTGTCCACCGATGCCCCTCCGAGGTCCATCCCGCTCAATCGGGGTTTCTCGCCCGGTGAGCGCGTCCTGATCGTCGACGGCCCGTTCAAGGGTTGGACCACCCGTGTCGATCGGATCAGCCGCAAGCGGGCGCAATGCACACTCGAGTTCTTCGGTTCGACGCGTGAAGTCGTGTTCGATCTGACCCAACTGGAGGCCGCATGAGAGCGCACCCTCGACCAGCCTACGACTACTTCCAACGCATTGACCCGCGAGGCAAATCAGTATAAGCGCGGTAGGTAGGAGTCGGCGCATCCAGCGGCACGTTCCCGCTTTTGCGATGCGGAGCGCCAAGACATGCGGGGCCAGTATGCCCGCACCGATGGCGAAGCTATGCCGAAACCGATCAAATCAGTCGTCGGCCGCACGGAAAAGCACCGCTGCCGGAGGTGCAATCGCAACCTGCCGTTCGATCAATTCGCCCCGTATCGGGGTACGACGCGACGGGTGGGGCCGATGATCATCCAGCTGCTCCACCCCTACTGCTACAAGTGCCTGAACCAGCTCAAGGGTAGGTGGGCGCAGCACCCGAAATACACGCCGAAGCTAGATCGATTCTGGGAGACTGCGCTATCGGCGCTCAAGGGAAGCGCCTACACGCGCGGCATCCCGGTGCTGGTGACGAAGGACGACCTGCTCGGCATGTACCTTGAGCAGGACGGGCGGTGTGCCCTGAGCGGCATTGAGATGCTGGTTGAGACCGGCGAAGGCACCCGCAACGACATCAAGCCCAGCGTGGACCGCATCGACTCCAGCAAGGGCTATCTTCTGGATAACGTTCATATCGTCTGCGCCATCGTAAACATCATGAAGAACGACCTGTCCAAGGCGCGCTTCGTGAACCTCTGCAAGCTGGTGGTTCAGCGCGAGGCGGATCGGCAAGACGAGCTGCTGAGCAAACTGGCCGGGTGATCGAAGCCCCGGCAACGCTCTAACCAGCGCCGGGGCTTTTGACTTTGGTAGAGCGCGGCGGGTCGCTCCGACCTTACGCAACGCAGGCTTTAACCAGCGACAGGCTGGGCGCCTAACTCAACGCTACTCGACGCCACACTGCCATCCGTTCGCGCCCAAATCAGGGCAGCGACATAAACGAGGCATGAACGATGGAAGTCACCATCGGACTCATCTTCCTCGGCCTGATCTTCGTCATCGCCTGCATTGCCGATCTGATCCTCGTGCTCCGGGACAGGGGATGAAGTCGACCCGCCGCAAGCCCTACACCGCCCGCGGCATATCCCGTGTCCCTTGCGTCAAGTGCGGCGCCCCCTCAGTCCATCAATGGCGCATCTGCTCGACGGATGCCTGGACCGCTGTTTGCCTACCCTGTGACATCGAGATCAACTCGAAAATAGCCCGCTGGGCCTTCGGCAAGGACGCCGAGCCCATCATTGCCCGATACCGTAACGCGTCCCCCTAACCTCAGGAGGACCACATGACCCTCGACGCCCGCCTTACCGAGGCCGTTCGGTACGTTGTCGACCGCTCAATGCTGTGGGCGTTCGTCATCGTCCTCGTGTCGGCCTGCATCCTTGGCTGGTCCTACCAGTCGTCGACCTCCTACCTGTGGGCCGCCATCGCCGTGGCCGTGGTGCTGGGCGAGGTCGGCGCTATCCACCGCGCCGTGGAAGCCGCCCGCGAGCGCAATTGGATTGTCACCGGGGCCGGGGCCTTCATCTGGGCCGTGTGTTTCGCCTACAGCTTCGTCCAGAGCCTCGGCGTGGCTGCCACCTCTCAGGACACGGGCGCCGCCATGCGTCTTGCGAAACACACCGTCTACGAGGACGCCACTGCCGACGTGTCCGGCCTCGAGGGCAAGCTGACCGCCCTTTTCGACGCTCGCTCTAAGCTCAAGCCCGCCCGCTCGGCCGCCGACGCCCGCGCCGTCATCGACAGTTCAGAGGCTCACCGCTTCTGGCAGATGACGAACGGCTGCAAGGAGACCAAGGGGCCGCAGACCCGCGCCTTTTGCGACACCTACCGCTCTGCCGAGGCCGACATCCGCTCTTGGGACGCGATCAGCGTTCAAGATGCTAAGATTGAGGACGCCCGCAAGGAGCTCCGCACCGCCAAGGCCAAACGCCAGGCCGCTCCTGTCAGCACTGCATCCGTCGACCCCTTCGCCCAGATCGCTAACAAGTATACTGGCGCCGACGTGCAGACCGTGTCGGATTTCGCCGCCGCCCAGAAGACCATCACGGTCAATAGTATCCTGACCCTGACTGCCTTGATGCTCTTCGCTGGCGCTGCCGGCACCCGTCGCAAGGACGAACCCGCCGCCCCGCTTCACACTGCGGAGCCGTCTACCCGCATCGTCGAGCGCCACACCGTCGAGACGGATGGCCGCTTTGACCGCCTCGTCTCTGCCCTCACCGACAAGGGCCTTCTAAAAACCGCATGACCCCAGACACCGACACTCGCAAGCCTGGCCGCCCGCCCAAGTCCAGCGCGACCAGAGCCGCAGAGCAAGCCGACGCTCTCCTACACGCTCTCACCCTCCTGACAGACCACGAGCGACACAGGATCAGCGTCTGCCTAAATATGCGCCATGACGTGCTACTCAAGGACCTCGAAGCCAGCATCAAGGCGTTTGCAGACCTCGCACGAAGGGTGGATTGAACAGTGTCCGATGAGCCCGTTATAACATCGGTAACAACCGAAGAGAAATCGTCGAAGCCGTGGCTGTTCAAGCCCGGCAATAACGCAAACCCGCGCGGCCGTCCCAAGGGCGCGCGCAACAAGCTCGGCGAGGCGTTCGTCGAAGCCATGCTCAAGGACTTCGAGGAGCACGGCGAGGCGGTCATCCAGAACGTTCGCACGGAAAAGCCCGATCAGTATCTCAAGGTGATCGCGTCGATTCTGCCGAAGGAGCTCAACGTCACGACGAACCGCGTTGAGGAAATGAGCGATGATGAGCTCGCAGCCGGTATCGCTGCCCTGCAATCCATCCTTGCTGCTTCGGGAGCTCGAGCAGGAGATGAAGCGCCGGCAGGACAGAAACCGCCTCAGAGCATACAGACCCTACAGTAAGCAGAGGGACTTTCACCGCGCCGGCGCCACGCATTCCGAGCGCTTGTTCATGGCCGGCAACCAGCTTGGCAAGACCATTGCCGGCGGCGCCGAATGGGCCATGCACCTCACCGGCCGCTATCCTGATTGGTGGGATGGTGCCACTTTCGACAAGCCCGTCCAGATGTGGGCGGCTGGCGTGACCGGCGAGAGCACGCGAGACAACCCGCAGCGCGTCCTCATCGGCCCGCCAACGCAAGAGGAAGCCTGGGGCACGGGGATGGTGCCTAAGGATGCTCTGCTCGACTGGAATCGGGCCATGGGCGTGCCCAATTTGCTGGACAGCGTGACGATACGCTGGGGCGGTGGTGGCGATGTCCAGGCCGGCACTGCTGTCCTGAGCTTCAAGGCCTACGAGAAGGGCCGCGAGAAGTGGCAGGGACCGACGCTCGATGGCGTCTGGTTCGACGAGGAGCCGCCGCTCGACATCTACACCGAAGGCCTGACCCGCACGAACAGAGGCCAGCGCGGTCAGTTCACGATGATCACATTTACGCCGTTGCTTGGAATGTCTGAGGTGGTTTCGCTGTTCCTGTTGGAAAACAGTTCCGCATCGTCTGGTGTTTCGCCGGGCTGAGACCTGACACCGGAGAATAGATTTGCGTCACGTCACATCAATGACGATCTACGACGTTGACCACTACTCCGACGCCGAGCGCCAGAAGATCATTGACAGCTATCCGCCCCACGAGCGCGAGGCCCGCGCCAAGGGCATCCCGACCATGGGCTCTGGTCGTGTGTTCCCGATCGCCGAGGAGCGCATCGTCTGTGAGCCGGTCCAGATCCCGGCGCACTGGGCGCAGATCAACGGCCTGGATTTCGGCACGGATCACCCATTCGCCGCGGTCAGGCTGGCCTGGGATCGCGACGCCGACTGTGTGTACGTGACCCACACCTACCGCCAGCGCGGCGAGCACATCAACGGCGAGTGGACGGGATCGCCCGCCTACCACGCCACCACGCTTCGCGGATGGGGCAAGTGGATACCGTGCGCCTGGCCGCATGACGGATTGCATCAGGACCGGACATCAGGGGATCGCGTTGCCGAGCTCTACCGCTCGCACGAGCTGAACATGCTCCACGAGCACGCAACGCATCCTGACGGCGGCTTTGGCACCGAGGCCGGCATCATGGAACTACTCGAGCGCATGCAGTCGGGCCGGTTCAAGGTGTTCGCCAACCTCGGCGACTGGTTGGAAGAGTTCCGGCTCTACCATCGCAAGGACGGAAAGATTGTGAAAGAGCGGGACGACCTGATGAGCGCAACCCGCATCGGTGTTATGATGCTGCGCTTTGCGTCCACTCAGCATCCGGTGACGCCGCCGCCGTCTCGCTACGGCAAGGCACGCAAGAGCGGGTCAGCATGGGCAGCATGAGCGATGACGAAGAGCCGTCCTCGGCTCCCGACGACACGTCAGAGCACGAAGGCGCCGAGGGCGAGGACCACGAGAACGAGGAGCTATTGCGCAAGCTCCAGTCTCGCGAGCGCCAGGCCCGCACGCATTGGAGCAAATGGCGACAGGAAGCACGCCGCTGCTATGCGTTCGTCTCTGGCGATCAGTGGTCGGCCGACGACAAGGCGGCGCTGCTCGAGCAGATGCGCGTGCCGATCACGTTCAACCGCACCAGCCCGATGATCGATGCGGTTACGGGCGCCGAGGTGCTGAACCGCCAAGAGGTCAGCTATTCGCCCCGCGAGATGGGCGATGTGCAGGTGTCCGAGATCGTGTCGGGTGCCGCCAAATGGGCACGCCAGCAGTGCGACGCCGAGGACGAGGAATCGGACGCTTTCAGCGACACCGTCGTGTGCGGCATGGGCTGGACCGAGACCCGCATGGACTACGAGAGCGACCCGGAGGGGTTGATCGTCGTCGATCGCGTCGATCCGCTCGAGATGTTCTCCGACCCGGCCGCGACGAAGCGCAACGTGGCCGATGCTCGCTGGATTTACCGCGCCCGCTATCGCGACAAGGACGAGCTGCCGCCTGAGTGGCGCCGCAAGATCAGCGATGCCGGCGATCAGGACGGCGATCAAGGGTTCATGGACCAGGGCCAGGCCGGCTCCGGCGACGACTACGAGGAAGGCGAGCAGGAGACCGCCGGCAAAGAGCCTGACCGCAAAAAGGTCTGGATACGGCACCATCAGTGGTGGGAGCTCGAGGACGGGTTCAAGCTCGCCGACCCGGCGACGGGCAAGGTCGCGGTCATGGACCCCGACGAGTTCAAAGCCGCCGTCACGATGTTTCTGCAAAACGGGCTTCAGCCGCCTGAGGCCGCCAAGATCAAACAGCGCCGCTATATGCAGGCGTTTGTCGCCGGGAACACGATCCTCGAGACCGGCCCGGTGCCGTGCAATCAGTTCACGTTCAAATGCATCACCGGCAAGCGCGACCGCAACAGCGGCACGTTCTACGGCATCGTGCGGGCGATGATCGATCCGCAGATGTGGGCCAACAAGTGGCTCTCTCAGATCCTGCACATCCTCAACACGTCGGCCAAGGGCGGCGTGATGATGGAGAAGGACAGCGTGGAGAACCCGCGCAAGTTTATGGAAGAGTGGGCCAAGCCGGACGGCATCATTGAGGTCAAGACCGGCGCGCTTGCCCGCGGCGCGATCCAAGAGCGCGAGGCCAAGAACTGGCCGCAGGGTCTATCGCAGCTCCTCGAGTTCGCGGTCGGGTCAATGCCCCAGGTCACGGGCATCAACCTCGAAATGCTCGGGCTCGTCCAAAAGGAGCAAGCCGGCGTCCTCGAGGCGCAGCGCAAACAAGCCGGCTACGCGATCCTCGCCGTGTTCTTCGACAGCCTGCGCCGCTATCGCAAGATGCAGGGCCGGCTCATGCTCCACTACATTCAGGAGTATCTGAGCGACGGCCGCCTGATCCGCATTTCGGGCGACCAGGGACAGGCCCAGTACGTGCCGCTACTGCGCGACAAGACCGCCGGCACCTATGACGTGATCGTTGATGAAGCCCCGATGAGCGCCAATCAGAAAGAGGCCGTCTGGGGCATGTTCGTCCAGCTCATGCCCGTGCTGATGAAGCAGCCGATCCCCGGCGAGATGTGGGCCGAGTTCCTGCGTTTCTCGCCGCTGCCGTCGTCGGTCAGTCAGAAGCTCGCGCAGATGGTCGTTCAGGCATCGCAGCCTGACCCGCAGGCGCAGCAGATGCAGCAGGCGATGGGTCAGCTTGAGATCGAGGGCAAGGCGGCCGAGGTCGCCGTCGACCAGTCGAACGCCCAACTCAACCAGGCACGCGCGGTCCAGGCCATGAGGCCACCGGAGCCGCCGCAGGTGCCGATGTAATCGCTGGCCGCGAGCGATTTCGCGGCATCGGACGAGGCCGATTCCTCGATAGTAGGTGACATCATGGACAAGGCGACCGCGCCCGGCGATGCCGGGGGTGATAGCGAGGCTGCGTTGTGGGCTCAGCTCGAAAGCGACGTGGCCGACAAGCCGGACGTGGATGATGAGGTCGAAGAGACAGAAGCCAAGGCTGCACCAGAGGCCGAGAAACCCGAGCCCGAAGCCGAAAAGGAGCCTGAGAAGGCCGAAAAGCCTGCCGATAAGCTCCCCTATGAAGAGCTCGAGAAGCGGCACAAGCACCTCAACGGCGCTCTCGCGGAGGAGCGGGCGACCCGCAAGCAGCTCGCCGAGCGCGCTCAGCAAATGGAGACGCTGCTTCGTGCCATTGCCGCCGAGCGACAGGCCAAGGCCCAGCCCCAGCAGGCCGAACAGCCCAAGGTCCCGGACATCAACGAGGACCCGGTCGGGTTCTTCCAGCACAAGATCGCCGAACAAGAGCGCATCATCGAAGAGCTGCGCACCGGCACGAAGCAGACCCGCGAGCAGATCGAAGCCGAGAACGCCACCCGCCAGTTTTGGGGCGAGGTGCAGCGCTCCGAGGTCGAAGCTCGCACTAAGATTCCCGACTATGACGACGCGGTCGGCTGGCTCGAGCAGTCTCGCATCAAAGAGATTGCCCGGATGATCCCTGACACGCCGCAGGCGCAGCGGTTGGCCGAGCAGCGCGGGTTTGCGACCATCGAAGACATGCGCGTCGCGATGTTGAACCACGACCGGCAGGCCATCGCGGCGCAGGCGTTCCGCGTCGGGCGCTCGCCGGCGGAACTCTACTACGAGATCGCGCAAGATCGCGGCTGGCAGGGCAAGCCCAAGCCCGTTGAGACCGCAAAAGCCGCCGTTGCCGCCACCAAGGCGGGACAGGCAGCAGCGAAAACCATTTCCGGCGGCGCTGCTGGTCGGTCTGCCGACGACATGTCGCTTGATGATCTGGCCGAGCTCTACATCGACGATCCCGTCAAGGCCGACAAGATTTTCAAGCGTATGAAGGACAAGGGACTGCTCGGCTGATCGCGGGCCGCAACCGCGACGACTACGCGTGACAGTGCGTCACCCTCGGCCCGACTGAGCCGTCCAATCACGTCGATCCTCTCGCCTGCTGCCGGCGCAAGCGCAGTCAACCCCAACAGCCACTCATTGAAAGGAGAACAGCCCTATGGCTGTCACCAACTATGGCGTGAACGCTAACGAGGCGGTCAAGCTGTGGTCGCGCAGGCTTGCCCGAGAGGTCCTGAAGGCGACCTACATCCAGAAGTTCATCGGCGAGGGTGACGATTCCGTCATTCAGCTTCGCAACGACACCAAGAAGGGTCCCGGCGACCGCGTCCGCGTTACGCTGCGCATGCAGCTCACCGGCGATGGCGTGACCGGCGACGGCACGCTCGAAGGCAGCGAAGAGAGTCTGACCACCTACACCGACGATTTTCTGATTAATCAGCTTCGCCACGCTGTTCGCAGCGCCGGCAAGATGAGCGAGCAGCGCATTCCGTTCAGCGTGCGCGAAGAGGCGATGAGCGGCTTGCGCGACTGGTGGGCAGATCGTCTCGATACGTGGTTTTTCAATCAGGTTTGCGGCTATACCGTCCAGACCAACACCGCCTATACCGGCATGAATACTGTCACGGCCCCGTCTTCGAGCCGCAAGGTGTTCACCACCGGCTCGGCAGACGAGACAGTGCAGGCCGACTCCACAAAGGTGATGACGCTCGCGCTGATCGACAAAGCGGTGGAGACGGCGAAGGTCGCCTCTCCGCAGATTCGGCCGATCAACATCAACGGAAACAAGCACTACGTCGCGTTCCTTCATCCCTACCAGGTCTATGACCTGCGCACGTCGACCAGCACGGGCCAGTGGCTCGACATCCAGAAGGCGGCGATGAGTGGCGGCAAGGTCGGTGAGAACCCGATCTTCACCGGCGCGCTCGGCGTCTATAATGGCGTCATTCTGCACGAATCGACCCGCATCCCGAACGGGGTGCACTCGTCGACCGGCGCGGCGCAGACCTCGACCCGTCGCGCGGTGCTGTGCGGCGCGCAGGCATGCGTGATGGGCTTCGGCCAGGGCCACAGCTTCAAAGAATATGATTGGTATGAGGAGCTATTCGACTACGGCAATCAGCTCGGCGTGAAAGCCGGTTGCATCGGTGGTCTCAAGAAGTCGGTCTTCAACTCGCTCGACTTCGGAACGATCACGATGACCAGCTACGCGGCGGCCCACTAAGGAGGGATGATTCAATGGCTACTGGTGGAACGAACCTCCGAATGCCCGTCGTGCACTACATCGCGAAGGACTTCACGTTCGCCGATGCCGGCACGACCATTACGGTCGGCGTTGTCCCGATCGGCGGCACCGTCATCCGTGGTGGCGTGGTGGTGTCGACCGCATTCAACGGCGACACCACGAACACGCTCGATATCGGCACCGCTGCCGATACGGACGGATTCGCAACCGATCTTGCGCTCGGGACGATCGGCGTCATCGCGACGGACGAAATGGCGACGACCAATGACGCCGGCCCGTACACGTCCGATACGACGATCCAGGCCGTCGTGGTGTCGACGGCGTCGGCGTCGGCCGGCGTCGGCCGCGTGTGGGTCGAATACATCCTCGACCCTGACCTGCACGCATAAGGACTGAACCGGCCCATGTCCGACCTCGGCACGATGAAGACCCGGATCGCGAGAGAGATCGTTAGAGACGATCTGTCGACCGAGATCGGCGAAGCCATTGCGACGGCGGTTGAGACATGGGCCGGCCAGCGTTTTTGGTTCAACGAGAAGCGGTTCGCGCTGACCACGGTTGCGGCCCAAGAATACTATGCGATAAGCGCGCTCACGCTGGCTGATGGCACAGCGTTGCAGACGGGCGAGGGGCTGATCGAGATCGACAGCTTCACGCTGACCTACAATAACGAGCCGTATCCGCTCCATGAACGGAGCCAAGCTTATCTCGACGACCAGCAAAGCCCGGCCGCGACCTACACCGGCCAGCCGTGGGCCTATGGCATCTATGAGGACAAGATCCGGCTGCACCCGATCCCCGATGCGGCCTATGCCTGCACGATCTCTGGCCTTGCGTCGCTACCGACTCTCACATCGGACGGCGCTACGAATGCTTGGATGACATCCGGCGAGGCGCTGATCCGGCAGCAGGCCAAGCTCATCATCTATCGCGACATCACCCGCGACCCTGACGGCGTGGCACTGGCCGAGCGCGGTCTGGCCGAGGCGCTGGAGAACCTGCGCCGGCGCACTTACGCCAAGGTCGCAATTGGGCGCATCGCCCCGTGGGGCAACGTCTGATGCCGGATGCGATCCAGCTCGGCGAATGGACGCCGGACCAGCCCGACCGGCGCAACGCCGCGCTCGAGGCGAAGGGCGTGATCTCGATTGCTGGTGCCTATGCCCCGTTCAAGGCGTTCTCGAGCTACGGCAGCGACGCCAAGACGACCGCGACGTGCCTCGGCGCCAAGGGCGTGTATGACAGCGCGGGCGACGGTGCGCTGTTCATGGGCGACGCGACCAAGCTTTATAAGCTGGTCTCGCGCGCGGCCACGGATGTCAGCCTGTCGGGCGGCTACAGCGTGTCGACGGACGCGTGGTGGCAATTCGAGCAGTTCGGCTCGTATGTGGTGGCGGTCGCGGCTAGCACGGCGCCGCAAGTCTATCAGCTCGGCGTGTCGTCGGCATTCGCCAACCTCGGCGGGTCGCCGCCCCAGGCAACGTGCGTGGCGCGCGTGAACGACTTCCTGATGATGGGCAAGGATTTTACGGTCTACTGGTCGGCCTTCAACAACATCACGAGCTGGTCTCCGTCTGCCGCGACGCAAGCCGGCACACAGGCGCTCGACCAGGCGCAAGGCAAAATCCAGACGATCGTCGGCGGGGAATACGCAGCGATTTTCCAAGAGCGCGCAATCCGTCGTGCGGTCTATGTCGGGCCGCCGGTCATTTGGGACTTCGGCCAAGATGCGGTGGAGAGCGCTCGGGGCTGTGTCTCGGCGTTCGGGGCGATCAAATTCGGGCGCGTGATCTTCTATGTGAGCGATGACGGGTTCTATGCCTTCGACGGCAACGCTTCAACGCCCATCGGCGCCGGCAAGGTCGATGACTACTACGTGCGCAACCTCAACTACGGCTATCGACACCGCATCTGCGCCGCGGTCGATACGATCAACAAACTCGTCGTTTTTGGCATCCCGACCGGATCGGCTACGCAGATCAGCGAGCTGCTGATTTACTCGATTGGCGACGGCCGATGGACTCACGACGACACGTCGCTCGAACTGCTGCTGGATCTGCCCGTTGAGGCGCTGACGGTGGACAATTTCCATCTGTACGAGCCGTCGGACAACCTCGACAGCTCCAACCTCGACAGCATCAATATCGACTCCAACGTGTTTGACGAAAAAAGGCGCCTCTTGGCCGGCGTCGCGAGCACGTCGCACACGTTGGGGACTTACACCGGGGCCAACCGCCAGGCGATCATCGATACGGGCGAATTCGAGGTGGCACCAGGCCGGCGCGCACTCGTCACAGAGTTGTGGCCGGTGGGGGATTTCGCATCGACGGCGATCTCGTGCGCGGTCGGCAAGCGGTCGGCGCTACCGGGCGACAGCGTGACGTATTCCAACCCCACGAACATGAACCGCGCCGGCTACTGTCCGCAGCGGGTGGATGCGCGGTTCTTGCGGGCACGGCTTCAGATCGCAGCGGCGAGTGCTTGGCGTCGGGCGGAAGGGGTGCACGCGACGGTGAGGCCGACCGGTGGCCGGTAGGAGCTCCAATCTCTGGCAACCGCCGTCCGGAGCCTCAGCCGCGCAACTCTACCAATGGGCGCTGTCGCTCATGCAGGCGTTCCGGCGCGGCCAGGACAAGGACTACGCATTCGTAGCGGTCACGCTGACGGCCGGCACGTCGACCGTTGTCGTTTACACCGGCATGACCGCGGATCATAAGGTGTTCGTCACCCCGACCAATGCAGCAGCTCGAGCGCTCCCCGTCCACTGGTCAGCCACAACAGCCGGCGTCGGGTTCACCCTCACGCACGGATCAGCCGGCGGGACCGAGACCTATACCGCGCTCGTCATCCGCTAGGCTGGTGCGGGTGCCGCTGGATGCGGTGCAACGTCTGTGGCCTGATTTGTGGCGGTGGCTTGAGCAAGGCGCCCAGGCGGCAGCGCATCCGATCGAGATAGGCGAGATATACGGGCGTGTGCTCGACGGACGCTGGCAGGTGTGGGGGATCAGGCAAGACGGCGCCACGATCGGCGCCGTGTGTACCGAGGTTTACGACTCGACCGCTGGCCGCACGTGCGCGCTGCCCATCGTCGGCGGGCGCAACATGGCCGGATGGCTGCATCTGGTCAGCGTGATCGAGGATTGGGCACGGGCGCAGGGATGCGTTCGACTTGAGGGCAACGGGCGTGCGGGGTGGGAGCGGGCGTTGAAGCCGCTCGGCTGGGCGACCATCGCAACGATTGTGGAGAAGCGACTTTGAGCGGGTCCAAGACGGTTCAAACCAGCGAGCAAAAGCAGCAGCAGAGCTCGAAGCCGTGGGACGTGGCGATGCCAGCGGTCAACCGCGGCTTGTCGGCGGCCGGGGCGCTGTATGACCAGCGCATGGGACAGCAGTTCTTTCCCGGCCAGACCTACGCCAACTTTAGCCAGCCGACGCAAGATGCGTTCGCGGGCATCCTTGGCCGTTCCGGCAACGGCGCCACGGCCGGTGCTCAAAGCATGGTCAACTCGACGGTGCGCGGCGATTATCTGAGCCAGGGCAATCCGTATTTCCAGGGCATGGCGCAGCGCGTCACCGACAACGTGCTGCCGTCGATCACGGCGCAGTGGGCGCGGGCGGGTCGCGGGACTGGGAACGGCGAGGTTGTCCAAGCCGCCTCGCGCGGTCTCGGCGACGCCATCGGACAGCTTGCGTACCAGAATTACGGGGACGAGCGCGGGCGCCAATTCCAGGCGGCACAGATGGCCCCGACGCTCGATTATGCCGACTTCGACCGCATGCGGCAGGTGGGCGCCGAGTACGAAGCGCAGGATCAGAAGCGCATCGCCGAAGAGATGGCGCGATACCAGTTTGAGCAGGACAAGGGCGCGAACGCGCTGCGCGAGTATCAGGGCCTCACAATGCCCTATGTGGGGCTTGGCCAGGAAAGCACGGGCACCTCGAGCGGGACGACGACGGCGCAACAGAAGCAGAGCCCGCTCCAGACGGCGATCGGCGCTGGCCTGATGGGTGCATCGCTGTTCACGGGTGGTGGTCCCATGGCGGGGATGTTCGGGGGCTCGGCGATGGGCGCTGGCCTCGGCGGTCTGTCGGCGGCGTCACAGGGCATGATGGCGATGAGTCCGACCATGCTCGGCGGCTACGCCCCGAACCCCTATCGTCCGTGGGGCTGACGTGGGACTCTCCGACGCGCCGAGGTCGATCCGCACCAATAACCCCGGCGCTCTCAACTACGGACCGTTCGCGCAGCGCTACGGCGCGGTTGGGTCGGATGGGCGTCTGGCGATCTTCCCGGATGTCGAGACCGGAAGGCGGGCTATGGCTGGCCTGCTCGACACCTACGAGCGCAAGCACGGTTTGAATTCGGTCGCCGGCATCATCAATCGGTGGGCGCCGCCCAACGTCGATAACAACTCAACCGGCCTCTATATCAAGACGGTTGCGTCGAAGCTCGGCGTTGACCCCAACGCGCCGCTAACCGCGCAGCATCGTCCCGCCCTCATGGACGCCATGGCAGCCTACGAAGCCGGAACGTCCAACATCCCGCGCCAAGGGTCGTTTGCGTCACCCGGCGGCGGCCTCTCAGGAGCTTCGCCACCCATGGCCCTCTCGAATGCCTACGTGAACCCTCAGGAGCAGCCGGGCTACCTCGATCGCGTGCTCAACTCGCCGCTGTTTATGATGGGGGCGTCTGTGCTCGGCGCTCCGAATATCGGTACGGGGCTGATGCAGGGCTCGCAGGCGGCAAGCCAAGGGGCGATGGCGCGGGAGCGGCTGGCCAACGAGCGCGCGATGATGCCGATGCGCCAAATGCTGATGCAGTCTCAGGTGGAGCAGGCGGCAAGCCAAGGGGCGATGGCGCGGGAGCGGCTGGCCAACGAGAGCGCGATGATGCCGATGCGTCAAATGCTGATGCAGTCGCAGGTGGATCAGGCGCAGCAAGAACGCCAGATGGCACCGCTCAAGATGCAGTTGATGGAAGCGCAGGTCAAAAAGGCGATGGAGCCGGCGACGACCGACGACATCCGCGAATTCCAGTACGCTAAGAACAACGGCTTCCCAGGCGGCTTCCAAGATTGGATGAAGCAGAAGCGCGACATGAACGGCCAGACCGCGCAGCAGATCACGTGGGGCACCGACGATAAGGGCAATTATGTTCCGATGCAGGCGAGCCGCGACGGTAAGCTGGTGGCGTCGCAGATGCCGCCGAACGTCACGCCAGTTCCGGCCGAGGTGCTGGCGTTCCGTAAGGCGGCGGCGACTGAGCAAGGCCAGGGCGCCGGCAAGGCCAAGGTCGATCTGCCGGCCGTCCGCACCAACGCGAACATGATGTTGGACGCCATCGATGCCATTGAGAAGGACGATAACCTGCCCGCAATGACGGAAGGTCTGAGCGCGTGGTTGCCGAACATCACCGAAAAATCCCGCGCATCTGCGGCCCGTATCGATCAGGTGCAGGGCAAAGCGTTCTTGCAAGCCTACGCGGGTCTGCGCGGCGGCGGCGCGATTACCGAGGCGGAAGGCGCTAAGGCCACGGCGTCGCTGTCACGGCTTCAAGAGCTTCGCGTCGGCACAGCGGAATACAAGCAGGCGCTCGCCGATCTGCGCCGGGAGGTGCAGGCGCTCGTTGCGCTCGCCGAGCAGAAGGCGGCGGCGGGCGAACCGAATATGCCAGTGCGACCGCAAGGCGGGGCCGGCGGGGCGGCTGTTCCGGCAGGAAGCTACGTTTTTGATCCCGCAACCGGGCAACTGAGGCCGCGCTGATGGCGATCAAAGTAAGGTCTCCTGACGGGGCAGAAATCGAATTTCCAGAGGGGACGGACGCGGGCACGATCCAGCGCGTCATGTCTGATTTCATCAAGAACAAGCCTGCACCAACGTCTCAACCGGCGGCGCCCGCAGAGCCTGCGTTCGACTTGAACCGGCCGGATGCTGCCATCCGTGCCGACCTTGAGAAGATGGAGCCCAAGGCGCAGCGCAAGGCCATGGCGGCATGGGCCGACAAGCGCGCGGCAGAGGAGAAGTTTGCGCCCGGCTCGCTGCTGTCCAACGTCGTCCGCGGCACACCCATCGGCTCATGGATCGACGAGATCGAGGGCGGGTTGCAGCAGGGACTCCATTCGGTCTCCGGCGGCCGGATCGGCATGCCCTATCAGGAGGCCAAGGATCTCGCCAACGCCCGGTTCCGCAAGGTCGACAAGGAAAGCACCAAGCTCGGCACGCTGCCCATTATCGGCGACGTGACGACTGGAGGGGCGCAGAAGCTCATCGGCGGTGTGATGTCGGCGCCGGCCGGCGTGTTCAATCTCGCCCGAGGCCAAAGCCTCGGATCGCAGATGATCAATACCGGCCTCACGGGTGCCGCCTATGGCGGTCTCTATGGTGCCGGCGAAGGCGACACGTTCGAGGAACGGGCGATTTCCGGCGCGCAGGGTGCTGGCGTTGGTGCCGCTCTCGGCGCAGCGCTTCCCCCAGTCGCGCGCGGCCTAGGCAACGCGTTCGAGTACGTGTCGAACCAGCGCCGCGGCTTGCCGCAGCAGCTCCAACCGTATGAGCCGGCAGCGGTGCGGCGCGTCAACGAGGCGTTCATCGCTGACGACGCCGCCAATGTGATTGCTGGGGGAGACCGTGCGCGCCAAATGCAGGCGGTAAACCAGGCTCGCGCCCAGGGCGGTGGCGGGATGGAGTTTGCCGAGGAGCGCATTCGTCAGAAAACGCCGCTGCTTGGCGAGGATGGGATGCTGATCGATTACGGTCAGAACCTCATGCGCGACGGCGATAACCTGTTCAACCGTCCGGGGGAAAGTGCCGCCATCGGCCGCCGTGCGCTCGAGGACCGGGCCAATCTGCGCCCGTCGCGCATCGCGCAGGATGCCAATAGGACCATTGGGCCTGTGATTGCGGACGACATAACCGCGCGGGAAGCCGTGCGGCGCGGCAACGCAGCGGCGACACCCTTCTATGACCAGTTCCGCGCAATCCGCGTAGAGCCGACGAACCAGCTCAACGACATCCTGCAACGGGTCCCGTCCAGCGCCTACAACAAGGCCGTTGAAATAGCGGCAGCAGAAGGCGTCAATCTGCGCACCCACCGCACGCGCGGTCTCGATGGAATGATGCTGGACTACATCAAGCGCGGCGTCGATCAGCTTGCAGATGACGCACAGCGCGGGTCAAACTTGCAGCGAGTTTACTCCAACCTGTCGAGAGACTTGCGCGGCGAAGTCGACAGCATCCTTGTTCAGCGCGGCGCCATCGCCCGCGATGCGCAGGGCCGCCCGATCACGCCGAACGGGCGCGACCCAATCAGCGTGTGGGAGCACGCCCGCAATCTGAGCGGTCAGGGCAAAGACATCCGGGAGGCAATCGACCTCGGAAATAAGGTGTTCCGCGACGAGCTGAGCGCTAACCAGCTCGCCCAAGAAATGCAGGGCATGACCATCCCCGAGCGGGAAGGTCTTCAACAGGGCATGCGCAACAAGGTCCGCACGATGCAAGTCACGTCGACCCGTGATGGACAGGTGGTCAATCCTTTCGCCAAGTACGAGAACCGCCGCAAGCTCGAAATGGCCCTACCGGACTCGGTGACGGCCAACTCGCCGTTGAGCCAGCAGGAGCGCGCCCGCCAGTATCTCAACCGCATGGATGCGGAAGCCAAGATGATGGCGACCGAGCGCGAGTTGACGAAGCAGTCGGCAACGGCGCCACGGTTGGCGTCTCGAGATCGCTACCCTCTGCCGGCAACGTCTGGTGATCAGGTGCTCGGCGGTGTGCGCCAGAGCACGCTGACCGGGCTCGGCGTGGAAGCGCTCTATCGGATGGGCAATGCACTGACGATGGGCATGCTCAACGAGCGGCGCAATCGCATTGCTACGGATGCAGCGCGCATGCTGTTCGCTCAGGGCGCGACCCGTGACGAGATCATCCAAGGGTTGATCCAGTACGGGCAATCGGCCAACCTGACCGCACAGCAGCGCGTGCGGTTCGAGAACAACGTCCGCCGGTTCGTTACCGGTCTTCGTCCCCAGGCGGTCGACGCAGCAACGCCCGAACGGCGTCCTTGATCTCTTCGCGCTCGTGGTCGTGCATCACGAGCCAGGCCAGGGCACCCACCCCGGCCATCCACCACGCGAACGCCCAGTAGTTCCCGCCCGTGAACTGATCCTTCAGCCACCGCCCTCCGGCGGTGAGGATCAACAGCGTCCCGACCAACACAAATAGCGGCTTCATAGACACCACCATGGCAGAGCTGATCGACCTGGCCGTTACCGCGGCCGGGAACACCGCACGATTCCCGGAGAACATGCAATTCCGGGCCGTCAACGACGCCGCGCGCGAGCTCGAGGCGATGATTGCCCGCGAGCTGCGCGACCGTAACATGAGCATCGCCGCATCCGGCAGTTCAAATGCCTTCGCGATCACGACCAGCCAGACGATCACCAGCTACACCGACAACCTGCTGGTCGGATTCACGGCGAACCATACCATTACGGGCGCCGCAACGCTTGCCGTCAACGGCATGCCGGCGAAGTCGATCACAGCACAAGACGGGTCGGCGCTCGGGCGCAACGACATCGTGTCGGGTCAGAAGGTGCTGGTGGTCTACAAGACCAGCTCAGGTGCGTTTCAGATCGTGGGCGGGCGGGTGGCCGGATCATCGGCAGACATCCTCGCCCGCATCGTCAAGGCCGGCATGGTCATGGCATGGCCCATCGGAACCGCGCCGACCGGCTGGCTCGAGTGCAACGGCGCGGCGATCTCGCGCACGACCTATGCTGAGCTGTTCGCGGCGATCGGCACCACCTACGGCGCCGGCGATGGATCGACGACGTTCAATCTGCCTGACTATCGCGGCGAGTTTTTGCGAGGCTTCGCGAACGGCTCGAGCAACGATCCCAACCGCACGACACGCACCAACCGCGGCGACGGCACGACCGGAGATGCGGTCGGAACGAAGCAGGCCGACGCGACAGAGGCGCATACGCATAGCGCCTCGTTGTCCACATCCGTGACCGGAACAACGTCGACTGTCGGAGACCATAGCCATACCTATAACGTCCCGACTTCGAGCGCGCTTTATGGGGCGGGCGGCTCTGGCACCGTGTGGCTGGCGAGCACGTCGTCGGCCTTGACGGGGGCGGCTGGCAGTCACTCCCACACGGTCAGCGCAACCGGCACGGCCACGGGCACGACGGGGTCAACGTCCGGTGACGAGACCCGTCCTCGCAATGTTTCGGTAATGTGGATCATCCTGGCTAATCCTGCTGCCGCGTCGGCGGCCACACTCGGGGTGTCCGGGTTTTCCTACACTTTCGACACCGGCACAACGGATGCCGATCCGGGCTCGGGAAAACTTCGCTATAATGACGCCACCGTTGCGTCCGTGACGGGAATCTATGTGTCAGAGACCGATGGCTACGGCGCGAACATTGCCGCCGCTATTCTGGCCTTGCCCGTCAATTCCAACCTCTACATTTACAAAATCGGCAGCCCTGCGACGTTTGCTTATTTCACGATGGGCGCGACCGGCACGGACGGCGGAACTTATGACAAGCTGCTGAGCCTGACCCACGTCGCAAGCAACGGTACGTTTTCAAACGGCGATAGCCTGGCGCTGGTCCCGTTTCGCGCTGGCGCAACGGGGGCGACGGGCGCGACGGGAGCCGCCGGTTCAGACGGCGGCATCCGATGGACGTTCGATAGCTCGACGACGATGGCCGACCCCGGCACGGGCGATCTGAGGCTTAACAACGCCGCGCTCGGCAGCGTCACTGAGATTGCGATATCCGCGCTTAATGCCGAAACGGGCAATCCCGATTTGTCGGGATGGGTGTCGACGTGGGACGACTCGACCACCACGGCGCACCGGGGCCAGATCCTCTTGCGGAAAGCCTCCGCGCCTGAAAACTTTGCGCTACTCGATTTGACCAGCGACGTAACAGATAATACTACATGGCTGACGATGACGGTCGCTGTGATCGACAGCGCGGGCTCGTTCTCAGCCGCGGATACGTTGTTCGTCAGCTTCTATCGCACGGGCGACAAGGGTCTCGATGGCGCCGGCTCCGGCACGTTGACCGGGGTCACTGCTGGCGGTGGGTTGTCGACTTCGGGCGTTGGCAGTGCTGGCGGCACGATCACGGTGTCGGGCACGATGACGGCCGTGAAACCCATCAACGCTCAAACTGGCACGACGTACACGTTTGTCACAGGCGATAACGCCAAGCTGATCACGTTCTCGAATGCGTCTGCGGTCGCAGTGACATTGCCGCAGGCGACCAGCACGTTCGGCGCCGGCTGGTACGTGAATGTCGTCAACAAAGGCGCCGGCACGGTTACAATCACGCCGACGACCTCGACGATCAATGGTGCGTCGTCTCTGGCTTTGGCGACCAATCAAGGCTGCCTCATCGTATCGGATGGCACCAATTACCAAATTGAGCGCGGTCATTTGCCGGCGTCCGGCGTGACACCTGGCAGCTACACAGGGGCCAATATCACGGTTGATGCCCGCGGCATTGTGACGGCTGCCGCGAACGGATCGGCGTCAATACCGACGCCCCCGCAAGGGCGGCTGACGTTGAGCACAGCGACGCCGGTCATGACGAGCACGGTTTCTGGCGCCACCACGATTTACTATACGCCGTATTCTGGTCGAGCCGTACCGCTGTGGAACGGCTCGACGTTCACGATGACGGACACGGGCGGCGAGCTCTCACAGGCCACGACCGACAGCACGAAATCCCCCGCCGCCGTGGCCAATAACAGCAACTACGATCTGTTCGTTTGGTCGGACGGTGGAACCATGCGCTGCACGCGCGGGCCGGCGTGGGCCTCTGACACCGCACGGCACAGCGGATCGGCGAGCGAGCTGGAGCTGTTGCAAGGGTTTTACGTCAACAAGTATGACATTACGAATGGGCCTGTCGCCAGATACGGAATTTATGTCGGCACGGTGCGCAGCAACGGGTCCAGTCAGATTGACTGGATTATTGGCGGAAACAACACGCTCGCCAAGCTCTTCGTGTGGAACGCGTACAACCGAGTTGATGCGTCTGCGAATGTCATAGAAAGTAGCTCAGCATCCTGGGCATACACAACCACGACATGGCGCAGAATGAATGCCAATTCAAACATAGAAATTCAGATCATTCGCGGCTTGAACTACGATTCCATAGACGCGTCGACGGTGCAGTCTATGACTGCCACGTCAACGCCTGCGGTCGGCATCGGGATCGATTGGTCATCGGGTGCCCCCAGCACAAGCGATCTGTGGTCATTCGGCGCAGCCGGCGGTGCGTTTGGAACCGTCGTTACACAAGTGCGGCGTCCAGTGGGTATCGGCTATCGCACGCTAACCGCGATTGAAAAAGGGAATACGGGCGCAACCTTTTACGGGGCGTCGTCCGACAATTGGAATTGCGGCATCTCCTGCATTGTAAAGGCCTGATCCATGGAACTTGAGCAGATTTCGCGCATCACAAACAATGCGATTAAGGCCATCTCGACCATGTGTCCCGTCGATGGCTTGAGTGTCGGCAACATGGCCGACACGGCAACGTGGCGGATTGATTTTGCACCGCACGCGACCGCAGAGCAGAAAGCCGCCGCCCAAGCCGTGCTAGCTGCGTTCAACCCGCTCGCGCCAACGGCCGAAGACGTGGCGCGCGAGCGGGATCGACGCTTGGCCCTTGGGTTCGATTATGATTTCGGCGACGGGCGCGGCGTGCATCGGATTGGCACGACGGAAGCCGACCTGAGGGGATGGAGTGAGGTGTCGACCTATGCCGGTGCGCTGCTCGACAGCGGCGACACGACGACACGTATCGCAATTGCGACCGACACGGGCGCGTGTGAGGTGACGGCGGCTGAATGGCGGGCGGTGGAGATTGCCGCGGCGCAATTCCGGCAACCCATCTGGGCTCGCTCGTTTGTGCTGATGCAGACCCTCCCGATGGACTACACGGCAGATGCACACTGGGCATGAGGACCGCACACGGGCCGTGCTTGAGCACGCCCGGCGAATGCGCGAGAAGCACACGGAGACGCGCGTCGAAGCGATACCCAAGGAAGTCGGGGCCGCGCTGCTGGCGATGGCCGAGGAGATCCGCTCGCTCAAGTCCGACTTAGCGGCCGAGCGGCAGCGTATCGATTCCATTCTGGAGGCCGTGGAGGACGCCAATGGCTGATCGTCTGCCGATGGGGTTTGACCTCGACATGATCCCGGTTCCGAAGGAGGACACGCGCCCATTCGGAACGCGGCTGTGGGACTTCCTGGCACAAGGCGGCCCGTGGGGAACCGCGCAGCCGGGGCAGCGGGGCACGTTTGTGCCGTCTAAGATCAACGAGCAAGGACGGCCAGAGCTGGCATTCCCTGGGCTTGTGGCGCAGCCGGCGGTGAGCCTGCATTCGCTGATGACCGCCCCTCTCGCTGACATTGTCCGCTCTGGAGACCGGGACGCGATCAGAGCGGCGGCTGAGGCGTCATTCGACGTGGCGGGGGCCCTTCCGGCAGCGGGGGCGGTCGCAACAAAAGGCGTCGGCGCTCCCGCCGTGTCTGGCGCAGCTGTGGCATCTCCGCCCAAGCCATCATTGACCTGGGAAGCAATCAAGCGCCACGGCAGAGCATGGGACAAGGCTTTCCCGACGCCAGGCGACAAGATCGATCAAGTGATGGGCGGCGGTGGTGTTCCGCTCAGCCTTGCCGCTCCTTTCGCGGGCGTTGCCATGGAATCCTCGCCGGGGATGGCCGCCAGCATTATGGGCGCCGCAGCCGTCGGAAGTATGCACGACCATATTTTGGATGTGATCCGAATTCGCAACCATTTGTCGGGTCTTCGGCAAAAAGGGTTGTTCTCCAACCCTGACGATCCCAACACCTCCTCTATCCTTGCCGCTCTAGCCTCTATGGACAATCCAGGGAGGATGAGCGGGGAGGATCTGGTTCGAGCGACCACGAAGCGACCGGCGAACCTCAACGCGCCGGAATCCGTCTCGCCGCTGCCGGATCGACCCGAGAGCACCAACTTCGCAGGCTACCAGCAGGGCGATGTCACGCCGCTCGTTGATCCGAAACGGTGGGATTATGCCTCGCGCGACGGGCGCCAAGGCCAGCCGTCCATGCAGACCGCCGAGCAGATGTTCCCCCAACTTGCGGCGAAGGCCAAGGACGGGTGGGACGTGCTCGATGCGGCCAAGCCGATTCTGAACTCGCTGCGAAACGACTACGGCGCAATCGTGCATCAGGGCCTCGAGCAATGGGCGCCCCAAGACGCCGCGCGGATGATCCAGCTTGTCAACGACGGCGTGAAAGCCGCCGGCCCGACGCAGAACGTCATGCAGCGGTATGGCGTCAAGATCGTTCCCGATGCCGAGCGCGTGGCATGGATGGCTGATGGAAGCGGAACCACGCTCTATGTCGGCACCAAGGCCACATCGTCGGACGTAGCGAGCGCGATCAAGCAGCGCATCGCCAAGGACGGCCGATGGAAGCCGGTCGACGGGATGTATTCCAACCCTGACGACCCGATCACCTCAGCTGCGGCAGCAGCACTCACAGCGCAGGAAAGGCCGAAGGGGATCAAAGCCTATCACGGGTCTCCGCACGACTTCGACAAGTTCGACCTGAGCAAGATCGGCACGGGAGAAGGAGCGCAGGCTTACGGGCATGGGCTGTATTTTGCTGAGAGCCCTAAAGTAGCGCGGGCCTATGAGGGGATGCTGGCGCAAAATGGATATGATCCGGCCGTGATCGCGCGTGATGCGCTGGAGGCGGTCGGAGGGGATCCGCAAAAGGCAATGGATGTGCTGGTTAAAGACACTCCTGCAAAGATGGGTCTGCCAGAATTGGACATATTGACAGATAATTACGGTCTAGCGCTTGATATGTTGAAGCAACACGCGGCCGGCGCACCTATGCCTTTGCCGACTAGGGGCCGCATGTACGAGGTCTCCATCAATGCCAACCCTGAGGATTTCCTCGACTGGGATAAGCCGCTCAGCCAGCAGAGCGAGAAAGTGAGAAAGGCTCTCGGTGAACAAGGCATCGGGCAAGACGCGTATACGCGTGCTGCGCAACGGCAGCGTGAAGGGCAGCGTACCGGCAATCCGCTCGACGACGTGTTGTTTGATCTCCCGATAACGGACCACCCCGCAGCCGCGCAAAAGCTCCGCGAAGCCGGCATCCCCGGCATCCGTTACCTAGACCAAGGCAGCCGCACGGCTGGTGAAGGGAGCCGGAATTACGTCGTGTTCGACGACGCATTGATCGACATCCTCCGCAAGTACAGCAACGCCCCTGATCCCAACACTGCCGCTATCCTAGCAATCCTCGCCGCTCAGCAGGGAGGCCAGCAACACCAATGACCCTCGCAGCTCGCTCGCTCGAAAAGCTGGCGGGCGTGCATCCTGATCTTGTCCGCGTCGTGGAAGCCGCCCACGCCACCTGCAAGTTCCACGTGACGGACGGCGTCCGCACCCTCGCGCGGCAGAAGCAGCTCGTCGCCGCGGGTAAGTCCAAGACGCTCAAGAGCCGCCATCTTGTCGGGTGTGCCGTCGATCTCGTCGCCGTGACTGAGGATGGAAAGGTCTCATACGACGATGACCGGATGAAGGCCGTTGCCGACGCCATGAAACGCGCGGCCGGCGAGTGCGGCATTCCGATCGAATGGGGTGGCGATTGGAAGTCGTTCGTGGACACGCCGCACTTCCAGTTGCCCGATGACCTCTATCCCGACGCCGCCGCGCCGACCCGTGCGCCCAAGCCCGTCGTGGAGGCGGTGAAGGAAAGCCGGACCATCCTCGGGGCCTTGGTGGCCCTCGCCGGCACCCTCGTCCAGTGGATGGAGGACGGGCTCGGCGCCGCGCTCGAGGCCGCTGCGAAGGTGGCGGAATGGACGCCAGCCACGACGCTCTTGGAAACCCTCGGCGCCAACACCAAGGCGGCCGGGTTCGGCCTGGCCGTCGCCGGCATCGTGCTCGTCATCCTGCGCCGGGTGGATGCGGCACAGAAGGGCAAAATCGGATGATCAGCTTCATACGGACTCTGATCTTGGGTAATGGTGCCTGGGCGGCTGTGGTCGCCGGTCTCGTTGCGTTTGGTGGGTGGCGTCTGTGGGACGTGTCCAAGCAACGTGCCATCGGAGCCGAGAAGGCGGTGGCCAAGATCGAGAAGGCCACCAACGATGCCGTCAAGAAAGCTGATGCCGCTGGCCGCAAGTCTGCTGCTGGCGGCGGGGTGCGGAACCCCTATTACCGCGCAGACTGACGCGGTGAAGATCGCCGAGAAGATCGGGCACATCGCCCCTTCACGTTCCGACACCTGCGAGACTCAGAAGGCCATCGCTGCCCAGTCCTCCCGTATTGACACCATCGTCCAAGGGAAAGAGGTGGTCTACAAGGCCGAGTGCAAGGATAATCCCCAACGCGTGGCGTCTACCTCGAAGAGCTGACCATGGCCGCCCTTGATGACCTCTCGACGACCTTCCCCCTCATTGCCGCCGCACGTGGACGCCAACGATCCGCGCACGTTGCGATGGGAAGTGGACCAGCTCAAGGAGAGGGTGAGCGATCTCGAAAACCAGCCGTCAGCTATGGAGCTCGCCCAACGTCTCCCCTGGGAGCGCGTCGTCGTCCCCTTGCTGTTGGTGATCGCCCTCAAGGCCGGCTGGATCAGCGCCGACCTCGCCAATTCGCTGCTTGGGCGATGACCGCCGTAGGGATCGCCCTGTGCGTCTATGCGGCGGTGCTGATCGTCTCGGATTTTCGAAGGCAGTCAGCAGATCCCAGCGTCACGCGGCTCGTCTGGCAGCGGTAGCGCGGTGTAGTCCTCGCACGCAGACAAGATGTCCGCTAGCTCGTCGTCATCGTCCGGTACGTCCCACCACTCGCCGTCGGTTACGATTGGGTGTCGAAGCTGTACGCCGCCTGCGTTGCAGTAGTCCGGCTTCACCTTGTTCTTGAACTGGAAGTCGTCGTACTTGGCGAGCACGTCGCACAGTCGGCGCCCCTCGTCGAGCGAAGGGACAAGCGCCGTGAACGGCTTCATGGGCACTTGAGGCACCCACCAGACTTGATATTCGATCGCGCTCACAGCGGCCTTGTCCTTCTTAGGCGTCGATCATCGCGCGCATGGCGCGTTCGGCGATCGTTTTGTCGCCGACAACCTCAGTCACGGCTTTGAGCATTGCGCGGCGCTTGTCGGTCTTTTCGCGTTGCCATCCGCGATCAGCGCACATCGAGCAATTGCCCGGCACGCACCCTTTATCCTTGCTCTCAGCCAGCGGCCAGTCGCAAATCACACAGCGCATTGCGGCCATTCCTTTCTTGGCTCAGTCGTGCTTCTGACCGCGGTGCGTGCACCGCTCGTTGATCGAGCGCGCGCACCAGAACCAGGCCAAGCAGCGGCGGCAGTATCGTCCCAACATCGCGGGGAACTCCGTCTTATCGCTCTGCGGCGGCAGCCGCGTCCATCAGTGCCACCGCCAGCTCGCGAGCCTGATGAGGCTCAAGGTGCAGGCTGACGTAAACCGCGCCAGTATCGACATCGAGGCTCACCGAGCGGCCATAACCAACGAGAGCGCGCACCGACAGATCGTCGGTGACATGCTTCTCCATCACCGGCTTTTCTGTGACGCCTTCACTCATCGCGGCCTTCCTTGTCTTGAGTTCCACCACTGAGAAGGGCAGGCCGGGCGCTACTCCGGCTGGCATCGTCTCACGGGGCCACCGCTTGTCGACTTCTGCCGTGCTGCGGTTGGCCAGCGCTGGCTAGGCACCGTTCCCAACCTGACCAGTTGCGTGTCTGCTTTCCACGCCGCTGCCCGTCTCAGTGGTGGGCCTCCTTGTCTTACTCCTCGAACGCCTCTTGCGAGAACGGATGTATCGTCGCCGCGTAAGCGCGATACGAACCCCCTTCACGCCGATCATGAGCGACCGCTTTGCACCGCTTCGAGCAGTAGCGGCCCCAGCCGCGCTTGATGTCGGCGGCACGGACGGCCATCTCAGCGCCGCAGCACTCACACCGTTTCGCGACCTTCGCCATCGTGGCCCTCTCCGTCTTACTTGCTGCCGTCGTCGAGATCATCCATCTCGATCGGCTCAGTCTCTACACAGTCCATCCCGTACCCATCGC
>ERZ761584.125-NODE-125-length-29835-cov-6.257119_pt1 | contig 29835 bp, 24 predicted proteins | sample MGYA00512168_ERZ761584 | MGnify/ENA primary metagenome ERZ761584 (study PRJEB28899, sample SAMN03785564) | bioreactor sludge metagenome | biome: EBPR Sludge; feature: EBPR Bioreactor; material: 0.22µm filtered reactor supernatant | place: Saint Lucia: Queensland...
CTTAACCTGTACACTAGGGAAAACGCCTAGCGTGTAGTGAAAACGCTTAGTGTTGATAGGCAACCACTTAACCTGTACACTAGGGAAAACGCCTAGCGTGTAGTAGCGTGCGGACCCGCGGGCGGACATTTTTGTCGGGTTCCGAACCGTTCTCGGTTGCCCGAAGCTGGAGGCTGTTATGGCTTTCGACCACGGTTTTGCGACGCAGTGCGACGTCGCCATCTCGAATACGTACGGCACCACCGGGACCCTGACTCGGGCCTCCCTGGCGAAGCTCACCCCCACGCAGATCAAGGCTCTGTTCTCGCCTTCGGACAACGTCTGGGCGGAGACGGGGTCGTACCTCAAGCACGTCATCGAGATGAAGGCGTGCGGTATCCGCCGGTCCGCGCTCTACGACTGGATCATGTCCAGCAACAAGCAGGGCATGGGTTCGCTCGTGAATATCCAGCGTGTGGCCAAGGGGTCCTCGCTGATCGTACCCTACATCCTGGGACTCCAGCAGTCCGTGATGAATTTGGACTACTGGTACGTCACGGCGAACGTTCTCGGGTCGTCCTACGCCGGGGGCAATCTCACCGTCGAGACTGGTACCAACCGGGTGCTCACCCTCAAGTCGCAGTTCGCCACCGGGTACTCCCCCATCGCGGACCGTTTTCTCAAGGGTAAGGTCCTCTACCAGATTTTCAGCAATTCCGGGGCGTGGGCGCTGGCGCAGTTCAAGATCGTCCAGGCCGGTACCAACGGTTCCGACGCGGTCGACGTCGAAGTGACGTATACTCAGAAGACGTCGGGTGAAATCAGTTCCGCGGCGACCGGTACCACGGGCATCGTCTTCGAAGGCCCGAACAACGTGGCCGATGTCGAGGCGTGGTGCTACAACAACCTGAACTACAACAACACGAAGCTGGTGCCGTTCTGGTACCAAACTCGTCGTCAGGTTCGTTCGGTGGACTCCCACTATCGTGAAGTTTTCGCGAAGCTCATGGAGGAGAACCGGTGGTACGAAATCTTCCAGGACATCCCGCTGGCCGAGCGCAACCGCCAGGACGAAGAGAAGGATCGTCGCGAGTTCCTGAATGCGTTTTTCTTCGGCACCGCGATCTCCGCGAACCAGACCGTTACCGGCTGGGGTTCGTTGGACCAGATCCTTTCGGTGACCGGTGCGACTGTCGACCCCGGTACCGGGAGCAAGCTGAACGCCTTCCGGGCGAACATGATCGGTGTCCTTCCCCAACTCCAGGCGTGCGGCCAGTTCGCCGATTCCGCCGGAGCCGACGTCGAGATCAGCTCGTTCCTCGAAACGGACATCTACAACCTGCACCGGGCCCGCAAGAGCCAAGGCAAGAACGCGAACGAGATCGACGTCTACACCTCGCAGGGTGTTGCCGACCAGTTCCTCCAGGCGTTCATTGCTTACTCGAAGGGAAAGCTGGGCGACATCGTCCGGCTCAACATCGACGAGGGCACGACTACGCTTGGGTTCCCGTTCCGCCGGTTCAAGCTCTACAAGCCCCACGGCGTCTACGTCAACATCATCACCGATGATTTCTTCGATGACCTCGAAGCGACGGCCGGTGATGCAGCGACGGTCAACTCCTCCGGCCTGGGCAAGATGCTCCTGCCTTTGGACATCGGGTCCGGTGGTACCATCTACCCCGCGGTTCTCGGCTCGAACCGGAAGCAGTACACGGTCGGTCAGATCGAGGATCTCGCCAAGATCGACACCACGTTCTCGTGCGTGATGGAGAACCCCACCATCTCCCGTACGCTGACGTCCACCACCACGACCGCGATCGTGGAGTGCCCGCTGAACAGCAAGGCCGTCGTCAACTTCGGGGTTGTCAAACACAGCCCGGACTGAACCGACCCCTGACCCACGATACGAACACGAGTACCCTATGAAGAACCTCCTCTACACCCTGATCGCGGCGTCGGTCGGCCTGTCCGCCGTGGCGGCCGACTATCACGCGACCAGCATTTCGGCCACCAATTCCGTGGCCGCATCGACCACGTTGACGTCCAACACCGGCAACGTGATCGACCTCAAGAACTACACCCGCCTCGGTTTGCAGGTGGAGTTCACCCATGCCTCGACCACGGCGGCGGGCAACCTGACGCTCACGCTCATTCGCTCCGCGGACGGCGTGACTTACGAGACGACCCCCACCCTGACCTGGGTCATTCCGAACAACAACACGAACCAAGTCGTGGCGTTCACCAACCTCCCGGCGGCCAACACCGACGCGGTCCGGTACATCAAGGTGAAGTCGATTCAGAACGGCGCCACCAACGCCATGACCGGGTTCAAGATTTGGGCCGTCCGTAAGACCTCGACCCCGTGAGGTACTTCCAATCGACCTCCCCCCAGGTCTCGGTCTACGCGCCTGGGGGGCAGGTCGTCAAATGGACGACCGTTGACGGCGTCATCGGCTGGTTCGCGACGGACCGAGAACCAACCATCAAGGCCCTGGTCCGCTGCATCGAGCGAAAGGTCGGCGGCGGGATCTCCGAAATCTCCGAGAAGGAGTACGAGGACCTCGTGGGAAAAGCGAAGGGGCGCCCCCTGTTTCGCCCGGACCGGGAGCATATCTCGGCGGCGGGCATCGTTCAGCCGCAGGTGGCGCCCCTCGTCGACCCCCTCGCCGCGGGTGCTGTGGCGGATAAACCCGCTCCGGCAGTAGCGGATGCCGAGGAACCTGATAGTGTCTCTGCCGCGCCGACTGAGCCCGAAGTTCGAAAGCGAGGTCGGCCACGAAAGGTCTAAGTGAACTATTCCGACTTGAAGACGGAGGTCCTCTCCGGGGCCTTTCCCCTCGGTGTCCCGGAAAACCTCCGAACCCACCTCGAGTCGTACGTTCTCTCTAGCCTGATCGAAATCCAGCGGTACGTCCCATGCGTCCGGTACCGCCACGATAACGTCTACGCCGCCAACCAGACCTTCTGGTTGTGCGGCGCTTCCGTTATCACGGCCCCCGAAGGCCGGGTTCTCCGGGTCTACACGGTCGAGAATGAGGGTTGGTGCGACCCGGTGATCTACAACCCGGTCACCATGGCGGAGTTTCGTAGGTGGCAGGCCGCGTGGCAGTCGCAGTGGCGGAACTCGCTGTATGCCGATGCCGTCCCCTCCGGCACGGCGCTCCCGATGGGGTTCAATGTTCCCGATACGTCGTCCGACGCTGCCTGTGGCCGGGCGACTGTCGGCGTGTACGCGTTCGACCCGACCTCGAAGCGGCTCTACATCGGCCCGTGGATCCAGAGCACGGAGTCGGTTGTCGTCGAATGGCAAGGGATCAAGCGAACCTGGAACGACGGGGACCTCGTCCCGAGCGGGGCGGATTTCGTCCGGCTCTGCCAGCTTTTCGTCGAGCGGGAGTACGGTCGCCGGTTTGGGTGCTCGGATCTCGGAGTCCGGGAGCGTGCCTGGGACGAGGCGCTCGCCGATTACGCGACCACTTGCCAGCAGGAATCCCAGTTGCACGGCGCCCCGCGGAGCGCGGACGAAGCGTCTTCCGCCATCTGGAGCATCTTCACCCCAGATCCCGTGACCGATACGACCGTCACCGTGGACTCGTACACTTTCGCTTTCGTCGGGAATGTCGGGGACGACAACCCGGATCCGGATGCGCTTCCGGCGCTTGTATCCGAGGACGCCCCCTCCATGGTGTTCCTCCTGGGGGACAGCAAGCGGGCCGGTGTCGGGGCGGTGACCACGCTTTCGCCTTGGTCGGAATTCACCGCCGACGGTCGCGTTCGTGCCGCCCTCGGCAACGTCGATCTGGACGACGGAGTCCTCGCGGCCGATGTCCGGACGCTGGCCGGGAATCCCGGGAACGGTCGATATTTCACGGTCACCGTCGGGCCGGTGTCGGTGTTCGTCATCAACTCCGGGATCAACTCCGCCGACGATGTCGTCGAGCCGGATTCGAATTTCGCCGGGTCCAAGCAGTACACGGATATCTTGGCTTCGATCATCCGGAGCACGAGTCCGTGGAAGTTCGTCGTTCTTCACCATTCTCCGTACACGTCGGGGTCGGTCGAGTACCCGGGTGAAGCGGATCTCCGATGGGTCAGTAATCTCCCGGTTCATGCGGTTCTTTCCGGCGCTCCCCACCACTACGAGCGCCTGCTGGTCAAGGACCGGACCCACATCAACGTCGGATCCGGTGGCGGTACACTGGAGACTTTTCGCGATAACCCGTACCCCGGGAGCCAATCCCGACAGGAGTACCTCGGATACGTTCGCCTCACCGCCGACGACGAAACCGCATCTTTTGACTTCGTCGACATCGACGGGACCGTCCGGGACTCCATCGAATTCGACAATCCCGGAGTCCTCACCGTCCTAGCCGATATGCCCTCCGACCCATCCATCACGAGCCATCCCGCGAGCATGGTCGTCGCGGAGGGATCCTCCGCTCTGTTGTCCGTCGCCGCCACCGGAACCGAACCGTTCACCTACCAGTGGCAGAAGGACGGTGTCGACATCCCCGACAGCAACGACCCGACGTATCTGGCGGAGGACGTCACCGAGTCTTCGTACTACCGGGTCCTGGTCGAAGGGCCGGAGGGTGCGCAGCTATCCAAGCCGGCACAAATCATCATTGGGTCCAGTGGAGGTTCCGGATCCGGAGGCATCGTTTACTTCGATTCCGTAGCGGACCTCGTCGCGGACGATCGAACCGATTGGGTGTGGGCATTGGTGGTCAACTTCGAACCCGGGGACGGGAACCTGGGTCTGTGGCAGGTGCTTCCGTCGTCCTCGGTTCTGGTCCCGAACGGGACAGACGTCCTCCAGACCGCGGCGGGTCGGAACGTCTTCCGGGTGTTCTACCGCGAGTACCACGGTCCGGAGACTGCGGTCGACACGACCTACGCGACGTACACGGTTTCGAGGCCGGTCTGGTTCGCCAGCTACACCGAACTGGAGGCGTCTTCGGTCAACACCCCATTGGCGGTCACGGTCGACATCAACGGTGCCTTGGCGTTCTTCCAGTCCACGGACGGGTCCGACGAGTCCGGGACGAAGTATGTCGACTGGGTTGCCAACAGCGAAGGCATCCACTACCGGAGGATTCTGTAATGGCCACTTGGCAGTATTCCGAGATCCTCTGGTTTCCGACCTTGACCGACTTCAAGGCGTCCAATGTCCGCGCACCGTTCCTGTTCACTCGGGACCTGAACGACATCACGGCCGGGTTTTGCCTGGACGAGACCGACAACGAGACCGGAGTCGAGGACGTAGACTGGATCGTCAACGCATCCGGGGTCCACTATCGACGTAAGGACGTGTCCATTCCCACGCCATGAAACGATTTCTTTCATTGCTTCTGGCGTTCGTGTCGCCGTTTGCTTTCGCCCAAGAAGTTCGGCGGTTCACCACGATGGGGGAACTCCTCTCGGCGAACCCGTCGGCATTCTCCGTTGCCGGTAAGGCTACGGTCATCGTCACCGGAGACGCCGTGGCTTCCGATGGCTGGTCCCGGTTGCTGTCATACTCCGCCCAGGACACGGCCGCGGCGGACAACCTCACGGTCTTCCGGCCCTCGAATACGAATTTTCCGGGTCGGTACACGCTGCTATTCCTGGAGAACCCGACGAATTCGAATGTTCGGGCGGGCATCATCCCGAAGTGGGAACCGAACAAGCTGTGGTTCAACGGGTCCTGGAACTACCTGACGAACCTCGTTTCGGGGTCTGGTGTTTCCGCCGACACGAACGGACTTTTGACGATTTCCGGATCGGACGACTGGAAGGGCTTCGTGTACGGGAAGTACATGGTGACCAACTGGGCGCTCGTCGGAAACGACATTTCGGATTCGTTCGGCCCCCTGGAGTGGTACGTCCAGGGAGGTCCCTCGGGCACGAATCTATATGCCTTGGTGGCGAGCCATTCGCTGGAGTTTTCCAAGCTCAACTATCTTCGCAACGACGCCATTCTCGGTCCCGACTTGAGTACGGCATCCGGTGGGTTTTCCACCGTAGGCCCGGTCACCGTGGGGGCTAACTTGAGTCTTTCGCTGGTCTCCGGGGAAACGGTCCTGTCGGCCACCGTCCCGACCGGGACGAACTCATTCCAGATCGGGGTCGACGGGTCCGTTGTCAGCACTCCAAACCTCTCGGACTCCTCCGAGATTAACCCCGCAGCGTCCGGATCCAATGTGACGTTTTCCTTGGTCACGGGGTCGATTGCGTCCAGTAAGCTCGCGGACTCCGGGGCGAGTGCCGGCACGTACCAGGACCCTTCGATCACGGTCAACGCCAAGGGTCTCGTCACGTCCATCTCGTCCGGGTCCCGGTCGACCGTTACTGTCGACGGTGGCGCCGACCTGTCGAGGGTCAACCTCGCGGACGGTTCCGAGATTCTGGCGGCTCTGTCCGGGACCAATGCGTCGTTCACCCTTTCTCCGACGCTGGATCTCGGCGGCAAAACATCCTTGGAGATCCCGAACGGGGCTTCTCCCACGACGGATGTGTTCGGTGAAATCGCCGGGGACAACAACGCTTGGGCGGTGAGCCGGGGTGCGGTCCAGTTTTTCGATGGAACGGCCAATACCTACTTGGTCGGGGCGCTGTCCTCGGACACCCCCGTTGCCGGGCAGGTTCCGACCTGGAACTCCGACGGCACGATTACGTGGGAGACCCCCTCGGCCGGGGGCGGTGGGTCAACCAACGGAACCGCCGTAACGGTGGACGGTGGTGTAGACCTCACCCGGGTCAACTTCGCCGATAGCGCCGAGATCACGTTCTCGCTTTCCGGTACGAATGCGACGGCCGGGATTCCGTCGGTACTCGATCTTGGGGGCAAGACCTCGTTCGAGCTACCGAACTCGTCGACCCCGGTTGTGGATGCGTTCGGCGAAATCGCTGGGGACAACGACGCGTGGGCCGCGAGTCGCGGGGCCGTGCGGTTCTACGACGGGACGGCGAGCACGTTCCTCGTGGGCACCCTAACCACGGACACCCCCTCGAACGGGCAAGTCCCGACCTGGAACACCGGAGGCACCATCACTTGGGAGACTCCCCCCACCGGAGCGGCGTTTTCCGTTGACGGCGGTTCCGACCAGACGCGCATCAACTTCGCCGACAGTGCCGCGATCACGTTCACTCTGACGGGGACCAACGTCACCGCCGGTATCCCCGACGATAGTATCGCCCTGGGCACCAAAACCACGGGGTTTTTCATCTCCGGGGTCGCGGGTACCGCGAACGAAATTTCGGTTTCCGGATCCGGGTCCGAGGCAGCGACGGCCACCGTGAGCCTGCCCGCTACGATCGACCTCGGCGGGAAGACGTCGTTCGAGTTGCCGAATGCCGCTGCACCCGTTACCGATGCGTTCGGGGAGATTGCGGGGGACAACAATGCCTGGGCTTCCGGTCGTGGGGCCGTGCAGTTTTTTGACGGTACGGCCGACACGTACCTAGTGGGGGTCCTGGCCAGCGATACCCCCGGGAATGGGCATGTTCCGACGTGGAATACGGGCGGGTTTATTTCGTGGGAGCCCCCAGGAACTCCCGGAGCGCACACGCATCCGTGGTCCGACATCACCGGAGAGCCGGCATTCGTCGAGACGTCTCGGTCCATCAATACGGGAGACGGGCTTACCGGTGGCGGTACGTTGGCGACGGACCGCACCTTGTCCGTGTCCTTCGGCTCCAGCTCGACCACGGTGGCCGCAGGCAATCGAGGCCTGCCGACAGGCGGCAGCACTGGGCAGGTGCTGAAGAAGGCCAGTGGCACCGATTACGACGTCTCGTGGGGCACCGACAACACGTCCACCGGTGGATTGGGTGTGGCTCGGCCCACGGCCGACTACACGGTCACCTCGAGCATCGGGCTGGTGGTCTGCAACACCAGCGATGAGATCGACGTGACCCTGCCGACGACCGGCCTCACGGACGGACAGCAGATCACCGTTGTGCGGATCGGTGGTGGGCTCGTGAACGTCTACCACGGAGCCACGCTGCACTCGACGTGGAACACCGCGTACCGCATATCCACGTGGGTGTGGGCTGCGACCGAAGGGGTGTTCATCCAACTGTTCTCATCCAGCGGTACCTAGACCAGTCCACAATGAAAGCCATACTCGCCAGTTGCCTCCTGATCATTGCAGCGGTCGCGCCGTCTGCATTCGCCCAATCCACCTCCTCCACGTCCTCCACGAACGTCGTGGCGACGGTGAGCCTGGGATGGGACGCCAATCCCCCGCACGAAGAAGTGACGAGCTATCGGGTTTTCTTCGGGCAGTCCGCCGATCTCTGGACGCACGCGAAAGACGTGCCCGGCGGGAGCACGACGGAGGCCTCCGTGCCGCTCACTGGCTATGGGGTGTGGTTTTTCACCGTCGCAGCCCGCAACTCCGCAGGAATCCTGAGCGCGCCGGCCCCAGTCGTCTCGTACGAGGTCAAGCCGGGACCCGGGACGCCTGGGAAATTCCGCATCGTCGGAGCGATTCGGAGTACCCACATCCAGACCAGCGAAACCCTCATCCTAGTGCCGTAAATTGCCCGTTCGATTCCCCATCGATATCGAGGCCGGCCAGACGTTCGATCTGCTGCTCGCGTTTCCTGGCCGGGACATGACCGGCAGCGCGGTGCGCACACAGTTTCGGCGCAGCGCGCAGGCGGCGGACGTCGAGCTTCGATTCGGTTCGAGTCTCAAGCTGCACTTCGACATTACCGAACCGCAAAGCACAGGACCAACCGAGGGGACTCCATGGAACATGACGGCGTGGCTTACCGTCACGACGGCCGGATCCTCCGCCGTGGTCAACGTCAACGGCTGGATCGATTACGCTGACAATACCGGGGGGTCGCTCGGGGAGTATGCACCATCCCTGGTGAGTCGTTCGAAAGGGCTCGTCAGCGGGACGCTCGACACCACGATCGGAAACGCCGTCGATTTGGTCTACCGAGGAAACGATACGAACTCGGACTCGTTCTCCTGCACTCACTTCATCCTCCAACAGTTCTGACCATGCTTCCCGGGTCCGTAACCATCAACACGTATTCGCAGCCGGCGGAAACTTCGCCGCATGCGACGTACCCGTGTCGGAATCCGTTGTGGGCTGTCGAGCACCCGGACGACTGCGTCGAGCCTACGCTTTCGTCGATCCGAGTTGAACCCAGTTCCATCGAGATCGTCGCCGGTCGCCGGGGCCACCTTCGCGTGGTTGCCGTGTTCTCGAACGGAACCGAGGCCCAGGTAACGGAGTCCTCGGCTCTCATGAGCCCAGACGATACGATCGCCGAGGTCGTGTCGCAGTCGGAAGGCGTCGTCCGCGGAGGCACCGAGGGGCAGGTTGTTCTCACGGCGGCGTACCGAGGCCAGTCTGCTACGGCATCCGTGACGGTCCGTTCATCCGACCCGGTGGCGACCACCCCTTGGGACGTCATCTTCGTCCTGGACCAGAGCGCGGCGAACTTCGTCATGGCGTCCCGGTCGCAGTCCGCCACGTCGAGCCGGGTCGTTCGCAGGTTCTCCGGGTCCTCGTTGATGGTGCCCGGGTACTATTGGCAGCCCGATCGTCCGGTTGGGGAGGGGGTGTCCATCGACATCTTCGACGATTTGATCAAGCAGGCCCAGATGCCTTTGAGCGTGGCGAACACCTGGGATGACGATGAAGGTCAGGACCGGTTCGCATTGGTGGTCACCGGAAGCGGTGACCCGTACACGTACCAATCCTGGACGGATTCGTACGTCACGGCCCCGTTTGGTGAAGCCTACCCCGACTGCGCTCTCGGGGACGCCTTGGAGCGAGCGCAAGTCCTGTTGGCATCGGCCCGATCGGAGGCACTCAAGCTGGTCGTGATTTTCACCGCCGGGTTGGAGACTTCGTGCAGTCCGTCGCTTCGTTCCGTGGCGACGACGCTCAAAGCTTCCGGGGTAAAGATCGCCGTCATCACTCCGGTTTCCTCGTCTTCTAGGACCGGCACCACTATTTTTAGCCCATGTTCGTACCCGCAAACGTCGTACGCGAACCTCCAGAGCGTGGCGTCGGACGGTTCGTTTTACGGCGGACGAAACTGGGCCGACACTTCCGCTGCGTTTGCCCGCGTACTGATCGACGCGTTCGAATACCTGTCGACTCCTGTGTTGGATGTCGACGGGGTGGAAATTCTGGATGAAGACGGAACGGTAGTGTACGACGAAGGAGTCTGATTATGGCGAGAAAATTTTCCGAGTTCGACCTTGTTTCGACTCCTGTCCCGACGCAGTACCTCTTGGCGTACGACCCGTCGGCCAAGGGTATTCGTATCCTCTTTTCATCCTTGATTACGTGGCTCAACGGCGTGCTTGGCACGTCGTTTGGCAGGGCGTTGCTCACCGCCACGACCGTCGCCGGACAGCGAACCGCACTGGGCCTCGGAGATGCGGCGACCAAGTCCGTCGGCACTACCGCCGGGACCGTCGCCGCCGGGGATCACACGCACACGTTTTCCACGGTGAACCTTACCTGCGCGGATGACGCTTCCGCGCACACTCTGACCGTGAAGAAGATCGGGACGGAGTACGTCCTCAAGCTCGACTGACCCATGAAACTTCGATACATCATTCTCGCACTCGTCCCGATCCTCGGGTTTCTGGGCTACTCCGCCGAGCGATACGTCGTTCAGACGGACGAGAACTACGCCATCGTCGGACCCCCCGGGCTGATCAGTAGCAATGCGCAGAGCATCGCCACCGCGGTAGGACCCAAGCTTTCGATCAACGCGTCGAACGTGACTGCCGGGGTTTTCCCGATCGCTCGGTTGGCCACCGGCACTCCCGATGGGACGAAGTTCGTTCGCGATGACGGGACCTTGGCGGTTCCTGCCGGAGGCGGTGGCGGTTCTGGTACGGTGACCAGTGTCGGCGCATCGTCGTCCGTGTCCGGGCTCGGGTTCTCGGGTTCCCCGGTTACCACGTCCGGAACATTGTCGCTTACCGGAACCGTTGCGGTGGCTTCCGGAGGTACAGGTGCGACAGACGCTTCCGGTGCTCGGACCGCGCTTTCCTTGGTGCCCGGAACCGACGTGCAGGCGTACGACGCGGACCTGGACGCGATCGCCGCATTGGCCAACGCCGGAATCGTCGTTCGAACCGGCGCTGGAACGGTGGCCGCGCGTACAATCACAGGGGACAGCGAAATTTCCGTGACCAACGGAGACGGAGTCAGCGGGAATCCGACGCTGGCCATTGGTTCTGCTATTGCCCGCCTTGCCTCGCCGGCATTTACGGGCGCTCCAACCGTCCCGACCGCCAGTGCCGGCACGTCAAACACGGTCGCCGCCTCGACGGCGTACGTCGACCGAGCAGTTGCGTCGGGTGGCGGGGGTGGTGGTTCGAACACTGTTTCGAGCATTGGAATCGTTATTGATGGAGGCGGAGCAGTGATTGCGACTGGGACAAAGGGCTTCATTTCGGTTCCGTACAACTGCACCATAAGCAGCGCGAGACTTCTGGCTGATCAATCGGGTTCGATTGTGATTGATGTCTGGAAAGATGCCTACGCAAATTACCCTCCCACGGTAGCAGACTCAATTACAGCATCAGCAAAGCCGACACTAGCTGCTGCTTCAAAGGCTGAAGACACTAGTTTGACAGGATGGTCAAAAACGGTTCTTGCCGGAGACGTTCTTGCATTCAACGTAGACAGCGCATCAACCGTGACTCGCGTTACGCTTCAACTTACCATTACACGATGAAAAACACTCTTGGGCTTTTGCTATTGTTTGCTTTCTCGTTTGAGTCAGTTGCAGCTTATACTGAGTTTTACGCACAGACAACAGGATCTAATCTTAACGCAGGAAGCACCACAAACAATTCTGCATTTGCTACTTATTCCGGAACATTTGTTAGATCGACAGGCGTTTTTACTGTAGCAAGCGGAAACCCAATAACAGATGGCGTTTCCATTGGTTCGTGGGCATCGGTTTACACAACGGCAGGCGCCACAAACGCCGGCTTAGTTGCTTCAGTTACAGCAACCAATTCCAGCTCCATAACAGTTAGCCTATCGGCCATTTCAGGATCAACAAACAATGTTTCTGAAACAGCGAACGCAGCAACGCTTAAGATTGGCGGGGCTTGGGCTGGTCCTTCTGGAGCAAATGCCTTTCCAATAGGATTTGCGAAGGGAAGCATGACTAACAGTTCCGGAAATAGTCCAAGGATCAATTTTCTTTCCGGAGTGTATTCCATCACAAACGGAATGACTGATTCCCTCAATGATGGTCCTGTGGAGTATTCTGGTTACACAAACTCACCAGGAGACGGTGGGTTTGCGACCATTGACGGAGGAACATCAGGAGCCAGCTACACACTCTTGACTTTATCAGGCAAAAATAGGGACTTCTATTGCTTCGTGTTTCGGAACAACGGAGCCACCGGAAATGCTGACGGGATAGTTTTTAACGGAATTGAAAATTCGCTTGAGCGGTGCGTGATTCGAGACATCAGAGGAAACGGAGTGTTAAACAGCGGCGTGAATCATTTCTATGAATGCGAAGCGTTCAATTGCAACCTCGCAAACACATCTGGCAAAGCTGCGTTCAACCTTCTTGCATCGGGAACAATGGCAAATTTTTGCATTGCTCACCACAACACCAACAGCAATGCATCTGGATTTCAGTTGGACGGCGGAATCAATGTTGTTGGGTGTATAGCGGCCACGAATGGAGCGTCCGGAATCCGAGCCACAGCTGACGTAACTCAAACAATTAACGGATGTTCGTTTTATCAAAACGGGGGTAGTGGGATCGATTTTGGCGGGTCAGCTGGAACGATTGCGAATCCAATGCTCGTAAACGTCATAAACTGTCTCTTTGTCGGAAATGCTGGCGCTGGAATCAGACTAAGTGGTACAGGTGCAAGATATTTGAGTGGAAGAATCCGAAATTGCGCTTTTGGAAGCGGTAGTCGAACTAATCAGCTAGGAAATTTTGTCTCTAACGTCACCGGGGCATCGCAAAACGGATCAACATTTGATGGCGTTACCGTTGCTGGAGTAATTCAGCTAAGCTCTGGCGTTTCGCCGTGGGCAGACGCAAACAATGGAGATTTTCGAATCACATCTTCCGAAGTTAAAAGTGCAGGATACGGGTTCTACCTACAAACCTACACAAATTCCAATTGGAGCGGCACTGTTGGTTATCAAGATGTCGGTGCTGCGCAACATAATGACGGATCAGCATCAGGAGGATTTTCTTTTCCGTTTTTGGGACCATGAAACTGAAACTAGTGCTATTGTCGGTGCTTCTGTCCGCCGCGGGATTTGCGGCCACAACTTTGACTTGGACCAAGTCTCCGGTCGAAGAGAGCGTGCTTCGGTATTACCTGGAGCACCGACCCTCGGCGAGTTCGGAATGGATCCGAGTCGAAGTCGATTCGTCCCAGAATCGAGTCACGATCCCGGAATCCGCGTATGGCCGATGGTTCCGTATTGCGGCGGTCAATTCTTTCGGGGTCGGGGAATACACGGACCCCGTGAAGCTTCCCGACAAGATCAAGGGACTGTCTTTGGTGGTCGAGATCACACCGTAAGATGTCGTGCTCCAAGGCCAAGGAGGTCGTGTGGAACGTGTCGACGTGCGCCGACCGTCAGAGCCCCCCGGACATGGTTCCGTGGGGACGATGGCGGGATTCCGTCAACGTGGTCCTGGACGGGGAATCGGCTCTGGCTCGTGGGGGATGGACCCGGCTCGGGGCGGAGTTCGAGTCGGAACCTAATCCGGATCTCCACGGGACCGCAGTCAAGACCTTGTTCGCGTGGTCCCGCGAGTGGGGCGGCCGGTTGCTGTACGCCGGTTCACAGACTGGGGTGCATTCCTGGTCACCGACATCCGGGGTATGGACCGCGCTTCCCGGCATGGTTCCCCTGGAGTCCGGAGAGCGTCGGTCTTTCGCGGCCCTTGGGGAGTATCTCATTATCGCCGGGGGTCTCGGCGGAGCTACGGCGGAGGGGATCCGAGCGTATCACGTAGACCTCGGAACGACGGGGACTATTCCCGATCTGACAACCATCGCTCTCACGGCGGCGAATCTGACGATCGAATGGCGTGGGGTCATTTTCCTCCTCGACGTCGTCATGGGGGGCGTGCGTGTTGGACACCGAGCGGTCTGGTCCGGACGAAACGATCCGTTGGGGTACGCGCCGAGCGACGATTCCGTTGCCGGCCAGTACGACCTAGACCCCGGTGAGATTATCCTCGGAGCGGCCATCTCCGGGGACAGCCTCTATATCCTGACCGACCGGTCGATCTGGCGCGTCGTGGCGACCGGCGACGACGAAGTGTTCCGTTTTCAACAGGTCTACCGGTCCGATTCCGGACACCGTTGCCTGTGGGCTCCGTACACGTTGGATGTTCTCCCGGACGGGAACCTGATCTACCTTGGGGATAACGGGAGGATCTACATCTACAGTCCGTATCAACAGACTCCAGAGGAACCCGAGTGGATAAAGGTCGGAACCCCGGGGGTTAAGAAAGGGCTGTCCGCATGTCGGTTGTTTTTCGGAAAGGTGTGCGACAACGGCGCGACAGTCGAGTACCTACTGAGTTTTCCGACGTCATCCGGTGATGACGCCCCGACTCAGACGTACGCCATCGACTTCGAGCGGACGTGCGTGACCCGCATCGACCATGGGTTCTGGTGCGCCCATACGTGGTACAGTTTCGTGTCGGAATGCCCGAGACCCACGCAGTTGATCCTGTCGAGCGCCGGGGACGACTCTCTCAAAGAGGCTCGGTTCTTCGACATCTTCACCCGGGAGCGATGGGATCCGGGGACGTCAACTTGGGTGCGCGACCAGTTCGACACGCAGTACCTCACCGGGGCACTGGGGTTCGACTTGACTGGTAGCGACAAACAGATGACCAAGCTGGACATCCATGCCCAGGTGCCGGCCGGTCTCGACCCCGGGGAGGTCCAACTGTACGTCGGGCACTCCAACTACCCGACCGACCCGTCCGCGTATTTTACCAACTGCCCGATCGCGTGGTATGCGCTGTCGAGCCGGGACGTTCCTTGCGGGCTTGCGGCCAATGTCCCGTTACCCTGGAGATTCGTCGTCCGCGGGAGGTTCCTGTACTTCAAGGTAGTCATCCGGGGGCCTTGCGTCTTGAGCCGGATTACGGCTAGTGTCGAGGTCGTGTGAGCAAGGACTTCACCCCATACATTCTCGGGGCTTTCCGCCCTCCGCCGAGCCTGGAGGAGTCGCTCAAGCGAGCGTCGCCTGGAAGCTGCGAGCACCCTTCGCAGTTGCGGGAGCCGAAGAACCCCACCTTGACCGGGGCTCCGCCGACGTCGGTCTCCGTCCCGGGGACCGGGAACCGCGGCGGGACCAACCTGACGCTTGCGTTCAAGGATTTCGATGACCGGAACCGGGAGTTCGAGGCGGACCGAATCCGGTGGCTGGAGCACAACCTGAGTCCTTCGAGGGGAGTCAACCCGAGTACCGGTTCCGGGGGAGGGCCTGCTCTCCAGATCGTGAGCGACACTCCCAGCACGCTTACGGTTTCTCCGTCGACCGCTCAAGTCCAGGGAACCGATACCCTCGTGTGGCACCTGTCGGTCAGCGCGGCAGCCACCGGGGCGTACTACGCTTGACCCATGCCGGTTTCAATTCCTCCGACGGTATCCCCCGGGGACCCCGTGCTGGCGTCGGGTTTGGATGCGCTGCTTTCTGCCGCGGACGAGCGTTTGAGTCGACTGTACGCCGGGGGCCGTAGTTGGTACGCGTTCGACACCAGCACGGTCCCGCCTCAACAAATCCCACCGACGGGAGCGGTGTACGTTATCTCCGAAGACGCCCACCGAAGCATCCTCCCTGCCCCCGGAACTCCTGGAGGCCCCAACGGTCCGTGGCCGTCGAAATACAACCACGCCGACCATGTCGCGCAGGCAGCGGCAATGACGATCACGGGTCCGGATGCCCTCGGAGTTGCCTGGGTGGTTACCGGATCATTCGCCTCCGGAACGTATTCTTTCGGAGATTCGGCTTCGGTACTGGAGCGAACACATCTCGGGGAGACGCGCCCTCTGAAACTGTCTTCGGCATACGAGCCCGAAAGGTTCCATCGGTACGCCTTGGCCGACGTATTCATCGAGTCGACTTCCGGAGATAGTTTCGACTGGACGCACGACAAGTATGGTGTTGTTCGTTTCCACAATCTGTCGAAGTTCACGGTGACAATCAACCTAGGGTCGAGTACCATCTCCGTCGAAGCTCGCAGAGTGCGGACGATCAGGCGTGAAACACGCACTTCCGCTTGGGATACGACTCTTCGAAGGTTCTTCCCCAAAGCCATCCCCGGGGATATTCCCATGTGGGACTCGGACACGTCCAGCATGGGGAACCTCCCACTGAGGTCGCAATCTGCCAACCCGATCTTTCGTCAAGCGATGCTCCAGGTGATGTTCCAGCCACATGCGCTGACGGCATTCCCCGGAATGTTTTCGGCTACGGTTCTTCCCGTTCTTCCGGACCTCGACCCTTCGGGAACGTTAGCCTCGGCAATTACCCAGAACGGAGAGTTCGACGTGGTTCGAACCTCGACAGGATCTTCGCACCAGGACCAGTTCACGCTCCTCTACAGCGGAGAGTCATTGGCGTCGACTCCGGCGGCTTGGGCCGCCATAGGGTTGAAGACGGTTTTGGACGACAGTACCCGTGGAGCGGTACTCAGTGCGAACCCGGCGTTCCCACAGCCCGAAGACGGTACTTGGAAGTTCGATGCGATCAGCCGGACGACGAATTTACTCGGAGGGGTCGTGTGTGCCATCGACAACGGGTCCGTGACTTCCCGAGTAGTGCTTCCGTGGTTCGCGGATGCGGCAGCGGCGGATGCGTGGTACGCCAGTTTGTTCGAATGGCCCACGTACGGAGTCGTTCGAACGGCTACGTCTATTCTTTGGAACGACTCCGGCGTGTGGACGCCTTTTGGGTTCGGGTCGGACCCGGACTATTACGGCACTTGGAATACCCCGGGTGCCGGAGGAGAAGTACGTGAATACGTCATCGAATGGGGCGGCGGGACTTTCGGAACCGTGTCGGCGTGGAACGTGTTCACGAAGACTATTGCGAGTTCGCTTCCGCCTGGGGGCCAACTTGTACGACAACCTCTGCTTACCGCGGTGGTTGCGTATCCATCCGTCGATTTCTGGAAAGCTCGGGAGGATGCGACATGGGACGATGCCGGGTCCGTGATTCCCAGGGAACGGGGCCAGCGTGGGATCTTCGTGGCGGGCCAAGCATGGGGGCTAGGCACCGTAGACGGGTCGGAGATCCGGGAGCCTAGGTGGCAAGTGGCTCTGTTCCCGACCATAGGTTGGGCGGCATCGGCTTCATGGTACTCGTACCCATTCTACGGGCCCGAAGAGTGGGTTTGGACGGCCCTTCTACCGGACGGAGCCGGAGGAACTCTTCGGCATTGGAGGACAGCCTCCGCGGAAGGGGCGCCGAACGGGGATCCCTGGAGTTGGGTGTTCTCCGACTCAGGTTCCGTGACTGGGTCCGGAATGTCTTTCTGGAGGATGTTCCACCAGGGGGCTCCGGTTCCCCGGCAACCCGCCGCGTACCCAGGTAAACCCAAGACCGGACCCCAGCCGTGGCCTATCCGGGATCACGGGTGGCTTGCGGATTTGGTGCTCGGATTGGGGTCGGACTGGTCCGAAGCTCGCAGTTCGCTCTACGACACATCCTCCCTTTCGGTTGCGGAGCAATCGGTAGGCGTACAGGTTCGAATGAACGCTTCCGCGTTCAACCAACTTTCGAAACTGATCGCCGGTATGTCGCACGTTCGGCCTTGTGGGTGGGAACAGTATCGCGGGGGTTTCTCGTTCGACCGCCTCGTTTCATATTCCGGGTGGGACATCGTACCTACGTCCGGATTCAACGCTCAACCGTACGGGGCGATTCACGTCTACGGAGTGGACCCTACGACCGACGTTAAACTAGACGCTTTGGGGGTCGTGCGAAGGTCGTATGCGGATACATCCCTTCAGGCGTTCCAGACCACTTCGTCCCGAACATTCACCATAACCACGTCTTTTCTGTTCGGGGAACCTTTGTACGTATCCGACGTCGCGTCTACGTTTTCCCTGTGGCCCTCGAATATCGGTAACGCGTTGCAGTACTGTACCGCGGACGATCTTCATGCAGCACTCCAAGCCGAGGGCTTCGCCTACAACCTCATTTCTCTAGTCCAACCCGTTTCGATAGAGTCCGTGTCTCCCGGTACAACCCCCGAGACGGAAGTGGATACTTTCGTAGTATCGGGTGCGGTAGGTCGGCCGATAACCCTAACCCGAATCTGGGACCAAACCCGGATCGTACCGGTTCCGGATTCGTCTTCTACTCCGGATCTCCAGTTGTCGATCGAGCAGAACATTTTCTACACCATTGGGCCGGAGCAGCCTCAACGGGCGTACGTGATTTATCGGAGGGCCTCCGCGACCGAGTTGTCGGTGCGAGTCGTCGGGGATACCAGCGGACCCGTCCGCGATTCGCTCGCTAGATTCGTCTCCAAGTCGTATCAAGCTCAGTTCGTCCAGGACCCGGTTTTTTGGACGGCCCGGGTTCTTTGCCGCACGGGACTCGTCGGTAAAGTGCTATGTTTGCCACTCCGTCAAGCCATGCCGCAGATCGCCCGTACGCCTGACACGTCCGGTCCGAGATCGTTGCTCGGGTTCGTCCAAGACATCGAGACCCCATGGGTGTTACCTGACGATCAGGCTCGGCCGAAGTGGGTTTCGGTCCGAAACGGCGATCTCATCGACGTCCCGACGTTGGCGGGTACGTCGACTCCGACGTACCCGAACCAGTACCACACTTGGCAACTCCACCCGGTTGACGGGACCGTCGAGGAGATGTGATTAAACCTCCGGCACCGGCACTCCCGTCCCGGCTTGCGTGACCGGGGCGTTGGATGCCAGAGTCGTGATGAGGTTCTGGAGTTCTTCCTTGACGTACCCCTTGGTCTGCCCGGCGAACTCCTGGAGTTGCTGCGTGATGTAGGACTGGATGTCCGGGGTCGCCGTGGGCGGTTCCTCTAGGCGGAACCCACGGGGCATCCCCAGTGCTTCAAACGCCATGTTCAGGAGCCGGATGTACTTGCCTCCGGTCGACGCCATGATGTCGGGGGAAGCTGAGATGACGGAGAGCAACTGAATCATCGAACTTCCGATCTCGCTCCACGACACCCGGTTCGGGCCATCGCGCTGGGCGACGAACGACTCGACGCGGAGCCGGTCTTTCGGTGCCCGAATGAGAGCGCCTTTCGATCCGGCACGTTCGATGGCGAATCCGACCTCCTGCGCTTGAACGACGAGTTCCGGGGAGATCATGGCCAGAGTCTCCGCCTTGCCGTTTGCCGTCCAGTAGGTGTAAAGCTGGGACTTCCATGCCTCGATCGCCCGGTCGATGTTCGCGGCGACGAACTCGTACCGTTGGCTGGTCGCCGAGTGAATCTGCCGGATCTCCTCGGCGCTCTGCTCGTGCGTGGCGACAGACCCGGTTTCTTGGGCCGAGATGCCGACGACACGTTCCAGGATGGAGAGGAGTTGCTGAACCATCGCCAAGTGGCCGGACGGGTCGAGTTCGGTGAACTTGACGGAATACGCAACCCGCTCCGGGGACGTTCCTCGGTGCGCCAGTTCCCGGCCGCTGTAGAACGCAAAGTTCTGCTTCCGGTACAGGGTCTCGCCGTTGTTGATGACCTTCGCCTCGAACTCCTGCCGGTCCACGACGTCGGTGTCGATCATGTTCAGGTTGGCGAGGTTTTGCTTGATGGACAGGATGCCCTGCGTGATCAGGTTCGTGGCGTGGTCCTGGTACGGTAGAACCTGGAGGGTCAGGCCGGACTGGATAATCCGGGTGTCGTTCGGTTCGTATTGGACGACGGTCCCCGGGCGCCCCGGGAGGCAGGAGACGTAGAGAGGCGTGTCGTCGGAGGCGAGTACGATGCGGAACCACAGGTATTCGTCCGGCATGCCGGGGTCATCGAAATCCAACCTCGGGTTGATGAGTTCGAAGTGCTCGCTCTTGAAGACCGGGTGTTCATCCTGGGCTTGGGTTAGGAAGTTGACTTCGTTGTGGGCTTCGCGGTCCAGTTGCGAGACGAAGGACCCGGACGCGGAGATCGGCCAATGGGCAAGGGAGCAGGCTCCGGTCGTCTGGAGGTAGACGTTCAGCGCCGAGTCCATCGTCTTGTAGCTCTGGCGAATGCGATCCCGGTTCCAGTAGTTGGCGTTCGTCCGCATCGTCCCGTAGGTGGTGACCTCCCAATACCCCAGGTACCGGACTCCGGTTTCCGTGTTCAGGGTCGCGGTTGGGTACGCCGTGTCGTAATAGGTGCGGCTCGGGTGGGGGAGGACGTAGCGCAGGCCCTCCTTTCCTCCGGGGGCGGAGAACCACTCCTCCGAGATGAACATGAACTGCTGTCCGTAGCTGACCGCCCCCTGGACGGCTTGGGCCAGGAGGTGTGCATACCCGAAGTTCCGGCTGATCTGGTCGACGGCCTGGGTGATGACTTCACAGAAAAGGCGGTCGGTGTCGGTGGAGAATGCCGGCTCGTACTTGAAGAGAGGAATCGACGTTCGCTCGTTGACGATGCGGGCCACCCGGTTCTGCGTGTACGCCCGAGCGAGGGACACCACGACCTGACTCAAGACGGGAAGCGACAGGCGTTTCTTCCCGGTTGGCTTGCCGGTCTTGGCGTCAACGTCGGCTTCCAGCAGGTGCGGCATCCCCCAGGTGTTGACAACTTCGACCGCCGACTCTTGCGATCGGGCCTCGGACAAGTCTTTGAGCAACCCGATGAGCGTGTGCGTGGTCTGGTAGAAGTCGCTGTCGAGTGCCCGGTCGATGGCGAGGAACGTCTTGTAGTGGAGGAGGTTGAAGTCCCGGCCACCTTGCACTCGGGACCGCCATCGGGCCAGGAGGTTCTGTTCCGCCGGGGTCATGAGGGACCGGTCCCGGTCAAACCGTTGGCGCAGAGACGCAGGATCCAGCCTGTAGTTGACGAGGTCGGTTGCCGACAGCATGATGGCAGGTTACCCCGAAGGTCCTCGGAATGGTAGCGGAACGCCCGGATTCTGGCATCATCCGGGCATGGTGCGAGGCATCGCGTGGATCTTGCTGCTGTGCGGCATGGCGGCATTCGGACAAACCCGTATCGGGATTGTCTCCACCGTGTCGCAACTGGATACCCTGTACCCCGGTCAAGCCGCTGCGTACCAACTTGTTATGGGGAATTTATCCGTTTCGGATTGGGGCGAGGCCAAGCTTTTCCGGTGGGACTCCACGTCGACCGCCGCGACCAATCCGATCGTGCGAGGGACCCGGACCGCGGTCGGCCGGTGGATTCATGATTGGGACGGCGACGTATCCGCCTTCGGGGTTCTGCCCTCCGAGGTGGATGTTTCGGTAAAGCTGAACGCGGCACTGCAATACGCCGCGTCGAATGGGGTCGTGGCGAAGATCGTAATTCCCGGTCGGTACGCCGTGACCAATTCCGTGGAGATCCCGAGCAACTGCAAGTTCGATATGCACCCCGATTCGGTTCTGATCCGAAAGTTCAGATCGGACTCCGGGGGGTTCTCGGTGCCGCAGGAGGCCACCGTCAGGAACTCGGGTCTAACGGGGTGGCAAACGCTCGGGGAACTGTCGCTCGTCAATTCGAACATCCTACTCCGAGGGCTTAGGTGTCGGACGGAGGACACCAACTACATGGGGTTCCACGTCTTCATGCAAGGGGTGTCGGATCTCGAAATCGACCGCCCGTTTATCGAGCGGAGTTACCGTGCTTGGGCACTCACCGTAGCCGCATCGAACTGCGTAATCAACCTCCCGAAAATCCGGAACGGAGGGGAGTCCGGGAATTACGTGTATCAGGATGGTATCCACGTTACGGGCGGGTCCGGAATTCGCATCGTGTCCCCCGACATCGTGTCCGGGGACGATAGCATCGGATTCGGGCAACATTCAATGCCGATTCGGGACGTCGTTGTTCAAGGTGGCGTCCTGCGTAGTACCCACGCTCAAATGCTCCGTGGGTTCGTGGGGTACGACTACGCCACGAACTACATCGAACGCATCGGGATCTACAATGTTTCCGGAGGGATAGGGCGACAAAACGCCATACTGCAAACCGGGACTTCGTCCACCAACGTGTCCCGACCTTTCCGGAACTGGGTCATCGACGGACTGCTGGCGGATTCCGGTCACACCGGGACAAATGTAGTGGCGTTCGATGCCGGTCTGATCGTTCGTAACTTCGACGGGCTACTGCTTAAGAACGCGACGGTACCCTACTCTCTCGAGCCCAACCTGCTCATCCTGGACTGCGATAATACCACGGTGGAGGACTGCTATTTCGGAGGTACCGGATGGACCACGTACAACCAATCTATACGTGTGGAGCGTGCGGAAAACTTACGGCTCCTCAACAACAGAGTCGTCAACGCCAATACGTTTTCCGCATACGGTCTGTACCTCGTGAATTCCGGGGCGACTCTGGTGGAAGGCAACACCTTCGATACTTGGGCTACGTGTATTGCTTTGGCGGGTACGAACAGATACCCCGCATTTCGACATAACCGCATTACCGCAACCGGTGGATCTCAACGTGGCCTCGCGGTCATCGACCTTCCGACCAGCTTCGTATTTGAGATGAACGAGGTGTCCGCACCGTCCGTTCCGACGTTTTCCGGGGGCACGGTGTCCGACTCGTACGTCGTTCGAAACAACATCGGGTACGCGAATCCGAATTCCGATCTGCACGCGAGAACGAATACCTTCGGCCCGCACGTTCGGTTCGTCCAGTCCGGTGACTCTTCGACGAACGGGATCTATTCCGCGACGAATCGGTTCCGTTTCAAGAGCGAGAACTCTGGCCTATTTTTCGCTTCGTGGGACCCGAGTTCCATCGTCTATTACACGTTGGGGGATTCCTCCGGATCCACTTCTCCGAGGCCCGGAGTGATTCTCGGCGAGAGCGCATCCGGGACGAATGTTGCGGCGGGGAGCGTCACCCTTCGAACTGGGAATTCTACGGGGTCGGCTACTCCTCCCGGGATCATCTTGCAGGCGTCCATCCCCGGGGTAGCCACGAATGCCACGGCGCAGACTGCGGTAGCCTTGGCTACGTTTCAAGCTCCGGTTTCTCCGGGAACGAACCAGAGCGCCATGAAGTTGTATTTCTATTCCGGGACATCCTGGGTCGAGCGTCAGGTCTGGTCAACGAATATCGGCGGTGTCAACTATCTAATCCACCCATGATGCAACTATTCAAGAACATCAACCCATTGGACCTTCGCGGGTCCTGGAAGACATCGCTCTGCGGCATCGTTGCACTGATCTGCGGCGTGGCCTGGGAACTGGAAATGTGGCCCGAATACGGGAAGCAACTCCAGTTCATCTCTCTCGTGGCGTTCGGTATCGGGCTCATGTTTGCTCGGGACGTCGACAAGCGATCGGAAGACCACAACCTACCTACCCAATGACGATCCAGGAAATCGCTTCCCTCGTAGGCTCCGCAACCGGAACCCTCAGCCTGGGCTGGATTCTGTTCCAATGGGGTAGGAAGACGGAGGACCACGGGCACGACCATGACCGGGCCACGGTTTCCGCGCTTCTCGAAAGCCAGAAGGCACTGACCGAGCAGGTCTACAACATCGCGCAGGTCCTCCGGGATCTGGCGGCCAGTGTCCGGACGATGGATCAGCTTGCCGAGGTCCGTCATGCGGGGCTCGTGCGCCAGTTGGACGAGGTCCGGCAATCGCTCAAACCTCGATGATCGCACGCCTTCTCCTATTCCTATGTCCCTTGGTACTATTCGGGCAATCACAAGTCCGGGTAGTTAACACTCTTGCCGACCTGGATGCCTGGAAGCCGTCGTCCAACCAACCCCTCGTTCGAGTTCTCGGGAAGGTGACGATTGGCGATTGGGGCCCGGCCCGAGAGTACAAGTATGACGCGACCAGTACAAGCGCCACGTCCTTGGTATGTCGGTTGCCGGCGGCTCCATACCCTGGCCGGTGGGTGTTCGATTGGAACGGCGATGCCCGCGTGTTCGGGGCGATTCCGGACGACTCGGTCGACGACACGGATGCTTTGCAGGAAGCGGCGAATGCCGCACTGGAATTCCGCAAGACGTTGTACCTCCCCGGATCCTCCGCAGGCGGGGTCTACTACGCCGATCGCGGAATCATTATGACCAACGCCGCGAACAATCGCCCGAAGCTCGGCGGCCTTCGCGGCGACGGCACGGGTCGGTCCCGGATCCTGTCGCGAAGCAACAACGTGTCGGTCGTCAAACTACGGGGGATGTCGATGACCGTCGAAGGATTGACGATTGGGTTCTCGTCATACCAGTACCCGTCGAACACTTCGGCGACGTGCCTTGAGTTGGCTGGGTTCAATTCCATGCACACCATCCGGAACTGCCAGTTCGTGAATGGGTACTACGGCATCCGGAATACGTCGGATGATTCCGGGTACTCCACCTTCTCGACGCTGTTCGAGAACGTCACGTTGGAGAATTGCGGGGAGGGTATGGACATCGTGTCCGGGTCCGGGAACGTGGTCAACAACCTGTACTTTACGGCGTACCTTCTACCGTATTGCGGGAGTGCCATTATCGACCGAGCCGGGGCTACGACTTACGATCAGGTCAACATCGAGCACAGTAACTTCCGTAAAACTCCGTTCCTTATGCAGAATGACGGGGCGAGTATCGGAAGGCTACATTACGAAGGAGTCCGGTTGTTCAACTCCGAACCCCTTATTTCCGTCTCGGAAAGTGCCGTCCCTATCGACCACTGGACGATCATCAACAGCTACTTCAACGGGTATCGTGTAAGCAGCATTGTCGCCAATGGAACGGAGGCTACCGCTACCATTGACGATATGAGCGACACTCAGGCCGGGGGTCATGGCATTTTGGTCGGCGACACTGTGTATGTTTCCGGAGCGTCCGATGCGCTCTACAACGGGGCGCGTACCGTCACGGCAATTACGTCAACCACGTTCTCGTACGCCTTAACCGGGTCCCCCGCCAGTCCGGCTCAGACGGACTACACCACGTCGGACTATATCTCCGTCAACCGAGGAACATCGTCTTCATCCGCGAGTTCCCTCGCCGACACTACGGTCTACGCTAGACCTCAGATTCTTGTCCGGGCGTTGAAGCTCCGGGACAACCGAATACTGAACGCGGTCTCCGCCAACCGAAACGGTTTGCTCGTATTCAACGAGGCGGGCCGCAAAGGCAGATTCATCGTCGATGCGGTCGAAACGGGTTCGATATTCGAGTCCCAAGTAGGGAGGTATCTGGCGGCCAACCCGGTAATCGCCGCACAGGTCACGAGTTCCGTCGGCACTTTTTGGACTCGTCAACCACATGGACTGTCGACCAACGAGTTGGTGTACGTCCAGGCCAACACCCCGGCGGTCCGGACCATGACTAACTGGAGCGTCCTGTCGACTCCGACGACGCATTCCTTCACCGTCTCCATCCCCTCCTCGGACGTCGCCTTCACCCGGGAAGCCGGTGGCGGGTTTGCGGTCAATGTCGCAGCTCGTGTAACGTCCCGATCCCGTTCCGGGAACGTGGCCACCGCGTACACGGACCGGGCCCACGGCCTCAAGCCCGGGTACAAGTGCGCCATCCACAACTCCACAGACTCCTCCTTCAACAACCTCGCCGCCGTGGCCTTGACGGTTCCGACCACTACGTCCTTTACCTATCGAGCGGTCGGTTCGGATTCCGTCGAAACTGCGGACAGTCAGGCGGTGGTCACGGTTTACGATGCCGGGATTTCCGAGTTCCTGGTGACGTCGACCCACACCGGGTTGCTTCGATTTGGTGACGCTTTCTCCCAAGCGGTGGCGCTTTCTTCCAACGTCCTGGCATCTGGGTCGTTGGACAAATTCACGAACACGATCAACGGACTCCGACTCGGGGACGTCGTTCGCTTGGCCCCATTCGATGTGACCAACTGGAACGACGATCTCCTGATCTCCGGCTACGCTTCCGGGAACAACACGCTGACAGTGGTCCGCCGGAACATCGGAACCGGCTCGGTGACCAACCTCGGAGGCGTGTATTCCGTGGAGTTTCGCAGGTAGCGCAATCCCTCAAATCCGTCATACTCGCACCCATGGCTACGTGGAACAGCCTCGCCCAGCCGGTCTCCGGCCCCCCTCGGGAACAGCCCGACTTTTTCGGTCGCACCAAGACCGGTGCCGTTCGCCAGTTGAGCTTGCCCAAGGTGCCGGGGGCGGACCCGGCAATCCTTGGTTCGTTCCAGGACTACGCCCGGAACCGGGGCATGGCGCGGTCCGACCTTACTGGATTCCGTCGGGCGTTCGGGTCCACGCAACCGATGGTTCAGCAATTCGCCAATCAGGACATCGGGGAGATCGGGCGGTACTTCTCCCCCGGCGGGTACGAGGCGGACTTGGCCGGGATCCGGGATCGGAGGGCTGGTGCCCTGTCTGCTCTCGACGATCAGATTCTCCGGTCCATGAAGCGGACCTTGGACTCCCGGGCCATCGGGACGGGGACCCCGGGCATGAGTTCCTACCTCGCCCGTCTGGCAGCATCCGAAGCCGGGAGATTGCGGACGGCCGAGGCGTACGACGCCGCTGGGCAGGAACGGGCGGATCTCGCGGCCCTCATGACCGCCCGCAGTGGAAGCGCCGGCCGGCGACAGACGATCCTCGACTCTGCCCTGGCCCGGCTTCTGGTTCCCGGGCAGCAGGAACAGGCTTCCCTCGGGGCGTCCAACACCAACCTGTCGAACGCCCTCCAGATGGCGCTCGCCAATCTCGTCTCCGCCTATGCAACCCCCTACTGACGAACGGACTGCTCGAATCGCCGACGCTCTCCGGGTCCTGGGGGAGTATTTTGACTCGGTCCAAATCTTCGCGACATATACCGAGGGCGGAGAGACGAACGCCGCCGTCGCCGGGGTAGGTAACGCATTTGCGACGCAGGCCCTCGTGGCGTCGTGGATCGGGTCGCAGGGTAATCTCCTGGAGCCCACGGACGATGACGAGGAGGAAGAGGGATCCATCCATGGCTGACGTCATCGACTATCTGCGGGCGCTCAATGCCCCTCCGGCGCTCGGGATTTATTCTGCGGCCAAGGCGCAGCCGTACCTGAACACCGGCATCGGTACCGGGGGCGGCATGCAACTGGTCATGAAGGACCAGCAGGGTATCGGCCAAGCCGCCTCGAACTGGGCCCGCGCCCGGATGCAAACGGAGGACCCGTACGCCGGACTGATCTGGGGCGACAGCATCGGTCAGGCGCAGCAAACCCTCCTGAACGAGCGGGCTCGCCGGGTGCAGGAAGCCCTCGCCCGGGAGCAGATGGACATGGCCCGGGATCGGGAAGCCCGAATCTATCGACAGGCCGAGGCGGACCGCGCACGGCTGGCGGAGAACGACCGGCTTGACTTCCAGGCGCAGCTTGCGCAGGCGTTGAGCCGCGGCCGGACGACCAACGCGCAGGCGTTGGAGAACCTGTCCCGCATGCGACTTCTCGCTTCGAGCGGGGACGCTCTTACTCGGGACCGAGCGCAAGCCGAGGCGGACCTTCGGGCACTGGAGTCCGCGATGTTTTCGAGAGCCAACCGTGCCGTCTCCGGTAACCCGGATGCCGCGATCCGGTTCAGGTCGTCGGGACTCCCGGAGGTTTACTCCCCCACCGATCGACTGGATGCTAACGTCATGCGCCAGATCGAGGAAGCCACCTACGAAGGCGGCGCCCGGGACCAGTACGAGAATCTCCTCGCCCGTCTATCGGAACTGGATTCGGCGTACAAGAATTGGTCGACGGATTCGGCCTTCGCGTTCCGTCAGCCGACGGCTCAAGTCGACCTCTCCCCCATCGAGAACCTTCTCGCCGGTCGCTCTCCGACCGTGGCCCAATCCGCCGCCCAGATCCTCGATCAAGCTCGGGCGAGGGGTGCCGCTTACCGCCTGCCTCCGACCGTCCCGGCGCCGCGTCGGTGGACCTTCGATCCCCAGACTCGCCGTGTCCTCTAATGGCCATCGTCGACATTCCCGGAAGAGACCCGCTCTCGGTTCCGGATTCCTGGGGGCAGGACGAGGTCACCGACTTCGTCCGTAAGTCCTACCCCGATCTTTTCGAGCCTGCCGTCGTCGAAGCCGGCCCGTCGCCTATACGGCTGGGACCGGACCGGGCGCCTCTTTCGCCCGAAGAACGGCAGGCTCGAATTGCCTCCATCCGCGGGACTCCGGAGGACGACCGCCGGTTCCAGGCGGAGCAATCCCACATCGCGGATCTGGCTGCCCTTGACTCCGACCGGGAGGCGGGGGGATTCCGCGGGTTGCTTGCTTCCCCGGCGATGGAAGGCCCTCGCCGAGTAGCCGCCGGCCTCGCGGACCTGCTCAAGATCCCCGGGACGTTCCTCGATACCCAGGTCGTTACCCCACTCCTCATGACCGAGGCCACGCGCCCGGCAGGGGAGCGTATTGCCCGACTCGTGTCGGAGTTCTCCAAGGGGGTCGAAGGCGCGCAGGAGCAACTTCGCGTTTCCGATCGCCCGGACACCGGACTCTCGCTCCGGGACATCGCTCGTACCGCCCGGGACGTGGGTCCGGCCGCCGCTGCCGCCGACCTCGGAACGATGGGGGTCGAAGCAATCGCCGATTCGGCGGCATACATCCTGCCTCAAGGGCTGATCGCCCGGGGCTTTCGGTCGCTGGGCCTCGCTCCCAAGGCGGCCAACTTCCTCGGGTCCGTGGCGGCGGTCGCCCCCATCGAGACCGCGCAGGCGCTCTCCGAGTACACCGAGGCCGGGGCCAACCCCGTGGCGGCCCGCTTCGTCTCCCCCATGGTGGGGCTGATCAACGGTGCCCTGGAATCCATCACCGACTCCGCCGTGCTGTCTCGACTTGGCGGGGGTGACGCGGCCAAGAAAGGGGCGGTCAAGTTCCTGGTCGGTCAGGTGCTCGGCGAAGGTGTTACCGAGGGGCTCCAGGAAGGCACCACCATCGGCGGCCGGACGTTATTGACCGGCGACCCCGGTCCGGATGCCATCAATCGCCTCGGGACCGCGACCGTCGCCGGTATGCTGGCGGGCGGCGGCCTCGGCGGGGCCGTCGAACTGGCCAACCGAATCACGGCACCCCCGGCGCTGGATGCCCGCGGGGTCCCAGTGGACGTTGCCCCTGCCCCGGTTGCTTCCGGCCCGGTGCCCACTGGTTCGGCGCCTATTCCCTCCGCCCCGGTGCCGGTCGGTACGGGTGCGATGCAGGACTACGTTCCCTTGGGGAAGCGCAAGCGGAAGGCCGCACTTGCATTCGCCGATGTTGCAGCCCAGGAGGGGGTTGCGGAATTGGTCGACTTCGTTCCGGAAGCCAAGCGTACGCCCCAAGGTGTTCCGATCGAGGCCGAGTTCTCCGGCGGCCGGATGCGGGTCTACACGCCCAACATCTCCGGCGTCTCTCGGCTGCGTAGTGTCTTGCGCGAGGAGAAGGCGCACGGGTGGATCGCTTCCGACCAAGGTCAGGTGGCACTGTCGGAATTCCTTACAGCCAACCCGCTGACCCCGGCGGAACAGGCCAAGCTCCAGAAAGATGGGTACCTCCAGGCCGATGGCGAGGCCCCGGAGGCATACCTTCGCCGGCTCAGTGATGAGTTCGTCGCCAAGCTGAACCGGGACCCGAAGTGGAAGCAGTGGGTCGGAGAAGCGGTGGCATGGGTTAAGAAATCCATCGGCGTCGGGTTGACGAACACCCAAGCCGGTCGCCTCATGCTCCGGAATATTCGGGGTGCTGCTCCCCGAATTTCGGCACCCGCCCTCCCCCGCTACTCCC
>ERZ761584.126-NODE-126-length-29772-cov-6.167244_pt1 | contig 29772 bp, 33 predicted proteins | sample MGYA00512168_ERZ761584 | MGnify/ENA primary metagenome ERZ761584 (study PRJEB28899, sample SAMN03785564) | bioreactor sludge metagenome | biome: EBPR Sludge; feature: EBPR Bioreactor; material: 0.22µm filtered reactor supernatant | place: Saint Lucia: Queensland...
CCAGAAGGATTAGAAATTCGTGAAAAATCAAAAAAAATACTAGAAAGTTTGACACAAAAAAATAAATAGTTTATAATTAAGATAACTGAATAAAGAAATCAGTCCAAACCTTATAACATAGGCGGACTATCTTACATACGCTAAGCAATTGGCGGTGTTGGATAGCCCGTCTTTTTTTTGCGTCTAAGCTCCCAATTTTCTACATCCTTTTGGATGCAAAGCCCCTTATGGGAGTTAAAAGATTAGGGGCTTAGATAGCGAAATAATAAGGCTTAAATAAGCGAAGAATAAATAGCCATACATATATGTCAGGGGAAACATCAGCTTTAAAAGAACAAGCAAGAAAAGTAAAGAAACTCTCACTAGATAGGGCAGAGAAAATTTTAAGCAACCCTCAAGATTTTGATAAGGATTTATATAATCAAACCTATTTAACTGCATTAAAAGCGGCAATACCACAAACAAGACTGTTAGGGAACGAAGATGAAAGCGAGGGTTTGAAAATTCAAATAGTTAAGTATGGCGATAATCCAGGGACAATTCCAACCGAGGCAATACCAGATACCCATAGTCAAAGCGTTTGATGAGGGTTATCTAAGAATAATCCAGTTATGGCATAGAAGAGGCGGTAAGGACATAGTAGACCTAAATATTGTAGCGGCAGAAATGGCAGAAAAGGTAGGGAATTATTATTACTTATTTCCTACATACGCACAGGCTAAAAAAGCTATTTGGGATGGAAAAGATATAAACGGGCGCTCTTACCTAGATTACTTTCCAAAAGCACTGGTTTCAAAGATGAATGACACTGAAATGAAAGTCCAGTATAAAAACGGCTCTTTATTTCAGCTTATAGGCGTAGAAGACCCTGACAAAGTGGTAGGTACTAACCCCAGAGGAATAGTATTTAGCGAATATAGCTTGCAAAACCCTAAAGCGTGGGAGTATTTAAGCCCGATATTAGCGGTAAACAAGGGCTGGGCAATATTTAACTTTACGCCTAGAGGCAAGAACCACGCCCATAAGTTATGGGAAATGGCACAAACTAACCCGAAATGGTTTGTTTCAAAGCTAACGATAGACGATACAAAGGTTTTGACGCTAGAGGATATAAACGAGGAAAGAAAGCTACACACGGAAGATTTTATTCAACAAGAGTATTACTGCTCGTTTATAGCTTCAGTACAAGGGGCAATTTACTGGAATGAAGTAGATTTAGCCGAAAGGAATGGACAGTTCAAGGAAGTACCGCACGACCCAAGACTTTTAGTTCATACAGTATGGGATTTAGGGAAGAATGATACAAACTGCATAGGTTTCTACCAGTCAAATGGAATTACTGTAAGGAAAATTGACTATTTAAGCGGAAATAGAAAAGGGCTGCCCGATTGGATAAGGGAGGTTAAACAAAAAGCAATAGATAACGGATATAACTACGGAAAACACTTTGCTCCACACGATATACAGGTTTCGGATTATTCGCTTACAGGCAACCAAAGCCGCTGGGAAGTTGCAAAGGACTTAGGAATTGAATTTGAAATAGTACCGAATTTAAGCATTCAAGACGGAATAGAGGCGGGTAGAAGGCTATTTAAACGCTTATATGTCGATAAAACTAAATGTGCTGAATGGTTAGACGCTATACCCCAATATACACGGGAATATGACGAAGATTTAAAGATTTTTAAAGACAAACCCTTGCACGACTGGACTTCACACTATGCGGATGAACATAGATACGCCTCATTAGTCTATGAAAAATTCATTAATGAAGTTAATCAATACGAGTTACAGCGTATTGCGGAGGCTAGAGCTAATAAATCAAGAATTGAATAATATGCCAAAGAAACTAATAGTTAAAAGCGAAGAAAAAAAAGAAAAGGTAAAAGTTACTATTACCGATTTACAGGTTGGGCAAATAATTTGCTACCAACACCAGTTACAAGTTCACCCCGAAGGCGGGGGAAAACATATCTGCGTAGTTTGTAATAAAGAATTTTAATGTATCAATACCCAGAAAACATATTTGCCTGCATAAGGCAGGAAAGACAGGACTTCTTAGATAACAGCATAGACATTGCTGGTTTTCCGTTTAGTCAGTACAAGAATATTCAAAAAATTCACAGGTATCATAATTCTCACTACAACGATGGGGATTACGAAACAATAAGAGAGATAACTAGAAAGAAAGTCTTTTGGAATATCACGAAACGCAGGGCTACCATAGCCTCTAAGCAGATTGATATTGATACAAAGGACTTTTTGCTTATAAGCGAGAACCCCGCAACTGACTTTAATGTTCATTTACTTGAGAAAGAGTTAAAGGTTTGGATGAAAAAGCATAAATTCTCAAAGATTTTAAACCAGCTTAGCGATGAGTTGCCTATTTATGGTTCAGTTGTTTTGAGAAGCACTAAAGAAGCCCCTGAAATAATTGATTTAAGAAAGTTCTTTTGCGAGCAAGCAGCCGAAAACTTAAAGAAAAGCAGATACAAGATTATAAAACACGAGATGACCCCTGAAGCTATGCGTGAAATGGACGGGAGCTGGAAAAATGTTAGACAGGCGGTAAATGACTTTGCGATTACCTCTACTAGAAGTTATGAGGACGACGGACAGTTAAATATTGAGAATACAACGCCCATAATTGAAGTTTATGAGCGTTTTGCAGAAGTTCCCGCCGCTTACTTTGAGAATGAAGGAAATGTGATTGGCGATGGGTCTTATGCCGATGACGATTATGTTTACGGAAGATTTATTGTTTGCGGGGTAGATAATTTAAAGCCTACTGAAATCACAACTCAAAACCCCACAGGACAGTATCACGCACCAGGGATTATTTTGTTTAGCGAACAAATCAAAAAAAAGGATGACCCATTTAAGGAATGTCATTTCCGAAAAACCAAAGGACGCTGGCAAGGTGTCGGTATAGTTGAGGACTTGTATGAGCCGCAAAGAATGATTAATAAAACCAAAGACCAAGAGGACAAAGCGCAAGAATTAGCCTCTTTGATTTTATTCCAAACCGCAACCGATATGGCGGCTAAGAATGTTTTATCTGACGTAGGCAACGGCGAAATCCTAAAAGCGCAAGCTCCGTTTAATAGGCTTGATAACTCTAACAGAGCATTACCTGAAATGCAGAAAATTGCTCAGGCTTACGAGCTTTTGGCTGACTTAAATACTTTTAGCGCCGACCAATTAGGCGGTAAAGAAAGCCCTGCATCCGCAACATTAGGCGCTATTCAGCTACAAGCCAATACTTCTGCCTCTGTTTTTGATTACTTTAAGGAAAACTTTGGCATTTTCTTAAATGAATTTGTTACCGACCTTGTCTTGCCGGAAATGGAGTCAAAAATTAATATGCAGCATTTTTTCAGATATACAGGCGATTTAATGGAAATGGATAGGATGAGGGAAAAAGTTGTTAAAGGGTATATAAGAAAACAGATTTTGGAAGGAAAAATGGATATTCCTACCCCTGACGAATTAGAGGTTTTAATAAAAGATTGGAAAAGACTTTATGCAAAACAAGGCTCGCATATTTGGCTTGAGGTACAAAAAGAATTCTTTAAAAATCTTAGTTATTACTTGAGTTTAGAAGTTACAGGTGAGGGTAAGGATGTACAGTCTTGGCTAAATAATTTAGTGAATGTTTACAAATTAACAGGCGGGCAGCCTTTACAGGCATTAAACCCCTTCGCTAAAAGAATACTGTTTAAGATTTTAAGCGCTATGGGTATGAGTATGTCTGAACTTGAGAATGCGGAAAGCGAAACTGACCAAGCTCAAGGTATGTTGCCTCAAATGCAGGCTCAGCCTCAAATGCAAGGAGCTATGCAATGACAAATGAGGAAATAAAATCAATACAAGACATACAAGGAACAGCAGGATTTAGGGTTATAAGGTTTTTGGTACAAGAAAAAATGAACAAGTTAGACAGTGTTAGGGAGATTAACCGTGACGGCTTGGTTGCAGAGCAAGCTTTAGCAAGACAGTTAGCTTACGAGGTTTTAGAGAAATTTTTAAACGAATTGCAGATATTTCCTACGAATAAAGAGGTAAGAAGAACTTATGAATGATGCTTAGTTAAAGCCCCTTTATGGGGGCTTAATACTGGGCAACCAGACGGGTCATAGTAACCCTTAATAACTAATGCGGATGCTGTCCGTTTAACAGCAAAAATTATGAGTGAAGAACTCAATGAGGAGCAGGTAACCTTAGAACCTGAGCAGGAAACCACGCCTGAAGAAAGTGTGGAGGTTGAGGATTTAGACCAAATTAAGGCTACAGCGGCTAAAGCTAATGAATTTAAAGGATTTGCCGAAAAAACAGCCATTGAGAATAAAGAACTCAAGAAAAAGCTGAAAGCCTTAGAAGGCAAACCCTCAGTAGAAAGCCCAAACGCTGACGAACGATTTGAGCGTTTGGAACTAAAGACGGAAGGATATTCTAGGGAAGAAATCGATTTTATTATGCAGAATGGCGGAAGCAAAGTGCTTGAGAACAAGGATAATAATCTTGTTTTAGACGCTATTGAGGCAAGTAGAAAAAAGAAAAAATCCTTAGATGCCACCCCGTCAGGGACAAATAAATCACCTGTATTCCAAAGGTATTCACAGGATGACTTAAACGGAATGTCCCTAGCAGATTTAGAAAAAATAATTCCTAGATAGTTATTCCAAGTCGTTAAGCTATTTAGGAGAAATTAAACTATTATGGCTTCAACAACTAGCGGCCTTAGTAACGTAATGAGTACCTATTATGACAAGGTATTCTTAGACCGTGCTCAGGCTATGCTTTCTTACGATTTTGGCGCTCAGGTTAAAATGATACCTTTAAACGAAGGTAAAACTGTAACCTGGAACCGCTTTACCCCGCTTGCGGTGGCTACCACTGCTTTAACTGAAGGTTCTACCACTGTTGCTGAAACAGCGATGACCACTACACAGGTAACCGCTACTTTAGCTCCTTATGGTGCTTGGACTGCGGTTTCTGCTTTGTTCAAGCTAACGTCTGCGGATGTTAATTTGAAAGAACACGTAGAGGTACACGGACAGAACGCAGGGGAAACGATCGACACTTTGATTAGGCAGACTTTGATTGGTACTAGCACTAAGTCTGAAGGTGGTGTTACCAATACTTTCTCTCCGGCTGGTGCTTCCACTTATGGCGGTATCGCCTCAACCGATGTCTTGACTGGTGCGGCTATCCGTAAGGCTGTAAAAATCATCAAAAACAACAAAGGTATGCGCTTTGAAGATGGTTATTACAGGGGTGTTATTGATGTAAACCAGGCTTATGACTTGATGGGCAACTCTGAATGGTTAAACTCTGTTTCCATTTACACTAACCCGTCCCAGATTAAGCAAGGAATTGTAGGTGAACTACACGGTGTAAAGTTCAAAGAAACTAACAACGGGCTCGCTATGGCAAACGTAGGTGGTAATTCTCTTGGCAATACCATTTATTCCACGTTGATTTTTGCTAAGAACGCTTATGGTACGGTTTCTTTAGCGGGACAGCCAGGAAAGAGAATAATTGTCAAAACTCCTGGTCCTAACGATACAGGCAACCCATTAGATTACTACTCAACTGTAGGCTGGACAGCGAACTTCGCTTGTGCGGTGCTTAATTCTAGCTGGATTGTGCGTATTGTGTCAGCAGTAACAACTTAATATTAAGTAATTAATATTTGTTTGCCCCCTCTATCCTCATTGGAGGGGACAACAATGAGGAAACAAATATGAACATAAAAGATTTTGAAAAAGAACTTCAAGCTTATAATCCTGATTTAGCAATAAGGTTTAATAATCCGCCTCAAAGAACGATAGATATGTTTCCTGATATTTTGAAGCTAGTTACCGTAACTTATAAAGGCGTTGAAGTGTGTACGGCTCCCACAGATGGAATTTATGACGAACCTAATGCCAATTATGGTGTAGATTTCAGGGGAGATGGAACTTTTATCAGACATAGAACACGCCCCGAGGTTCTAGGAATAGTTAGAGAAACACTTGGTAGGCTAGAAAATGATACTGAATTTAGAGCGCAGTTCTTTGGTACGGGGGAATATTCAGCAGCCGAATTAAGGAAAGAGGTTAAATCCGATATGGTAGTTGATACGGTTAAGGCTGACACGCAAGAAGTTAGTAATAACTTGCTTGAGGGGGCGAAATGAAGATACTCTGGCTAACAACTGACTGGAAAAAGAGCGAATATCGCACAAAAAATAATCTGTATGGCGGTTTAGGTTATTACAGAGGATATAAGCCTGCAAATGTATTAAAAAAATGGCACGATGTCGATGTAATTGGCTCTGAAATTCTTAACTGGGGTACAAAAGAAGAAGTTTTTACTAAAATTGGAAGCTACGACTTAGTGATAGCGAACTATGCTCTGCTTACGGGACAAGAAATTTCAGACTTACTTGCAACAGTTAGGCATTTTAAAAAGAAAATATTAGTTGATATTGATGATAATTTTCCGGCGATTAGGGATGACAACCCAGCAGCCACAACTTATAAAAACGGAGCGATAGGTACGGTAGGAGCTTTCCTTTCTTTAGCTGACGGAGTAATAGTAAGCACATTGCCATTAAAGAAAGTCTATAAAAAATGGAATAAAAATATTGATGTATTTCCTAACTGTAATGATGTAAATGATTGGCCTGTAGAGAGGCAAAATATGCAGGACGAGAAAATAAGGATTGGTTTTGCCGGAGGATTAAGCCATAAAAAAGACTTAGAGATGATACTAGAGCCAATGGCTTATATCCTTGCCAAGTATCCTAATGTTATTTTCCAGGTTATAGGTGCTTTAAATCCGGTAGACGCAATGGAAATGGCTACAAAAATGTACCAGTTAAGCAATGTTGATGTAGCAGACAGGTTTATGGTAAGGGGAGGAACAGAAGCTTGGCACGGTTATCCCGAATTGTTAAATAGCTTTGCCTGGGATATAGCGATAGCTCCCTCAATAGATGACGAATTTAATAAATGCAAAAGTCACAATAGGTGGATGGAGAGCACGATGATTGGTTGTCCCGTAGTAGCCTCGCCCGTATACCCGAATATAACACCCATACAGGGACGGCAAGTGATAAGACACGGAATTACAGGGGTAATAGCAAACAACAGCGAAGAATGGTTTGAGATGTTGTCGGGATTGATAGAAAACCCTGACAAACGAAAAGAAATAGCTAAAAATGCTTACGATTATATAACAAAAGAATGGCAATGGAGTAATTGGGAAAAAGAATTTAAAAAAATTATAGACAAATATGCAGTTTAATCAAACTTCCAGTCCCTATAACGGAATTATACAGACGATAGAATTTCTATTGGATTTTAACTCTGGCGATATTTCAGGTAATTCAACTCTTTTGGCTCAGATTACGAATATCCTAAATAACGATGCTTATGCCGAAGTTATCTCTGAAATTTTGAAGAATGAAGGGTCTTGGATTTGGGACGACTTTAATGAGGGTAATTCTAAATTCCCGGTAGCTACGCAAACGCTAACTGATTCAGTAGGTAATTATGCTCTTCCAAACGGGGCTTCTAACTCTGGCAGTGCCTCTTCTGACGCTTCTTCATTTTTACGCCTGATAAAAGCTGAAGTTAAAGACTCTAACGGATATTTTAAAACTCTTGTACCTATAGACGAAAGCCAGTTTGACCAGCCATTAGACACTGTCTTTGCCACTGCAGGGCTTCCCGTATATTACGATTTAGTTGGCGCTTCTATTGTTTTATACCCTTCGCCTTCTTCTTCGGTAGTTACTTTGTCTAATGGACTTAGAATTACTTTTCAACGCTCACAAGTGCATTTTACGGTTACGGGTAACGATACTCAAATGCCTGGTTTCCCTGATATATACCACTACTTGCTCGCTTTAATAACAGCGGAAACATACGCAGGTATTAAGAACATGAAACAACTGCCTTTTATTACAGGGAAAAAATTAAGGTTTATGGCTAACTTAGGCTGGGGAGTGGCTAACAGAAACAAAGATTTGCCACAAAGAATTACACCAAGAAATAGAACAAGCTATGAATAAGGACGACATAGTTATATTTGAAAATCCGCAAAAAGGGATGTCTCCCCATCCGGCTTTGGGTATTGGTCTTTTAAGGGGAATAGATATAGAAACGCACCCAGGTGTAGCAAGGCTAAACAAGTCAATGGCGGATGTAACTGACGGAAATACTTTTACAGTTACCATAGCTTCGCCTGGTGTTTTTTCTGCCACAGGACACGGATTATATGCGGGCGTACCGGTAAAGTTTACTACTACAGGGGCTTTGCCTACGGGTCTTACAGCAGGAACTACTTATTATGTTATATCTACAGGGCTTACGGCGGACGCTTTTCGGGTTTCCACCTCACGAGGCGGTTCAGCGGTCAACACTTCCGGCTCACAATCAGGAACGCACTCATTTAAGTCGGTTACAGGATTAATTTATTGGATAGTTAGAAATCCGGCTAACGGCGATTTGTATGCTTTAGATAGCGCAGGGCAAGTACATAAGTCTACTAATGGCATTGTTTGGGCTCCGTATGCAGGACAAGCTAATTGGGGAACAGGACAGGGACTGGCAATTTGGAAAGGCTATTTGTTAGTTGCAAGAGAAACCCAAATGGATGCAGTAAATTTAAGCACGGGAACTTGGACAGCTTCATTTTTAGATACAGCAATGCAATCAGTTACCACTTCAAGCGGTTATTTTCACACAATGCTCCCCTCGGTAGACGATAAATTGTATATCTGTAATGACCGCTATATTTATTTATTAACTGAAATTACTACTTTTGACCCGACTGTAGCAGCGGGGACTAACTATTCCGAAAACGCTACAGCAATTACTTTACCCTCAAATCACCACTCAAAATGCCTAGCTGACTTAGGAGCAAATTTAATGGTAGGTTCAATTTTTGGCGATAATTTTTCTGAACATAAAGTAGCGGATATTTTCCCATATAACCGAAGCACTTTAACCTTAGGCATACCAATTAAGCTTGGAGTAAATGGCGTTCACCAGTTGATTACTGTGGGAAATAGACTTTATGCTAATGCCGGTTTGAATGCCAAACTGTTTTTAACAGACGGTGCTTCGGCTGTGCAAGTTGCTGAAATACCAAATTACGCAATATCTTTAGCGGAAACAGGGGCAAGGCTTGATTTATATCCAGGAGCAATAACTTATCATAAGGGAAAAATATTGTTTGGCGTAGATAACACAGTAACTGTGGGCGGAAATGTAGGTGTTTGGAGTTTTAATCCTTCAAATAGACAATTGATTTTAGAAAATATAGTTACCGGAACAGCGGGAACGGGTGCAGATGGAAGTTCTAACCAAGTATCTATTGGGGCTTTGTATTCTTTGAGCCAAGAAGAGTATTTAGTGGGGTGGAAAGACTACACTTCGCCCGCAAGCGAGGGGATAGACTACAAATCAGGTTCACAATTTATTCAGTCTTATGGTGGAATTATTGAAACCCAAATACCGCAAATAGGTACAGCTTTAGGCAAACGTACTATTCAAAGTTTAGAATTTTTTTTACTAAAACCTTTAGCGTCAGGTGAAGGTATAAGGATTAAATATAGAACAAATCTAACAGCTTCTTTCACCACACTAGCCACAATAGACTATGCAACTAAGGGGGCGGTGCAAGCTGATAGTATTCCAGCCGCAAGTATTACAAAAGCGTATTTTTTACAAACACGAATTGAATTAACCAGCTCCGGCGGAAGTTCGCCGGAATTAGTAAGGGCAATTTTAAAACCAAGTAACTAATGGAAAATTTAGACCAACAAATTCAAGAGGGCAATACTAGCCAGCAACTTCCTTACCACACGCATAATGGGGTTGATTCCACTAATATTTTTTTTAGAGATTTAATATCAGGCGCACTAGCAGGTATTTATGCCTCTAAAGAATATGACAACGGTTCAGTAACAGGCACAGCAACTATTAATTGGGCAAATGGAAATGTGCAATACATAACTTTAACTGGAAATACTACTTTTACTTTTACAAACCCAATATCAGGAATGAGATGCATATTGCACGTTGCAGGGGCTTTTACCCCTACCTTTCCTTCATCTGTTAGATGGACAGCAGGAACAACCCCTACCGCTACGGCAGCATCAGGGAAAAAAGATGTCTACACTTTTATCTACTCAGCTAAAGAAGCTTTATACACTGCTTTACAATCACCTAATTATTCAACGACTTAATGACTACAATAGATATAATTTTAGTCGGTGGAGACAATGTCGGGACTTTTGGTTATACCGGAGTTGGAACTCCACTATTTGGACAGACTTTTAAAGCTCCTAATGCCTCTGATGTTTTTCTTTCCGAATTTGATTTTCATATTAATTTACAGACAACTTGTACTTTTAAGGCTTACGTTTATGAATGGGATGTAGCTGGGGGTAAGGCTACTGGTTCAGCTTTATTTACTAGCAGTGATTTTACACCTTCTGGTTCTTATGAGGTAGCTACATTTAATCCCAATATTACACTTGATAGTTCTAAAACTTATATTTGCTTTTGTTCAACATTAGCATCGTCTGGTAGTGGAAGTGGTAGATTTGGTTTTCCAGCAGGCGATGGAACTAATCAATATAATAATACTAATTATGAGTTATATGTAGATGGACAAGCATTTTTTCTGAACGGTACTAACCCCTTAGCAGCTTGGACTCCGTTTGATTCAAATTTTGGCTCCGACCCAGGTACAGACTTAGGCTTTAAAGCAGTTTTTACAGGAGGTTCAACTCCTACAGACAATTCATTATTTTTTGCAGGCGATTAATATATGGCACTAACATTAGCAGAAGCAAAATCTGCACAAACACAACCCGGTTTCAACTTAGCCCAAGCCGCACAAGCGGCTACTGTGGGCAGTCCTACTTATGTACCGCCAAACCCTACACAGCCTGTTTCAACCAACAATTTATCTAGTAATTTGTCCGTACCACCTGCCACAACAAGCAATCCAAGCCCTTTTGTTGGCAGCATAATGGACAGTCAAAAGTATTTTCAGGATTTATATAACAAACAAACAGCGGAATTAGACGCCGCAAGAAAAGATAGAGAGGATTTGAAAAAAATTCTGGGTGAAAGTTATGCCCAGCTAGACACAATACCTGACTTTTACAGGAAAACAGAGGAAAGTTTGGGTATACCAAAACAGTACGAGGACTTAAATAAAATTAACTTACAAATCGCTGATTTAACAGGGGCTTATGATAAGGAATTTGCAAGAGTTGAGACTAAGGGTATACAGTCTGGCACTCCGGCAATTTTTTATCAAGGTGAACAAGGTGCAATACAAAGACAGAAAGCTGTTGAAATAGGTGCTTTAAGCGTAAGGCAGGCGGCTATGGCTGGTAATTTAGATTTAGCAAACCAAAGGGCGGCTAAAGTAACAGAAATTCAATTTCAGCCGATTGAAAACAAAATAAAGAGGATTTTGGATTTTATCCAGATGAATTACCAGGATATGACAGCTGCCGAAAAAAGACAGGCTGATACCTTACAGAACGCCTTGACTTTCCAGCAGGCTCAATTAGCTGAACAAAAAGAAATTCGTAACTTAGCCTTAACTTCGGGAGTTACTCAACCTTACTTTATGAAAGTTGGCGACCCGACAGTTTACCGAACTTCTGATGGAAAAGCTTATAGCAGCGAGCAGGAATTTTTGAAAGACGGCGGTAATTTCAGCAAGGTACAGACTATAAATCCGGCCGAAAGCTCACAGGTGCAACAGTTAATGAAAGATTATGGAGACGCGGGGATATTGCCAAGCGATAGTTTGGCGGTAGCTACAGTAAAACTTCAAAAGAGTAGGATTTATCAAGATAAAGTTAGACCGCCAAGCTCTGGTGGTGGAAATGCTGTCACTATTCCTGGTATTGGAACTTTGACAAATACTCAAATTGATAATATTAGCCCGATTGTTAGCTCTTTTAGAAGCGAACCTATAGTGCAAAACTACAATACCATAGCAGAAGGGTATGAATTTGTAAGAAGCTTGTCTAATACCACCAAAAATCCAGCAGATGACCAGGCATTAATTTATGCCTTAGCAAAAGCTTTAGACCCCGGAAGTGTTGTAAGGGAAGGCGAGTACGCTACAGTACAAAAGTACGCTCAATCCTTGGTTAATTCTTATGGGAAAAGCGTAACGCAAGCATTAAGTGGAACTGGCTTTTTGTCAGAATCTGCTCGTCAAAACATTAAATCAACTATTGAATCCAGGTATAATGCTGCTGCAAAAAATTATGAAAACATATATAACGAAACGGCGAGGCGTGTGGAATTGGTTGGAGGATTGCAGCAAGGCTCTGGTTCACAATTTTTAAATAATTATTCTGGTGGATATACTGTTTCGCCTTCGTTTAAAAATGACAATTTTATTGAACCAGTAAATCCTACAAAATCAGAAGAAATAGTAACTACACCTGAAACTAAGGGGTGGTGGGCAAAAACAACTAATTGGTTATGGGGAGAGGACTAAAATGGGAATACTACAAAAAACTGCAAAATTTATTGGTATAGATAAATTTGCCAAAGGATTAACTTCTGCTGGACGTGTTTTATCTGGCAGCGTGTCTAAAGATAGGCAGGTACAGCAAGAAGCAGACGCTAGTGTGCAAAAACTTTTATATGCCGCTAGGCAAGAAAAAGACCCTGCTAAAAAAGCAAGGTTATTATCATTAGCAAATGCTCCTGGTATAAGTTCTGGCACAGTTCAGGAAAGTGAAATAGACAACGGCCTCAATCTTTCAAATAAAGAAATTTTAGGGAGTGCTGCTAATATTGCTTTAAATATAGCTACGCCTGGAGCATTCAAGGGTGGAAAGGCTACTATTTTAGCTAAAAATGCAGGTTTAGGAGCAGCTTTTGGAGCAGCTCAAGGATTAGAAAAAAATAGAAGTGCGAAAGGCATTATAGGTTCTGCTGTTGGTGGGGCGGTGATTGGAACTGCTGTCGGTGGATTAGGGTTATTAGCTAAAGCCACGAAAGAATTTATAGGACAAAAAGTGCCAGAAACTATTATGAATAAAGCTGTAAAGCCAGCTCTTCAGGATTTAAAAAAGAATGTTAAATTTGGCACTAATTCACTAGGCAAAGAACTTTTAGATGAAGGTGTTAAAGGCGGACCAAAAAAATTATTAGAAATTGCTGACCAAAAAACTAATAGCCTAGAAGCTGAATTGCAAGGAATATTAAATAACCCTACTTTTTCAGAAACTAAAATAAGAAGAGATAAGATTTTTCCATATTTGCGTGAAATTGTATCACAAAAAGAAAAAGTACCTGGTGGATTAAGAGATATAGAAAAAATTAAGACCTTATATAACGAATTACCTGAAGAAATGACTTTAAATCAGGCAAATGAAATTAAAAGAGCTATATATCAGGAATTAAGAGATGTAGCTTATAAATTGGACGCAAAACTTACAGGGAAAGCAACCGCATTGAAACAAATTGCAAGAGGATTAAAAACAGAAATTGAGAATGAAGTAGGCGGTAGCATAGTACAAGATATAAATAAAAAACTCTCTATTTATGGAAGATTAGAAAATTCTATGGTTGACCAACTTGCTAGGGAGATGAGAAACAATGGAATTGGCTTAACTGATGCAATTTTAGCTGCTGGTGGACCGACTACAAGTATATTAGCTTTACTTAGACACGCGGGACAAGGTGCCGAAACTTATACCGCACAGGGGTTATCAAAAATTAATAAATTAGGCACAGGATTTATAGGTAAATCAGTTAAAGCTGTGGCAAAACGAGCAGTTCTTAATTCTCCTTAGTTAGTTTAAAGCTTTTGTGTTGTTGTTCTATTTCTTCTTTGTGTTTAGTTGAAAAAATAATAGGTAAACTAAATAGGAAACCTATTAACCAAAATAACATAGCGAATGTTTTATCAGAAAATATTAATAAAATAAAACCTGTTATGAATGATATAAATCCAAAAATAGCGGTTACAGATATCCAAAAAACTTTACTAACAAGTAGTCTTAAAATAATTGGAATGCCAATAAATATGAATAATATTGCGAAAACTATTGACCAAAACATATGGTTAACTATACCTCCCCACTACAAACCCCACAATTAAAGTAATTATTAAAAGTATGAGAATTTTCATTTAAAATGTTTTCTTTTCCAAAGGCTCACCTGGAAGTTTGATGTAGTAAGAACTTAAATCAGCCCCACTGGTAGCCCCGTCAAATTTAAGAGTATATATGCATAATTGTCTAGCCTTGCAGAGTTTGTTAATTGGAACTGAACCTATGAAAGAATTGGCAAAGATATTCTGATAATCGCCAATTCGATAGGTACTAGCAGGAATATATCCATAAACCCTTACTACTTCGCCTTCGGTAAAATCATAAGAATTAACACACGAAAGCTTCACTTCCTGATAATTATTTTCAAAAGTATATGAACATTTAATTTCACCAACATCTTTAGCCATAGCAGGCTCTTGAATAGTAGGCTCTACTGGAATAACTGGCACATCGGGTTTCTGAATAGGTAAATTAGCAATTCGTTTCTTTTCCTGCTCCGCTAGATAAGCTTCTTGTTGTTTTTTAAGATTTTCAGCCGCTTGTTGTTCAGGTGTTGAGATACTAACACCAGCCACAGCGCCACGATTAAAAGCCAACTTCATTTCCTTGTCGTAACAGTTGCCATCAAGAAAACAGATGTAAGCCAATGAAGAGTCAGAAGTATTATAAAGTTTGCCATCTAAAAAACCCATAATTCCGCTAGGGACTTCAGCTAAGGCTTGAAAAGGAAAAAGAATTAACAAACTGGCTAATAGATATTTTCTCATAAAATTATAAAACCCGCTTCGTCAGAGATTGAGGCTCCAACTTGAACGGGTTACAGAAATTATACCATTAATAGTTGCCTCAATCAACACCCTAAATCTATACCTAATTAATCATAAAGTCAAATGCCAAACGAACAACAAACAAAAGAATTACAAACTCGCTTACAGATGTTTAAGCTAGTTTCCCGCATAAATAAGGGAGATACTTCGGCTATTATAGACGAGCTTTTGGCTTTACTTGAAAACTTTAAGACCATTCCAAAAGGGGATAAGGGTGATAAAGGGGATAAGGGTGATACGGGAGAACAAGGAGAAAAAGGGGATAAGGGTGATACGGGAGAAAGCTATATTTTGACTGAAAAAGACAGAGAAAAAATTGCCAAAAAAATTAAAGTACCGATTGTCGAAAAGGTTATTGAAAAAGTCGAAGTCATTAAAGAACAGCCCATAATTACTAATTTAGTAAGGGAAATTGCTTTTTATGAAGAGGCTGATAAGATAGCCGACAAGTTAAAGAACTTTAAAAAAGCTTGGATTGAACTTTCACAAATTGAAGGATTTGAAGAATATATGAGAGGCTTTGGTGAAAGTTTTTTACAGCAAGCCAAATCTTTTGTGCCAAGAGCTTTACAAAGTTTGTATGATGTTCAAATTACAAGCGAACCGACCGAAGGACAGACCCTTACTTGGAGTACGGCAAAGAAAAAATGGGTGCCTGGTACTGCGGTAGGTAGTAACGCAGGACTAACCTTACTTACTGCCACTGGAACTGTTAATGGGAGCAATACAGCTTTTACCTTTACCACCAAACCTACTTATATCGTATCTGACGGGGCTTGGTATACCGAAAATAATGGATGGACTTGGTCAGGTTCAACAGCAACAATGAGTGTCCCGCCTCAATCAGTAATATGGGGTTTCTCATAATTAACTAAAGTATAATGAAAAACTTTTTACTTAAATTCAAATATTTATTAATAGGCTTGTTTTTGGCTTTTGCAGGTACGGCTTATGCTATTAATGTAACTGTACCCCAGTCCACAGGCTTAGGCGATATATTAAGAGGCAATGCTAACGGAACTTATACCCCTTATGCCACAGGTTCAGAAGGGACGGTCTTAAAAGTTGTATCAGGCGTACCTACTTGGAGTACCGACCTTACAGGCGGCTCTGGCTCGGTTGCAAACGGTATAAACGGATATGTTGTTAGATACACAGGAACTTCAACTATTACTACAGGTATTCTTTTAGATAATGCTACAGTTGCCGGTGTAAACGCTACTTCTTCTACTTCCTCTTTTAATATTCAAGGCACGGGTGCTTTAAACCCTTTTAATGTTGCTTCTTCTTCGGGCAATAGTTATTTATTTGTCCGACACAATGGCCTTGTAGGTATAAATTCTTCTACTCCAATAGGTACTTTAGCTGTTAGGGGGCAGGCAGGCTCTACAGCGCCTTTAGTAGTAGCTTCATCTACTGGAGTTATTTTAATGCAGGTGAATGCCAACGGCTCTACCACCCTCTCCAGCTTAGGTACTGGCCCCGTTTATTCTTCTACAGGTGCTTTATACACAAACGGAACGACAGGCACAGGCCTTACAGTCCAAGCTACCTCTCCAACACTTGTAACCCCAATTTTAGGTGTAGCTTCAGGTACAGCTCTTACCCTTTCTAACAACTTGTGGGTGACAGGTCAAACTTCTTTAGGTAATGCCTCTTCAACCGCCCTTACTGTTTCAGGGCTTTCAAGGCTTGCAAGCACAACAGTAACAGGTACTTTAAATGCCACAGGTAATGTTGGAATAGGAACTACCACTCCACAAAGCGAACTGGAAGTGGTCGGGAATGTTCAGGCACAGCAACTTGTTTTACAAGGACAAGCTGACATGGATATTTTTTTCCGTGGTCTTGACGGTGCTGATGATTTTTCCATTCTCACTGATGGGACTAATTTAACTATAAAAGATGAAGGTTCAGCTAGGAATATTTTAGCTTATGACCGAGGTACCAATATAGTTGACACCACCAATATAAATATTTGGCAATTTACTGATATAGTTGCGGCTAATTCTTCAACCTCCGGCTTTACAGCTTCAGGTTTTTCAGTAATGGCAACTACAACAATCGCTAAGTTAACGGTTACTGGTTCTACTACGATTTCCAGCTTAGGTACGGGAGTAGTCAGGTCTTCATCAGGGGCTTTGTTTAATGGTCTTGTTGGCCTTACCTCGGATGTCAGCGGTGTGCTTCCCTTGGCTAATGGCGGTATTGCCACAACTACTTTAGGCAACTTAACCGTGTCTTCGGCTAACCTAAGTGTCACTGGGGGTCAGCAGGTGTTAATAGGGACTTCTACGGTAATTACTTTAACCGACAACCCAGCCTTTACTACTTTATCTATGGGTGGTGATGTTACCTTTGCTACTGGAACAACTAGGAAACTTTATGTGGTAGCCCAAACTGCTACAAATACAGGGAGTTCTTTATGGTTAGTTGGTGGTGATGGGTTTGGTAGTGGTAATGGTGGTGATGTCCGAGTAATCGGAGGAGTAAGCCCAAATAATACAGGTGGACCAGCATACGTTACTGGGGGTGTCAGTACAAATGCCATTGGTGGACCAGCAGTAGTGTCAGGTGGTGGAGGAGGCACTATAGGCGGCTCAGCGACCATTCAAGGCGGGGACGGTAGTACCGCAGGCGGAGATACAATCATTCGTCGGGCAAACAACGCAAGCATAAAGTTTAGAAACGGTCCGACTGCTGCTGACGTGGTTTGGGATATTAGCGGCATAGGTTCTAACGCAACTATTACTATTCCGCAACTTAGTGGCACTTTAGCTTTACTAGAAAACTCTCAAACTTTTACAGGTGATAAGGTTTTCGGCAACGCATCGGCGACCAATTTTACACTTTCTAATCTTTTCCTTACACCTGGAATGGCTAACGGGTGCTTGCAAGTTGCTTCGGGAGTAGCAACTTCTACTGGCACGAACTGCGGTAGCGGCGGAAGCGGTAACAGCGCTTGGACCATAGGTAATACGCTTATTTACAATGCAACCTCTACGGACGCTGTTTTGATAGGAACTTCAACCCCTACTACTGCTAAATTGTTTGTACAGGGAAGTGCTGGACAGCTACCGTTAAGGATAGCTTCCTCTACAGGAACTACTTTATTTACTGTTGATACATTTGGTTCTACCACTATAGCCAACCTTAATGCTTCTGGTTGTGATGTAAAAGCAACTGCAAGCGGTTCACTTTATTGTGGAAGCGACGCAACAGGAGCAAGTACGGGTAATGCAGCCTTTACTATAGGCAACGGCCTTATTTACAACGCAACTTCTACAGACAATGTTGGTATAGGAACAACTACTCCAGCCTATAGATTAGATGTGAATGGAAATTTGAACGTAAGCAAGGCAAATATGTATTTGTATGCAGGACGGCCAGCCGTATTTGCTTCAACTAGCAACAACAACTGGAACTGGAAATTTGCAGGTTCACCCGGTAATACTTATAGCACAATAACCACTGGTGTAAACAATATTGCAATAGGTAGTTCAACTTTAGACTTTGTAACTTCTGGGCATAATAATGTAGCCATAGGCCTTAAAGCAGGCTATAAGACTGTGGGTGGTTATTGGAACGTAGCCATAGGTAACGGGGCTTTGGAAAATGTTACTTCTGGTGACTCTAACCAGGCTGTAGGTAATAATGCCTTAAATAATTGTGGAAGTTGTAAACAAAACGTTGCGATGGGGCAATGGGCATTACAAAATACTATTGGTACTGGTGATAATAATGCAGCTTTTGGTGAATTTGCAGGTAATGGCAACACGACTGGCTCAGAGAACACAGCCATAGGCTCTGAAACTTTATACACAAACTCCGTAGGCAAAAAGAACACAGCTATTGGACACGAGGCAGGATTTTTTATGACTGGAGGGTATGGCATATTTCTAGGTGCATTTTCTGGCTTGTGGCAAACAGCTACAAGCACGTTTATAGTTGATAACGGCGGTGCAACAGGAACGTACAGAGCTAATGCAAATCAGGAACGAAACAACGCTATTTTGTATGGAACAATGGCTGCTACTTCCAGTGGACAAACCTTAACTGTAAACGCCAGATTAGGCGTTAATACAACTACACCCCTTGCAACATTCCACACTCAGGGTACAAGTTCTTTACCTACACTGGATGTGCTTACAGTTTCTTCTTCCACCGGCACCTCACTCCTAACTGTCGCAGCTAACGGCTCTACCACTTTGTCTTCCTTAGCCAGCGCAGGGTGTGTGGCAGCCACCGCTTCGGGTTCTTTGTACATAACTTCTTGTGGTAGCGGCTCCATTACCGGTACGGGTACTAATGGATTTGGCGCGGCCTGGACTTCGGCAACCGCCCTTACTACCGGAAAACTGATAGACAACGGCACGGTGATAGGTATGAACGCAACTTCAAGCACTATAGGTTTTAATATTCAAGGCACTGCGGGGACTAACACGATATTCAATGTAGCTTCTTCTACGGGTACTTCGGTATTTAGGATTAACCCTAACGGCTCGGTTACTATTGGAACGACCACTACCTCTTCCCGTTTATTTGTTCAGGGTACTTCAACCCAGCCGACTGTACCTCTTTTGTCAGTTGCTTCTTCTACCGGGGCTTCTATTTTCCATATTGGAGCTAACGGACGAGTGGGCATAGGGACGACAACCCCTCAAAGTATGCTTGATATTTTAGATACTTCATCTAATACTCAACCCTCTGTTTTGTATATAGGCGGCACTACTACCCCCTCTACAACCAAACTTGGCTGTTTAGCTTTGTATGATGACGCAGCTAAGTTGTATGTGTATATGAAATTTGCTTCAGGAACATTCACGACCTCAACAAATGCGAGCATTTGCCAATAAAACCTAGATTATATTTATTGATTTCAAATATGATAACTAATATGAACTTCAAACAACTTTACAACTCAACAAAAAAGAAAATAGCGTGGTTTGTGGTAGGCAGTACCGCCTTAGCCGCCCCTTTAGTTTTACCTGACAGCAAGCCTGTTTACGACTATGTAGATTTAGCATGGGAAAAGCCTGTTACAGATGAACAATGGGCGGAAGACGTAAAGAAAGAACAACTGCATACACGTTTTGATTATCAGTTACAGGAGATGAAAGAAAGCCACGAAGCCAAACTTATCAAAATGCAAGAACTCTACGACAAGGCTACTCTTTACCCTGACGCTATACGCTGGGAACTGAAACAGAATGGCATTGAAGAACCCGAATTAACTAAACAGGTAAACGAACAGACCGCAAACACCAAATGGGAGTACGAAAAATTGCAACAATCAATTGAAAGAATTAACAAGGAAATTGAATTGCGAAGCAAAGCCAAAGTTGACCGAAAAACCGAGATAAGTAAAATTCAGCCCTCTACCCCAGAGGAGAAGGCTGAATTGGAGTTAACCAAATGAAACTATTACTAGCTTTATTAATTTCCGCAGGGACTTTCTTGTTTTCACAGGAAGCTTTAGCTGCGACCTATTTTATTGACCTAACTAACGGCAGCGACGCAGCCGCCGGAACAGCCACTACTACCGCTTGGAGAAGTCTTGACCAGTTTGCCGACAACGCACGAAGCGCAGGGGATGTAGCGTGGATAAGGCGGGGTACGGCTTCTACTACTGTCTATTCTGATATTATATTTACTTCTGACGGGACTTTAAACAACCCTATTATAATGTCGGCCGACTACGATAACTTATGGGGTGATTTTTATAATAGCGCACAAACTTATACTGTAACTTTTGGAACGACAACTTTTCCTTCTTCCGCTTCTACCACTGACATTAACGTCGGTGACTGGGTTTATGTTGTAGGCGACCATACAGAAGACGCAGCTAACCCAACTGTATACGGTAAAGATTTTGCCTATGAAGTTAAAAGCTTAACTACTACCTACATAGAGTTTTACCTGCCTTACAAAGGACCTAGTACAGGAAGTAAGACTTTAAGGGTTATGCCCAACGCTCCCGTGTGGAATAACACGGCAGGGGACTTTAACTTTAATATGTCCCAGGATGATTATTGGTACTTTAAAGGATTCCAAATAAACAGCACGGATTCGGCTGGGAATATATCTTATGGAGCATTAGCCAAGGGGCTTTATGCTATGGACTTGATTTTTGAAACTGACGGTGTTACTGCTTCTTGGGCTGGAACTAATGACTTGAGTGTGTTTTATTACAAAGTAAGAGGTCTAGGAACAAGCGGAGCTGGGTTTGCCGGAGGGGGAAATTATAAAGATGTTTATGGTGATTGTGTGGGTGATACTGGCTCAATATTTTCTATGTCTACAACCAGGATGCCTGTAGTAGCCGACACTGTTATTACAGCAAATTGCGCTGCTGATATTATAGGCTCCACTATAATAGCGGGTTCGTTATTCAACGTACGAAACTATAAAAGGGAGGGTGTTCTAAATACCATTACAGGCACAGCTTACAACAATTATTATCTTGAAGATGATTATGGAGTACCTGGCCTTAACACTTATATATCTAACAAAGTTTCTGCCGACAACAGGGGTACAACAACTGTTTCAAGTACGCTTAACCTTCGTACGGGAGGAGCTAGTAAAAATCTGCTTGTCTACCCGCCTTCTGGTACAGGCAATACGGGTTTATCAACTAAAATTTTCCCTCACTCTTTCATAAAGTTGTTTGACTATCCAATTTACGCCGCTTCAAACACTCCATACACTTATACGATGTATTTTAAAAACGCTTCCACTACTGGGGCTTCCGACTGGACAGCAGACCCCACCGCAAGCGAGATGTGGATTGAAGCAGAATATTACGGTGACACAGTAGACGCTGACCGCAAGATTACAAAGTCTACAGGAACACTTGATTTTAACGGCACTACTGATTGGGTTAGTTTGTCTGTTTCCGCCACATCTACTCAAGACGGTATTCTATACCTTCGTGGATGGTACGGTAAGCCAAGAGAAACAGGCAAAGAGAATAGCTTTTATGTAGACATTAAACCAGTTATTTCAAGCCCATGAAAATACTTTTAGCAATCTTAATAGCTGTTAGTTTAACCTTAGCCCCAACTGCTTTGGCTGATTCAGGCGTGGCGGCTTATTCTGACTTTACTATGGGAACTCCCTCGCCTGTAGTTGACCAGGCTAACGACCCTAACGGATATTTTGATTTTGTTATGGGTATGCCTGCGGTGGTATATGAATTTCAGGAAACAGATACTCCGGCAGGTGGTACAGCTCCAGGTACTGTAATTTTTAAAGGTAACACTATTTTTAAAGGTAATTCTATTATTAAGTAATTAAGAAAATGGCAGAATCTTTTGACAGATATGAAAAGATTGAAAAAAAGGTAGAAGAAAATCTTATGGCTAGAGTGCATCCAATTTTAATGGAAATTCAGTCTGCTTCGTTACGACAGACAAAAGCTCTTGAAGTTTTAGACAAAAAAAATGATGAGGGTATGCAAAGGCTAGACGGTAAGATTGACGGGATTTTAAAGCACCCTTTATTTACTGCCTGGAATACTACTACCAGCGGAGTTAAATTATTCAAATATTTAGGTTCTGCTGTTTTGTTTGTTGCTATGGTATGGGGTGCATTTAAGCTATTAAGCTTGGATTTCCTAAACGAAATCAGAAGACATTTATGAAATTCATAACCTACAAACACCCCACTAAGGGGGAGATAAAAGTCCCCATAGACCCGCCTTTAAGGGAGAATTTCGGCGGACGGCTTGGTATGACCGCCGGAGCGTGGGTTGCCGGGGAGAACTCTAAAATAGTTTTTGAAAGCGTGCTTCCTTCGGCTGACTGGAGGGAATATATTTTTGACCCTGAGCCTCAATTTTTCAATATAGGAGATACATTCGCCTGCACTAACTTTGCTAATTGCAATGCGGCTAAAATACAACTTTTTAAGCAGGGGATTAAGCTAAATTTTTCTGAAAGCGCAAATGCTAAATTGTCGGGTACTCAAATAGGAGTAGGCAATTATATGGATGCGGCAGCGGAGCAGACAAGAAAAGACGGATTTATTCTACAAGCCGACCATACTAACGGAAATTCAGTAGCGGAGTTTTACAGGAATGTGCCTTTAGATACCCAAAAGAAAGCCATAAAATTTAATATTGCTTATGAATATGTAAATACGGAATTTTTAGAACAGGAACTTAAACAAGCTCCGGTAACAATAATGATTAAAGCAGGCAGTACTAACCACGATGTAGTGGCTTTGTTTGAGGACGAGAATGGGATTTGGTGCTTTGACAGCTACCCTCACGGCACGCTTGATAATTATATGTTTATAACAACGCAAGTACCGCTTGCGGCATTAAAAATAGTAGTAAAAAAACCTATGCTTAACCTAATAAACGACAACGGAACTTACTTCATAGCAGGGGATAAGGGCAAAATTGGGATAGCCGACCCAAACGCTTTGGCAAAGTTTCAAAAACTTACTAGCCAAAGTATGACAGGCTCTACCGCTTCCTTACCTCAAGTCGGAGTATTTAAGAATGTGAATGTAGATAAAACAACTAACATTTCTGTTTTAGGCAATGATTAAAATAGACAAGATTTTAGCGATACTTTTAATTTTAAGCGTAATAGTAGGTATATGGAAGTGGCAAAAATTGTTTAAGCCGCTGGAAAATGTCGGAGGGGCACTACAAGCGGATAAGAGGTAGATTTTGAGAAATTTTTAGCAGTCTGTCTTGCCCTTGCTTTAGGTATTCTTATCGGAATAGCTTTGGCGACAAGCGCAATAGCAGACTACGAAACTGAATACACAACCAAATATGAAGAAGAACAATTTATTGAAATCACGCCCGAAAACTATAATAGGCTGTCCGAAAGCCTTGAGAATAACTCTGTCCAGGTTAAAAGAGGAAAAGTCGGAACTCCCGCCGGACTTAAAAGACAAACTCTTTGTAGCTGTGTTACAACAGCCAAAATCCTTGCCAATAAAGAATTTAGCCCTATTGGATACGCAAGAAACCTAAAGCCTAACACGGACAAGCCGGAGGTAGGCGACATAATTATAACTGACGAAAGCTACGCTGGACATTTGGCCGTCATTAAACAAATTTGGGCTGATACTTATATAATTATGGAGGGAAACTACGAAAGATGTGCTTATACCGAAAGGGAAATAAGCAAAACATATAATAAGATAATTGGATTTTATCATTAACTAAAAACCTATGTTAGAAAATGTCATATTGACCGGAATAGTTATGGGGCTAACCCAAGCAGTTAAAGGCTTTTTTGTAGAAAGCCGATGGGTTCCCTTAATTGCCATTGTTTTAGGAATAGGTGGTGCCTTTGCAATTCCACCTGTTCAGCATTATGGACAAGAAATATTAGAAGGTGTTATTTCGGGACTTGTAGCTGTAGGGCTTTATAGCAGTACAAAAAATACAATGAAGTAGCGTCCATTCTGCCGCGCAGACACTTGGAGGCTACACCCTTTACTTTGGGGGTGGAAATATCTCTACACATATCTTTCGGGATAACTTTTCCACCTCCTAGCAAGGGGAGGAATAAATGACTTACGTTAGGTCTCAGTATTTCTACTGTCACCGCTGCCAAAAGCAGTGTTTGTTTGCCATCTACAAAGTCGGCGACTTCGTCCTGAAGTTCTGTCGAAACCACACAAATCAACAGCAGATTGAGGAGGCTTGCAATGCCAATCCCGTTTGCGTTCCGACTGATTGAATTAACCTGCACTTGTAAACGGAAAGCTCAGTCCGTTGACAACGTGGGGGTAACTTCCAACTACGACCTTTACCTTGCGTGGGAGTGCCAGTGCGGTCGTGAGTGCCAAGTGGTTATGCCGCTTGAACACTTAACTGAAATGGCTCCGCCAACTCCTATGCCGGTAAACCAGATGAACGCCTTTGATCAGGACTTCCTGAAAAAGGCCCACATCCGCTTGGAGTGATTATGTACATCCGTATTACGACTGAACTTCCGACCGTCCACGTTCCGCAGGTGGTTTGCCCCAACTGCAACCTGTTCACGCACAAAGAGTTTCCGACCTGCAACCATTGCGGAAAGAGGCTTTATGTACCGAATGTTCCGAAAACCCAACCGCTACAAAAAGCTTCTTAGCAAGCTTAAACGGCGGAAGAAGCAAGGCTACAACCTGCACCACCTTACGCCTAAATCACGGGGCGGCAAAGACGCAAAAGAGAACCTGCTCTATATCCGTGAGAGTAGGCACAATCTCTGGCATAGACTGTGGGGCAACCGAACACTTGAGGAGGTGGTTTCACTGCTTACCCGCCTTGTGCGGATGAAAGGGCGAGGGAAGAAATACCAGATTGCGGCCTAAATACCCAGCATAGACTGGATGACCACGCAGGAGGGGATTAAGGAAACAACCTTAACCCCTCTTGCCCACAATCAAATTCAGTGCTATACTAAATATAGTTACAAGGCGCCTATGCTACTGCTTACACCAAGCAACGCGGAGAATAGGTCTTAATTATAAATTTCCCTTTGTACTTTCTACCTATTATCCGCTCTTGCGCCCTTTTAAGGGCTAGACAGGCTTAATTAATGGTGGAGCCAGCGGGATTTGAACCCGCACCGTCGCTTTTGGAGATTGCCATTCTACCGTTAAACTATTCCCCGCCTTACCCAACCCTTTGTAAGGGTTTTTTTATTGCCTGTGGAAAAGTCTACTTGTATACTTTTTAAGTATATGATAGTATTTAAGTATGGATAAAAAAGCATTTATAAAATCTTGTCACAGAAAAGGATACAAGTATGTTGAAATAGCTAAATTCTTAGGGTTAAGTAGACAAAGGATTGAGCAAATATTAAGACCCGAAAGAAATAGAGCTAGAACAGCAGTGCTAAAAGCTAAACTTAAAAAACAACCTTGTGAATACCCTAATTGTGGAAAGTTAAAAACAGAAGCGCACCATTTTGATTATTCAAAACCTTTAGAAGTTAATTGGCTTTGTAAAAAACACCACGCTGAATTTCATAGTAAAGATAAAAAACCTATAAAAAAAGAACCTAAATTTTGTTTAGATTGTAAAAACCCTTTATCTAATAGAATAGCTACCAGATGTAAGAAATGCTCTAAAAAATATAGCTTATTAAGAGCTAGTGAAAATAGAAGAAGAAGATATGCACTTAATATAAATTCTGCTAGAGAAAAGCAAAAAGAAAGAAATAAAGAATGGATAAAAAATAATCCTGATAAGTGGAATGCGATAGCGAGAAGAGCAGTAAAAAAATACCAATCCACACACCCACAAATATCGGTATACAGAAAAGAATATTATCAAAGAAATAGAGAAAAATTTTTACAAAATTTTAGAAATTATTATCAAAGAAATAAGGAAAAAATAAAAGGGAAAAAGAAAGAGTATTATCACAAAAAGAAGCTTAAACAAGCGGAAAATAAAGTAAGTGCTTATAATTAAAATAAATAGACGACTTATCCACTTGACGGCATATAATTAATTTGATAATATATAAAGGTAGGATACAAATATATGAAAGACCCAAAAGCAACAGTTCGTTTAACAGAAAAAACACTTAGAGACTTTAAGGCTAAATTAGCTAAAAATGGTCAGACAATGCAAGAAGTACTAGAAATGGCTGTAATATCGTACTTGCATAAAAAGTAAGCCTATAAGTCAAAATCTAGCTTTTAACCCTATCCGGTGCCTCTAGCCTGGATAGGGATATAGCACAGACAGTTGTTCGAGCCGAACTCAAACAAAACTGTCTAGGGGGCGACCCTATTGCAGGGCAACGCCCCCGACAATCCAAAATTAATGCCCCAAAATAGGGCAGAAAACAAAAATATATGAAAATTAATCGTTACGCTATCCGTGAATTACAGTACATTCTCCTTATCGGAGTTGTAGGAATGCTAGGAATATTTTACGGATTAAAAGTTACTCAAGCTAAATTAGGTAACTGGATTTATCAGGAATACACAGAACCTTTTTTAGCCCAAGCCCCGTATATCGTCCAGCGTTAAAAGAATTAAGTATTGAGGGGAAGATTTGCAGGATATTCGGGGAACATTGCAAATTAGCTCTTGCAGTTTCCCAAGCCGAGAATGGCACAAGACAATGCGATAGGGTAAATGTAAACAACAACAAGTCAATAGATGTAGGGCTTTTCCAACTAAACAGTATTCACTTCAAGAAAGGCTACACGCTAAAAGACTTTGCTGATTGTGATAAGAACATTAAAATAGCTTACGAAATTTTTAAGCGACAAGGGTTTACTCCCTGGGTAGCTTATAAATCGGGAGCTTATAGAAAATTTATAAAACTATATGAATAAACTTTATTTAGCCTTAGATAGTATGACAAAAGTTAATGAGTTAAGAATAAAAGCAAAAAGGCAAAAAGAAAGAGAACTTATGGAAGCCGCTAAAAAAACCTTTTGGGCAGGAGGAATACAAGGAATAGATTTAGGGTTAATTGCTTATAAAAATAATCAAAAAGCATTCTAATATGGAAAATCTTAGTTTAATTACCAGCACAATAGGGTTGCTTAATAAGTCAATGAATAACTTTTTAGGCAACACACCGGAATATGAAACCTTTTGGGGTAAATATTATGAATTGCTTAAAGACAAGACTGACAAGCAGCTTAATTATATAAGGGCTTTGTGCCACTCAAAAAATATTAACAAGCTAAACGAAGTTTTAGCGGAATGGGAGATATTAAAATGACCAAACAAACTGAAAAGACACCTCTCGCGGAAGTGCCTACAGAAATTGTAGCACAAGAAAAACAACTTGTAAATTTTAACGCTGAAACCTTGCTTTCAGAAGCAATCAAAAACAATGTTTCAGTTGATACAGTTGAGCGTTTAGTGGCTTTAGCAAAGGATATGCAAGCAGTTTTTGCCAAACAGCAATTTGTTAAAGCTATGGCAGATTTTCAAGCTGAATGTCCAATTATCCAAAAAACCAAGTCAGTACCCACTCAAACAGGTGCTTTGGCATATAAATATGCCCCAATAGAAAGTATTGTTAGTCAAGTAAAAGAACTATTAAAAAAACACGGATTTAGTTATTCAACGACTATGGAAGTTTTATCTGATGGGGTTAAGGCTTGTGTAAAGGTTGTACATATAGCTGGACATAGCGAAGAAAGTTGTATGCAAGTTCCTTTAGGAACGCAAACAAAAATAATGTCAGCTTCCCAGCAAACAGCGGCGGCTCAAACATTCGCTAAGAGATACGCATTTTGTAACGCTTTTGGAATACTGACAGGCGATGAAGACAATGATGGGGCAAATTTAGAAGTAAAAGAACAAATTAGCGAAGCTAAAACTTATACTCCCAAAACTCAAGCCACAACCAAACAAAAGGCTTTCATTCAGAAGCTATGTAATGAAAAAGGAATTACCGGAAACCAGTTAAAAGAATTGGTAATAACTTACAACTCGCCAAGTGCCTTAATTGAACACTTACTAACTTTGACAAATAAACAAGAATTGCCTGTAGTGAGTGTTGAAACTCCAGTGGAAAATGTAGAAAACACCAATGAAATAGATGTTTCAAAAATACCTTTTTAGCTGTTTAACCCCGCCTATAACCCTCTTTGTGGGTGGGGATTAGAGAACTAAAAAACAAAGATATGGCTAGTCCCCAAAAAGAGAATGGCTTTACGCCTGTTGCAAACGAATTATTTGAAGCTTTGGCAAAAATAAGAATACCAGGTGAATCTAGGCAAATTTTGGACGTTATAATTCGTCAAACTTATGGCTTTAATAAAAGCGAAGATGCTATAAGTTTAAGTCAATTTGTTTTAAAGACAGGACTAAAAAAAAACGCTACTTGCAAGGCTTTAAATAAGCTTAAATCAATGAACCTTATAACCCAAAAGGTGAATGATGTAGCTAATATATATAGATTTAATAAGGACTTTAGCACTTGGAAGCCATTACCCAAAAAGGGTACTAGTACCCCAAAAGGTGAATGGGGAGTACCCCAAAAGGTGAAAAAGTATACCCCAAAAGGTGACATACAAAAGACAATAACAAAAGACATTATTACAAAAGACATTGCGGCAGAGCCGCCCGAAGTTAATCAACTTTTAGACTTTTTTAAAAAAACAGTAAACGAACATATAAACTTTGGAAACAAAACGGAAAGAAGAGCTTGTAAGGATTTACTTGAAAAGTACGGATTACAGAAAACAAAAGACGCAATTATTTACCTAGAAGAAAAAAGAAAGACTGATAAATACCTGCCATTAATAACTACGCCATATGAACTTTGGACTAAATGGGCAAAAATTAAACAACACTTAACAGTTAAAAAACGCAAAATATGGACTACAACGCCTTCATTACCCTCTCTACAGGGTCAAAACATAAAATAACCCCACAGACTTATGAACAGATTTTACAGGCTGATAAAGACGACTTAATTAGATTACCTGACGGGACAGTGTTTAAAAATTCCGCTGTTATGGAAATTCAAGACATATCGGAATGGACTGAAAATCACTACTCTTACGGACAGCCTTATCAAGCCTTACCCCCTGGAATTGGATTTGAAGGAGTTATAACGAGTGCTAAAAGACTTTCAGCTTTAGAAGCTATGGCTAGAGGGCTTAAAAAAGCTAAAGAAAAAATACAGAAAAAAGGCGGTACAACTAGGAACATTGATAACTTACTGGATTTAGCAAGAAAGAGGTATGCATTAATAACCAAGACAAACTAAAAGAAATGAATAAAAACTTCTATTTTCAAATATCAAACGGTGAGGAAGAATGGGAAAGTAAAGAATATCCTACAAGGGAAGAAGCCGAACAAGCTATGGCAGAGGCTAAAGACGAGGGTTATATAACAAGTAATTTT
>ERZ761584.127-NODE-127-length-29679-cov-18.136849_pt1 | contig 29679 bp, 45 predicted proteins | sample MGYA00512168_ERZ761584 | MGnify/ENA primary metagenome ERZ761584 (study PRJEB28899, sample SAMN03785564) | bioreactor sludge metagenome | biome: EBPR Sludge; feature: EBPR Bioreactor; material: 0.22µm filtered reactor supernatant | place: Saint Lucia: Queensland...
AGTGGAGTGGATATGATGAATCTGACAGGTAAGAGAGCAGCAGAAATGTTGCAAGCACTTGGAGGCAGTCACAAGGAAGTGATTGTGATTAATAACGATAACAATTTGAGAATGGATATTCAGATAGTATATTCAGTTGGTGATAACTTGGTGGTAGAAGTGTGCAAAGCTAAGGAGAATTCCTCCATACCTTCTGCCATTATTACTGCTGATGCAGAGTTTGGTGATTTTGAATCGCCCACTGAACAGGATTATCTAAACTGGGGATTACCGTGACCCACAACCATGATTGGAGGAAAAATGGATATATGTTTGTTTGTCGGAAGAACAATTTCAGTTATATTCTTAATATTTTTTATTTGGTGGATTTATGAGATGTTTAAAATGTACAAGCTGAGGGAAGTGGATGTTTGTAAAGAGTGTAATTCTTTAATTGAGTGTTGTTTATGTGATGATGGAGAGTTGTCTTAATGAAATTCTCTAAACAAATCCACAAACTAATGTTCACTCCACATCCACGCCCAGACAGTGACAGAGTGTGGAAATCGTGGGAGCGTAGGAAAGGGATTAAGTGTGGCAGAGCTAAGACACTTACTCTCTCTGAGTATTACATTAAGAAGTTAGTTCTAGGGAGGTGATATGCGTAAAATTGCAGGTAATTACGAGATGTGGAAAGAGAAGGTGTTTATACCAGTCTTAATGATTGATCCGTTTGCTGCTCACAGACTGTTACAGATAGTAAAGAGTTCTAAAATAGCGCAGAAATGCTTTTTTAAGTTTGGAGGAGACTTAAATCAGACAATGTCGTGGGGGAATACCCCACAAGGAAGTGATTATTGGCACTCTATACACAAGACTTTGTACAATCAAGCTAATAAAGCTAAGGTTAAAGCTGTACCTCCAAATGCTGTATATCCTGATGATTATATACTTTATGACCTTAGTGAGGGGATTGTTGATACTTTTGCCAGTGAATCTATTGATATTGAGATTGAGGAGAAAGATGATGAAGATTCGGCTTGATAAGCTGCCTACTTTTGGTTATGTTGAGATTGGTCAACCAATTCTGTTGAAGTTTGCAACTGGAAAGGTTGTAGGGGAGGAATTTATTCCCAATTCATCCTTTTTTCAGTGTACAGACTTTTTTAATGAGTTTATTTGTTCCACTCTCATTAATAAGAAGTTAAGTATCTACGGGTATAGTGCCTCTCCGGGGGATGTGGATATTGATTCTTCGCTCTATATGCTGGTTCAAACGAATAAGGATGCCTTTGATTTGAGGGCGCTTAACTCATTGGAGAAAGCGAACAAGATTGCGCTTACAACGGCTATTGCCAAGGATAAAATTAAGGATACTGATGTAACTTTGATAAAGATGAGTAAGATTTATACCTATTCGCCTTTGTTCTTGCACTTAGCATCTTTTGTGATGCGGGTTTCCTTGTTAATGGCTAAAGATGGTAAGGATTTCCCTGTTTGGAATGAAACAGGATTTAAGAATCTTCAAATGATTAACAAGGATTACATGTTCCTAAAGATGCTAAAGCCGGGGTTGTTGTCTAACTTGTTGAAAAATAGAAAGAGTTTTTACCTAAATAATGAGGGCTCCATTAACCAGTTAAAAAATACATCTGTTGGCGCGATACACAATTACTCAGGAATAAAAACGGTTAATACATTGGTGATAGGCGAAACAAGTATCACTTCTCCCATAGTGCAACAAGGAATTAGTTCCTTAATGTGAGGTAATTTATGCCACTTGAAAACCCATACAGTACAACTTTTAGTGAATTTCTTAACTCAGCAGTGCAGGGTCAAACGCAGGCTCAATATAAAACCTTTGAGGAATATCTGAATGCTCAATCTAAGGTACATAAACCTAAAGAGAAGGGCGAGTATTATCAGCTTGGTAGGGGAAAGGGTCAGGGGTTCTTTTGGCCTGTATTACCAAATAAATACACTTTAGGCTTAGACGTAGAGTTTATCTTGCGGGATAAGATTACTAATCTACCTAAATCTGCAATAGGTATAATTCCGGGAACTAAAGCCAATCCTCACAGGGTTTCACGTGGAACCTTACAAGCAGATGGTGTACTGTTGGAGATTGGTATTGACCCTGTGGATAACTACTTTGATTTTGAAAAGAATATCTCCACTGTTTTGACAGAGGCTAAGAGGTTTGCTAATCGTGCTAACTGTTATATTTCCGACAGTATTGAGGCGGAGTATCCAGAACATGAAGTAATGTCAACAGAGGCTTGGGAGGCGGGTTGTTCTCCCTTCTGGAATTGTTGGACTGGAGAAGAGTATCCAAAGGTAGAGTTTGATTCACTGCTTAGAACGTGCGGGGGACATATACATATTGGATTCAAGGAGATTGAAAAGGTTAAGGCGGATTTTAAGGATCACTTAGCTATGGTGTGTGAGGCGTATGTAGGCTTTCCTGTATCTGACATGGAGCCGAAAACTAGACGGAGAGAAGTCTACGGTAAGCCGGGAGCCTTCAGATACAAGCCGTACGGTGTAGAGATAAGAACTCCATCAAACTTCTGGATATTTAATAAACTAACTCGTAAGTTTGTATTTTGCCGTATTAAAGATGCTTTGTCTCATTTTATGCACACTGGTAAGGATTGTTTACCCGACAGTCCTCTAGTTACCTCCTCCATAATTAAGAATGCTTTAGCGGGGAATAAAGCTTCAAGAAACAAATTTAAAGGGTTATCTAGCACGGTGTTTTACGAAGATTTTAAGAAAGAAGAAATTAACTATTTAAAGTATTTAAGAGGAAATAAATCCCAAAAGGGATTGAACGCGCAGCAACAGAGAGTTTACGATATGTTAATGGACTTTGAAGCAGAGTTTCAACCCACTTCGATAGACGATGTTACAATTCTGAACAAGTAACTAGGAGATAATATGTTTAATCCAATGGCAAAAATACTGCCGGACATGATTTTAGAGTCTAAGAGTGTAAAAGGTGGTTGGAATAGGAATGATGAGGGTGTGGAGTTTGCAAAGAAGTTTGAAAATTGTTTTGTTGGATATGATGGACTACCTGCTTTAATCTTTGCTAATGATTTTAGTACAGATAATCCAAAGATTAATTGTAAAATTTATTCACCGGAAATTAAGTCCTTTGTGGCTAAATCTCTCTCTCTATACGATCCAAAATTTGATTTTAGTGTAGTACCTCCTATGTTTGTAAATACGAAATCGTACTTAATGAGATTGACTAGACCTTCTCACAAGCAATGGAAGTGGGGAATTAGTGATAAAAATGTAAAAATTTGTAAAATAGGTCTTCACGATCTTAAGGATAAATTGATGTGGGGAGAACAGCACCCAGTTACTTCTGTATCTCATATTGTATCTATATACACAAATAACTTTCCTAAGCTTTCAGAGTTAGTTTCAAGTGGAAAAGTAAATAAAAGAGTTGAAAGAGGTGTAGCTTTAACAAAAGATGTAGTTGTAATAAAACGACCTGAGGACGATAAACTTCTTTTCTTTATTGGTATGAGTAAAGGTTTAGTGGCTTTTTCTAGTGTAAGTAAACCTAACAAGGTTGAAATGACAGAAGGTAACGCAGAGTTTGAACAGCAGATAATGGAGGCGATTAAGTATGGCGGGAATATTGGATAAAAAGGTTGGGGAAGCTTTTGGAAATTGTTATATAAATTCCCCAAAAGGGACAGAGGTTAAAGATTTACTTCTGTCAGCGGTTAGAGTCGGATTAGAACTTGAAGTGGAAGGTCTACCTGATTTAGGGCACAGTCCGCCTGATGGCTGGAATATTGTTACAGACGGTAGCCTTAGAAATATGGGTAGAGAGTTTGTCTTGAATGGTCCGCACAGCGGGGAAACACTAGAATTAGCTATTAAGAATCTAACAGATTATTTTAAATACGTAGGAGGATTGGAAAAGAATAGCATTAAGTTTAATTGGAGAACATCGTTACACGTTCACCTAGACCAAGGTCCACTACGTCTAAAGGATGTGGGTGCTTCAATCATAACTTACTGTATTTTCGAGGATTTGTTGTTGGATTACTGTGACATAAGCAGGAGGGAAAACATGTTCTGTATCCCATTGCATAAAGCGGGGGATGATCATGTGCAAGCGTTAGCGGACTTTATACACACAGGAACACCTGCCTTCGGAGAAGACCAGAAGTATTACGCACTACACGTTGGAGCGCTAAAGAAGTACGGCACATTGGAGTACAGAATGCACCACGGGACGGATAAGTACAGTGATATTGTTAAGTGGATTAACATTTTGTTTGAGCTGAGAACAGGGGCGAGGAAACTCTCTAATGAGGGGACTTTAGGAGATTTACCTTCTCTGATCTCTTCTCATGGATTGTTCTTTACCTTTAAGAGAGTTTTTCCAAAAACCTTCAAACTTTTAAAAGGAGATAAAACTATAGATCAGGTTGAAAGCTCGATGCTCAAAGGCATCCGTTTTGCGCAACAACTCATCTACTAAGAGGAAAGCTTATGTGCGGAATTGTAGGATTAATTAATGGTGAATTTGCATATCAGCAAGATACAGGGAAAGTTCTGTCTGATATGCTGTTCTTGGATACTCTCCGAGGAGCAGATAGTACAGGGGTAGCTTTTATCCCTAAGAAGATAGGGGAGAATTTTGATATAATCAAACGTATGGTTCCGGGATACGACTTTGTTGAGATGCAACAGTATCTTACTAAGACGTATAACATGGAGAAATACGGAGCAGTTATCGGTCATAATCGCCTCGCCACCAAAGGCGGTAAGAAGGGTGCAAATGCTCATCCGTTTATGGCTGAAAACGCAGAAGGAGCAGTAACTATTCTTGCTCATAATGGGACACTACACGACCACCACAAGCTTCCTAATGGCAAGGATTACATGACAGATAGTGAGGCTATCGCCAATCTAATTGCTAACATTGGTATAGAGGAAACTGTAAAGCAACTGGACGGTAGTTTTGCCCTTGCTTGGTTCGATGACAAAACCTCTACCATGAACTTCATACGAAACGATAAGAGGCCCTTTGCTATCGCCTATGATAAGACCTATAATATAACGTACTTTGCCAGTGAAGCTAACATGATTTACACGGCTGTGTTGCGTAGGGGTAGAAGTATAGGTGAGTGCTTTTACACAGAGCCGGACACACTGTACACCTTTGATATGACAAAACCGAAAGAAATACTTGAGAAGAAGAAGTTAGAGATGTTTAAACTTCCTTCTTATTCTTCTTATCCTCCAATTAAGAAGGATCGCAGTTTGTGGCCTTACAATGACGCTTGGGATGACGACTATAAGGGAGGTGCTCATAACGGGCAGGGAAAGTTTCTCGAAAAAACAAAAAAGACATTTACGGAGACAGATAAGAAAGAGAAAAAGATTACAGAGCTTAAGAGACTCTTCGACAACAAATATAAGGGGAAGACGGTAGAGATAAGTATTGTGGATGTTGTTCCCTACTCTACTGGTCGTCTCCAACTCCGGGGTATTTTAGGTGATATTGGATTCCCGACTGTTCTTGTATCTATCCCTATTGAGGACGAGAAGAAGTACGCAGATATTGATGAGCTTACTGTCTTTATCCAAGGATGGATGCCTGTATTTTCCAAGCATAATGGAAACGAGGCAGAAGAAATTCAGTTGATCGCTCGTATTGTTGAGGGTGCTGCGGATGAATATTCTAAAAGCACCTTGTACAAGGGACCGAAGGGATCATTACTTACAAAAGATGATTGGTTTGATCTTACTGCTGGTGGTTGTAAAATTTGTAGGACAGTTCTTGCTCTAAAGGATCATAAGGAGATGACGTGGAGTGTTATAGATGGTCAGCCACTTTGCCCTAAGTGCTCAAAGGATACTGACCTTGACGAGGGTAAAAAGGCAGTTCATTAATGTTGCCTAGGCAATACTGGAGACACTAAATGAAGAAAATATTTATTAAACCATACAAGTCGGGTAGTAAGGGAGCTTCTCTTCTGGCTAAGGCTGTAGGCGGTAAAAAGATTAAATTGGTGGGGAGTAAGTACAAATCTAAGCCGAATCATCTACTTATACAGTGGGGTGGAAATGGGCTCAACAAACTCGAACAATTCACGAAGTTCAAAGAAACAGACGGACTTAACATCCCGCAATTCACAACTGAATACAGTGCTGCGCTACAATTGGCTGAAAAATGGTCAATTATCGTTAGGTCAAGCCTTACAGGACATTCGGGAGTTGGAATCACGTTTTGTGAGGAGGGGATGGAGATTCCACAAGGCAAGTTGTATGTCCAATACATTAAGAAACAACATGAATACCGGGTACACGTCTTCAATGGAAAGGTAATCGACATTCAACAGAAGAGGAAGAAGAAAGATGTGCCTAATGAAGAGATTAACTACAAGATTCGGAATCATCACACCGGATGGGTGTATTGCAGGGAGAACCTGCACATTCCCCCTGATCTCGAACAACAGGCAATCAAGGCGGTGCAAGCCCTTGGTTACTTATTCGGCGCGGTGGATATTATATGGAACAAGAAGCAGAACAAGTGTTACGTGTTAGAAGTTAATTCTGCTCCGGGGCTAGAGGGAGAGACTATCGTAAAATACGCTAATGCAATTAAGGAGTTAGCAAATGGGAACACCTGCTGAGTACATGATTGAAATAGACAAATATAATCATGCAGTGTGGATACCGTGTACACTGTTACAGGAGAATCTCGACACTAAGATTTGTCAGATTCTCTTTTTCGATTATCACTATCTTCAAATGAAGAAATTGTGGATAGGTAGAGGGTTAGTGCGATGAAGGTAAAAGCAGAGTATTACTTAGGAAAGATTAGTAACAAACCAGTGTGGGTTCCTTGCACAATAGTTAAGGAGAATGAACACAGTAAGACCTTTCGTATTGTTTTCTTTGACTGTTTTCAAGGGGTAATAATGGAGAAGTGGGCATCACCAGATGAGGTAAGACAATGAAGATACTTGTTTATGGAACTTTGAAGAGAGGGCATGACGCACACAGCCTGATGGGTAAGGCAAAGTTCTTGGGGGAGTATACTACTCTGCCAGAGTACACTATGTTTGACCTTGGCTCCTATCCCGGAGTCATAGGGTCGGGAGCCCTCCCTGTATCAGGTGAGTTATATGACGTAGATGAAGTAACTCTTAAACGGTTAGATAGGTATGAAGGACATCCTAACTTGTATCGAAGAACGGAGTTAAAGGAGGATGATACTATTTCAATGTACTTGTATCAGCGTGCTGTACCTCTTAGAGCAACTGTAATATCAGATGGTACATGGTGAAAACTTTTTTACGGTATTAGACACCAAAAATGGAGGAAAGTTCAATGTACGAGAAATGTGAGTATTGTGAAGAAGAGATCACAGAGGATCTGATCTCACCTGAAGATGGAATCTGTCTGAACTGTTACGAATGGCTACACGGTCGGGTAAGTCCCTGTCGGGGGCATGATGGATATTGCGAGGATGAGGATTGAACTTTAACTTGCATAAGGAGTCTAAGCTATGAAAGTCAGTTATGGAGGATCAAGTGAGTTCAAACAAGAAGTATTTACGAAGACTACCCTGTGACAAGTGTGGATCATCAGACGGTAAACAGGAGATAGAGGAAGATGGACATATTCATTACCACTGTTTTGTGTGTGGGGAGCATACTGACAGTAGGAGTGTTGACTCTGGGTATACTCATTCCACTTCTGGAAAAGTTAACCCCCTCTCACTTCCCTTCGCACCACTTAAATCAAGAGGGATCAGACAAGATGTCGCAGAGCAATATGGAGTCCGTACCGAATTTGCTGAGGATAATGGGGAAGAGGCTGCCTACTGGTATCCACGTACTAAGGGGGGAAGTATATGCGGATGGCAAGTTAGACGACTCCCCAAAACTTTTACATCTACAGGAGATGTCCGTGGAGCTGAACTTTTCGGACAATCTTTGTGTGGCAATTCCGGGAAATTACTTATCATCACAGAAGGGAACGACGATTGCCTTGCCGTTAAGCAACTTCTCTTGGAACAGGGAAAGAACTATCGGGTTGTGTCGCTTCCAAGTGGAGCCAACTCCAAGTCAATCTCAGATAACTTAGAGTGGTTAGAGTCTTTTGAATCTATTGTACTTTGTTTCGACCAAGATGATGCTGGTAGGAAATGCTCTGAAGAAGTAGCCTCTATTCTCTCTCCCGGTAAGGCTCTCATTGCCAGATACTCTGAGAAGGACGGCAATGAAATGCTAAGGAAGGGTAAGGGAGTTGAGATGCTACAGGCTATCAACAATGCCAGACCCTTTAGACCTGATGGCATTGTATCTGTTGAGGATATTCTGGAAGAGGCTATTACACCTCCTCAGATGGGCTCTAGCTGGCCTTGGCCTACCCTCAGTAGGTTGACCTATGGTAGACGTAGAAGAGAGATGTACGGCTTTGCTGCTGGCACTGGTAGTGGTAAGACAGAGGCTTTTAAGGAGGTGATACAGCATATTGTAGAAGTTGACCAGCTTCCAGTGGGGGTATTCTTCTTGGAAGAGCCTCCCTCTCATACCCTGAAGGTACTAGCGGGTAAGCTTAGGAACAAGAGGTTCCACGTACCTGATGGAGACTGGACAGTAGATGAACTTAAGGAAGCTGTTGAATCTCTTAGGGAAAAGGTGTATTTATACAATCACTTCGGTCAGAAGGACTGGGCTACAATTAAGTCTAAGATTCGTTACATGGTAAAAGTGTTGGGAATCAAGGACATATTCCTTGACCATTTAACTGCAATCGTAGCTGAGGCTTCTGATGTCAATAAGGAGTTGGAGAGAGTGATGGCTGACATGGCTACACTCACACAAGAGCTTGACTTTACATTATATTTTGTGTCACACCTTACAACTCCTGCGTATGGACCCTCACATGAGGAGGGAGGAAGAGTTACTTCTGCACAACTTAGAGGTAGTCGTACCGTTGCTTACTGGTCACACTTCCTGTTCGGGTTGGAGAGGGATCAACAGGCAGAGGATGAGTTCACAAGGAATAAGGTATTGTTCAGGGTATTAAAGGATAGGTACACTGGGTTTTCTACTGGTCATACCTTTGATCTGTACTATGACCACAATACAGGTAGGTTCTTAGAAGAAATAGTGAGGGAATTTTAAGATGAAGAAAATGAGAACTTGTAAATCTTGTGGGTGGGTACATATGGGTATTAGTAAGATAGAGTGTGAAGATGCAGTAGAAAGATTTAATAAATACTTCTATACTTTATCAAAAAAAGAAAGAAAGGATTATTATGGGGATAAACCAGCAATTATCTCTTCGTATGATAAGTGTTTTAATTGTGGAGGAAGTTATGAAAATTTTAGAGATTATGAAGAGGGTGATTGTCCTGATGGGGTTACTATCCAGCCCATTATGGTTGTGTAGTTGTTCAGTATCAGCAGGAGTAGCTATCAGGGGAGACGGTAACGACTATCTAAACCGTTTAGAGAATCCATTAGGTGTGGTGCGTCTGGAGCATCAGTTCAGTGATAGGTTGACAGGTTCCTGTACTCATGTCAGTTCTATTCCTGACAACTATGACAGGCCGGGTACTAACTTTTGCGCAGGGGAGGTGAAGCTGTGGTGAGTCCTAATAAACTTGATATTGAAGTATCGTTTATGTTGCAACGTAAGAACCCTAAGCATACTCCTATCTACTATATGAGGGGTAGACACAGGAATACATCTAAATATAATCCGCACATTGGTAAGAAACGGGGAGGACAATGATAAATTGGGATCGGTACTTCATAGGTCTTGCAGTAGTGGGAATACTATTCCTTATGGTTATTAAACTTGGCTACTCTATTTTTTGATCTGGAGGCAAACGGGTGGAGGGATACAGCCACCACTATCTGGGTTATCTCTTATGCAATAGATGATGAGGAGGTGCAAAGTATTAAAGAAGTTGAAAATTTTTGGTCTGTTTTCAGGATGTGTACTTGCTTCGTGGGGCATAATATACTTAATTTTGATATTCCTCTCCTCGCTCGCTTGGGCTGTCGACTGGACCTCGCGCTGGATATTAGGGACACCATAGTCCTTTCAAGACTGATCTATCCTGACTTACAATCCCCTCCCGGATGGGTGGGGAAGTCTCAACCTCACAGTTTGGAGGCATGGGCTATGCGTATGGGGGGTGAACAGAAGGTACAGCATGAGGACTGGTCACAGTACAGTGAGGAGATGAGGGAGAGATGTGAGTCTGATGTAAGGATCACTCGTAAACTTTATCGTAAGTTAATGAAGGAGATACAATGACTGTACATTATTCCACTAATTGGATGGGACCAGTTAACTTAAAGTGGGTTAAAGAGAATGGAGAAAATTGGTGTGGGGGAAGAATTGATATTAGGGGGACTGGATGTGGCCCTTATGGGGAAGAGGTGGGGGTTCCTATAATTGACTCTGAATCTTGGTATATGTTACAAGAATGGTGTCACACTTACACGACAGAAGAGATAGATTGGGACATTTTGAACACTTTCCAGAAACAAACCGGGCATACTATAACATTTTGGAATAAAGGATGACATGGGACACAGCAATACATCTTGAACATGAAGTAGCAAAGATCATTACACAGCAGGAGATAAACGGGTGGAAGTTCAACATACCGCTGGCGCAGGAGAGGGTACAGTGGCTGGAAACAGAGCGTCAGAGGCTCTACGATTCGATTAGGGGAGACTTAGGGTATGACCTTATACGGGATAAGGCTGAGGTTACAAAACCGTTCACAAAGGCCGGTGTTCACGCTAAGAGGGTCAGGGACTACTGGTTGGCAGAGGCCGAGAAAGTCTCGGGGCCTTATACCCCAATACGGTACGAAGAACCGGACCTGGGATCACGTCAGAAGCTCCAAGTTCATCTTGAAAGGCTTGGGTGGAAACCCTTATTTTATACGGAGAAGGGAAATCCTAAAATTGAAGAAGAGTCTCTCCAACTACTTCAGGGGGATTTGGGAGTAGCTATAGCACGGTGGTACATCTTAAGGCACAGACAGTCTCAGATACAAGGGTGGCTGGATAATGTAAGACCTGATGGTAGAATCAGTGCCTGTGCTGTAACCAATGGCACACCTACCGGACGTATGAGACATTCAATCGTGGTAAATGTGCCAAAGGCTAGTGACAAGGTAATATTTGGTAAGGAAATGAGGGAGTTATTCATTGTTGAGGATGGCTACAAACTGGTGGGGTATGATGCAAAGGGATTAGAGCTTAGAATCCTTGCGCATTATATGGATGATCCTGAGTTTACGGAGGTGCTACTTAATGACGACATACACGGATACAATCAACACAAGGCTGGATTACCTACGAGAGACAACGCTAAAACATTTATCTACGCTCTCGTATATGGAGCCCAAGATCCTAAAATTGGGGCAATCGTTGGAGGAACTGCAAAGGATGGCAGAGAGCTTAGGGAAAGATTTCTTAGAGGTCTGCCAAAGTTGGGACAACTTATTGAAAGAGTTAAACACGCTGCAAAACGAGGATGGTTGCAAGGACTCGACGGAAGACACATGCCCGTCAGAAAAGAGCATGCCGCCCTCAATACCCTTGTCCAAGGGGGAGGAGCTATTGTAATGAAGATGTCTATGGTCTATCTCAACCGTATGGCACAGGGGATAAACCATAAGAAAGTTGGGGACTTCCATGATGAGGGACAACATGAGGTGAAAGAGGGGGAGGTGGAACTTTTTTCAGATTGTGCTGTCAAAGCTATTCCAAAGGCAGGAATATTCTTTAAGCTTAGGTGTCCACTGGAGGGGGAGGTCAAGGTGGGTAACAACTGGGCAGAGACCCATTAGGAGGTAACACGTTGAATAAAGAAGAGTTCTGGCAGTTACTGGAACGTAGGAATGAGGTACAGAAAAGGTTAGCAGAGACAGAAGTAAACCTATTTAAGCATCAGCATTTGCATGAAGAAGTTGAGGACGAATATCAAGAAATTAGTAGTAAAATCAGGAAGTTTGTGGCAACTTATGGCGTAGAGGAGGAGGTATAATGGCAGTTGTAGCAGGTACAGCAGTTTATGCACAGGTTCTGAAGCCGTCTAAGTTTGGTGAGTATAAGATTGACCTGATCGTGGATGATTCCACAGCAGCAGGGTTTAAGAAGCAAGGTGTTGACACCAAGCCAGCATCGACTATCCAGTTCAGGGATGGTACGAATGCCAGTAAGTTTGGTAAGTGGGCTATCCGCTTTGCTCAGAAGGTGGAAAACAAAGATGGGTCGAAGACTTTCCCACCTCCTCAAGTGGTGGACAAGTCTGGCAGTCCAGTTACGGAGGAAATTGGGAACGGTTCAAAGGTAAACGTGCAGTACAATATTGCGGAGTGGAACTTCCGTGGTAAGAAAGGCACAGCAGCCTACCTTAAAGCCCTTCAGGTCGTCGATCTCGTTCCCTATGTACGGGAGCTTGAGTTTAAGTTTGAAGGGACAGCAGTGGCTCCTGTTGCGTCTGACGATGTGCCGTTTGATGACGACATTCCTGAGTGGGATAATGAAAGTAAGTAGGATTGACGTGATCGGACAGAACGGCCCAACCGGAGAACATTACTTGGATGAAAGTCTATTTGAAAATGAGAACTACACAGTCTTTTATGTGGAGGGTGCAGGAGAGTATCAAGTAATTAGCCGGGTAACCGGAGCTATTGAGTCTAGGCAGGAAAGTCTACCTGCCGCTCTTATCAAGGCTCAGGAGTTTAACCAGTTCCTAGTTCATAAGCTACATGAGAATATCCGGGTGGTACATGAACCTCAGCAAGCAGTGTTTGACTTTGGTGAATTAGATGGGCCGGATTCCTCCCATTAATACGTTCATAGGAACAGATGGATATGTAATGAGGAAAGGGAGGGCCAACCAATACGTTCATAGAGAGGTAGCTGAAAGAACTTTGGGTAGGTCTTTGAAGAGATGTGAAGAAGTCCATCACGTTAATGAGGATAGATCAGATAATCGAGGAGAGAATTTAGTTATATGTCCGAATAAAGGTTATCATTCGTATCTTCATGCTAGAACAAGGGTAGTAAATTTAGGAGGTGATCCGAACATGCATAAATGGTGTACTCATTGTAAAACTTTGCACTTGAAAGAAGATTTTCCTAAAAGAAAAGATAGGTATGATGGTTACCACAATGTGTGTAAGGCCCATAACGGAAGGAACCGATGGGCCGGATAGCACTAATAGATGGGGACATTCTTCTCTACAGTGTAGGGTTCAGTGTTGACCACAACAAGTATGATGTCTCTCTTGATGGGGAATTTCTACATTCTTTTCCCAGTAGTAAGAGATTGTGGGACTGGATACCTTACTGTAGTGAGGAAGTGTTGGGGGGATTAACGATTGAAAAGAGGGTCGAATCAGACCCTCTCCCTTTCGCCTATCACAATCTGAAGCAAACTATTGAAGGTATATGCAGGGCTGTAGACGCTGCTGAGTATGAGATATACCTGACAGGTAAGGGGAATTTCAGAGAGTCAATAGCGGTTACCAAACCTTATAAAGGCAATCGTGATCCAGAAGCTAAGCCTGTTTACTATCAGAACATAAAAGATAAGCTACGTTCTGACTATGGGGCTGTTATTGTAGACGGTCAAGAAGCAGATGACATGCTTGGTATTCGTTATGGGGAGCTGAGTGGTCGGGGATTAGATCCGATCATTTGTACCAAGGATAAGGATCTCAACATGATTCCCGGTTGGCACTACAACATGAACAATGGGGAGATCTTTAATGTTACGGAGGAAGAAGGGATCAAGTGGTTCTACAAACAGTTACTCACCGGAGACCCAGTGGACAATATCCAAGGAATACCTAAAGTGGGGGAAAAAAAGGCAAGCAAGATTCTGGAGGGTATTTGCGATGGGACTGCCGCCTACTTGTCAGTTCAGAAAGAGTATATTAAGGCTTTCGGAGAAACTGCTGAAGAAAGATTGTTAGAGAACGGCAGACTATTGTGGATACGTAGAAAGGAAGGTGAAGAGTGGCAACCACCAGAGAGTTAAAACTTTTAAACATCATAGAACAATTACTTAAAATTGTGCAGGAGTTCGATGAAAACAAAGTCAGCGAAAGCAAAGGGGAGAGTCCTACAGAACTGGTTCAGAGAATCTCTTATCAATATAGTAGGACTAGACCCACAGTCGGTGAGATGTCAGATAATGGGGGTAGGTGGAGAGGACATTGTGATTGCCCCATCTGTACGGAAGACTCAGTTCCCCTACGCTGTGGAGTGCAAGAACCGGGAAAAGCTAAACCTATGGGAAGCGTACGAGCAAGCGTCGAAGAATTCGGGACAATGGGAACCTCTATTGGTAGTGAAGAGGAACAGGTCTCGCCCATTAGTTATTCTGGATGCGATTAAGTTTTTGGAGATAATTAAAAATGGTACACCTGACGTGGACTGAGTTAAAGTTTGTCAAAGATACTCTTGAAGATGTTCTTGATGCTCTCCGTATGTATGAGGATGAACAGACAGGAATACCTTTTGGGGATTATGATCTTGAAGAACGTCTTGAACAGGCTGTAACTCTGCTTAAACCTTATGATGGGAGTCATTCGTGAAGCCGAAGATTTTATTGCTAGACTTGGAGACAGGTTTTAATATTCTGAAACTGTTCTCTCTTTATCAGCCCGGTAAGACTATACCTTACTCAGCTATTCAACAGGAAAGATATATTATCTGTGGTAGTATTAAAGAGTTTGGAAAGGACACAGTGTGGTCATATCATGTTAAACCTTCTGATCCAACTAATGATAAGTCAGTGGTCGCTATGCTTATCAAAGCTCTCGAAGATGCGGATGCAGTTATCGCGCATAACGGGGACGAGTTCGATCTTAAGTATATTAATACTAGGGCTGTTTATCATGGTCTTAGCCCTCTCCCCAATATTAAACAGATTGATACATTGAAACTTGCTCGTAAGAAGTTTAACTTTAACTCCAATCGTCTTGACTATCTTGGTCAGTTCTTGAAGGTGGGGAAGAAGATTAACGCTCCACAGAGTTTGTGGTCAGACGCTCTCACAGGTAGTGCAGAAGCAATAGATAAACTGCTGAAGTATAATGTGCAGGATGTAAGACTGCTAGAGGAAGTGTATAAGAAGATCGCACCGTTCTGTGAGGCGAGTCTCAACCATGCTCTGTTCGCTGAGGAAGGGGAGATTGTGTGCCCTCTGTGCGGGTCAGAGAGTTATCAGAAGAGAGGATTCGTTCCCAGTAAGACTGGTCTATACCAGCGTTATCAATGTAAGGAATGTAATCATTGGTTCCAAGGAACGACAACCATTCTAAAGACGGGGGTGAAGAGTAAATGACAGCGGTTATCTTAGACTTTCGTAGCAAACAACTTGAGAATTATGCAAAGAAGTTCTGCGACATTTACGAACTGGAGGGGGATGAATCTGCGGGGGGTTATCTGCTTGGTCTTGTTGAACCAACAGAGTATCCGACTATGCGGGGGTTAATCCGGGAACAATTTATTAAGCGCGGTTATACGTTTAGGGATGAGGGATGAAGAATAATTTTAAGAATCCATTCAGTGAACATATCTTTTACAACAAGTATGCACAAGGTAATAATGACACGTGGCCTAATCTAGCTAAGAGGTTGGTAGATGATGTATGCGGCTCTATGGGAGGTAGGCATCACCCTATTCTCTCTAAAGACGAAAGAGACTATCTTGTTCAAGTCATCACCGAGTTTAAATTTATCGCCGGAGGTCGCTACTTATATTATGCGGGTAGGCCGTTACACTTTTGGAACAACTGTTATCTCCTTAAAGCGGAGGAAGACACTCGGGAGGAGTGGAGTGCTCTCGTTCATCGGGCAATGTCTTGCCTTATGTCTGGCGGTGGGATTGGGGTTGACTATAGCATTCTCCGACCCTCTGGTTCTGCCCTATCCCGCACAGGGGGTCTTGCTTCTGGGCCTATTCCTCTCATGTATTGTGTTAATGAAGTGGGACGGAACGTTATGCAAGGTGGATCAAGGCGCAGCGCGATCTACGGCTCGCTTAATTGGCAGCACGAAGACGCTAGAGAGTTCCTCAGAGTAAAGAACTGGAAGGACAAAAGGATACATGATGGGTATTCAATGTGGGATGCAAAGCAGGATAACTTCAACTTTGCTTGCCCGTTGGATATGACTAACATCAGTCTCAACTATGATGATGATTGGCTAGAGAATAGACTTAATCCCACCTTCCTAGAGAACTGCTACCAAGCAATGTCTACAGGAGAGCCGGGATTCAGTTTTAACTTTGGAGATAAGGAGAATGAAACTCTACGAAACGCCTGTACGGAAGTTTGTTCTGCTGATGATTCTGACGTCTGTAACCTCGGCAGCATTAATCTGGGTAATATCGAGTCTCTGGAGGAGTTTGCTGATGTCGTCCGCGTGGCAAGCAAGTTTCTTGTGTGTGGGACTGTAAGGGCTGACCTTCCTTACGAGAAGGTATACAAGATCAGAGAGAAGAACCGTAGGTTAGGTTTAGGTCTGATGGGTATACATGAGTGGTTACTGAAACGTGGGGAGAAGTATGAAGTCACTGAAGAGTTACATAAGTGGTTGGCTGCCTACCGTGATGAGTCAGAGAGGGCTGGTCGTGAACACAGCGATCGCTTGTATCTTAGTCCTCCTGTTGCCTATCGTGCCATTGCTCCTACGGGGAGTATTGGTATTCTTGCTGCAACTACAACTGGCATTGAGCCTCTATTCGCTGTTGCATACAAGAGGCGTTATCTCGTTGACGGAACTAGATGGAAATACGAGTATGTTGTTGACAGTGTTGCTGACAGTCTTATCAGGAAGTATGATATTAAACCTGATAGTATTGATACTGCCTTAAGTCTTTCGGAGGATTATGAGCGACGAATCAAGTTCCAAGCGGACGTACAAGATTACGTTGATATGAGTATATCTTCAACTATTAATCTTCCTCAATGGGGAACTAAGAGTAATAATGAGGATAAGATTGAAGATTTTGCTCAAGTCCTGGCTAGATATGCTCCAAGATTGAGAGGGTTTACGGCATACCCGGACGGAGCTAGAGGAGGTCAACCACTCACAGTGATGGATTATGAGGAGGCTATGAAGCACAAGGGAGTGGTGTTTAACGAGTCTGATATATGCGATATTAGTGGAAAAGGCGGCACTTGTGGGGCTTAATCATTATCAAAAATACGGGAGAAAATGGTATTTGAAAAATAAAGAGTCTGAACTTGTTAGGGCTAAGAAGTCTTATAAAAAGAATAGGCCAAAAAGGCTAGTTCAACAAAGAAAGTCTATGCTTATTTATAGATATGGGATTACTGAAGAAGATTATAACCAAATGCTCAAATCTCAATCAGGGAGGTGCGGCATTTGTGGCGACCTGCCTAAAACGAATAGGAAGCTAGATGTTGACCATTGCCACAAAGAAAATAAAGTTAGGGGTCTTCTTTGTAACAGTTGTAATCAAGGTATAGGGTATTTAAAAGACAGCATAGATATTCTTAAAAGAGCTATAAAGTATTTAAAGACTTAAGATTGCTTCCTGAAAGTCTTTGACCCTCAGTGGGGTTTGTCTATACCACCGTGAGTCTTGGACTTCTCTGGCAGCAGACTTGTAATCTCCACTCATAAGGAAATGCCAAGTCTTAGTAAACTTTAAGTACCAGGATTGACCTAGTTGAAAGTTGACAGATGTTAGGGCAGCTATGAAATCTGAAGATTCAATGTTCAGCATAGCTGCCTGTTCTTTTGCAGCCTTGTATGCTTTAGTCATATCCTCTTGAAACCATTCAGTTACCTTCTTCATAGTAACCTTATCACCTACTCGCAGTTCATTTAACTCTTGCTCCGTCAGTAAGTGTCCTATTCCAGCAGTAGGATTACCTAAATGATCGTGATATACTTCCTGCATTAATCCTTCACGGAAGCAACAGGTCACAACTGCCATCATAGGTAAGTCGATCATATCACTATCCCCGCTATAGTTTTCATCCACGTTAGCGCTTCTGGTCCGTGTATCATTAGTATCACCCCATAGAGACCAAGCATTAATCGTATTTCAAACTTCCTCTCCTGCTCCTCCATCTTCATGTGATCCTTAAAAGCTTCACATAGACTCTCTACGTCCTTTGACATATCCTCTACCTTTGCTTGGAGGTAACTAACATCACCTCTGAGTTTATCTACAACAGTTTCTCCCGGCATATTATCTCTCTTTACTGGCTATACAGTTCGTTAAACTCTTTATTAGCTTTCTTCTCGGTGTAAGCGTCCTGCTTGGCTTGAGATTCCTCAAGACCACCGCCAAATAACATATAGATAGCGCCCATACCGGGGACATCTTTTACTAACTTTAACCAGTTGATTTCATCAGGATCAGTGATAGTCTTATAGGCGTTAGATGTTTGGCTATAAGCTAAACTAATTGGACTGAGGAATAAACCAGAGATACCCACCATAAAGTCGTCTTTATTACCTGACGTTAATTTGTCATTCATATAGGAAGACATACCAAAGACTCTCCAGATCTGATTAGTCCATGCCTCCATATCAGCAGGAGATAGATTGTCATCAGCCTTAAGACCAAAGTATTGTTTAGCTTCATCCACAGACATATTAATAGAGCCTAAGATAGCAGCATAAGCTGCTGCATCCTTAATACCCTCTAGTTTTGCTTTAGGGTCACCACTAGCTATCTTCTTCAATGCTGTACGATAGAAGAGAGACATCTGTTTAGTGGTAAAGGTTTGGAGCATGTACAATACACGTGCATTGGGGTTGTCTAAGTAGAACTTAGGAAGCTCTGATAGAGAAATAGGTTGAGTCTGAGACAGCTCAGACCAGAGAACTTGCTTAGTACGATAGGTCACTCTACCAGCAGCAAAGTCATCCATGGTACGCTGTAGTTCAGCAGGTTCCATCGCCTTGCCCCATTCCTTTACGAACTGTCCCCTTCCTTTATCAGTCTTCATCCTAGTTGACCACTTGGCAAAGGAAGCGTTAAGCTGAGTGTTCTTGCCAAATCTGTCAAGGGCTTGGAAACCTGTGTACTTGAGAACACGATTCAGATATTTCGATGTACCCCCACTATCAGCCATATCTCTTTCAGCCATGGAGATACCGAAGTCAGATACATTAGTCCACTCTTTACCAAACATACCGCGAAGGGTATTACCCAAACCATGAACGTAGATTGATGGTCCAATATCTCCGAACTGTGTAAGCACTGGGCTGACCTGACCAAGAGTAGTGCTATAGAATATATTCTTAAAGCGTTTCACAGCTTTACCGGGGGACATTTCTCCACCTATGAAGCGTGCTTCCAGTAGATTCCTGACTTCATTAATATCAGAGTTACGTAGATCACCAGCCTCTACTGCCTTAGCTACAACTGATCCAATACTCTCATGTATATTATCACCAAAGCCAAAGAACTTACGCTTCTCAATTGCATGGTTAGTGTGACGAACATACTGATGGATTCCCTCGTCAAGGGAGGCGTAGAAGTTAAGAGATTCAGCGGGAATATCTTCGATAGTTCTTTCTCTAAGGGAAGAGGTAGATGTACCAAGTCCACCAAAGACTCGGTTCCTCATCATCTTGTCAAAGAGATCAGACTTCTGCTGATCTGTTAATTGAGACACAGAGATACCAAGCCTATTAGCTTCTTCAGCTAAGGCTCTATCTATGAGTTGTGGTTGATCCCCGGATAAACTTTTGACAAGACCTTTCCAATCACTTACAACTCGGGGGAAATATATTTCCTTCTCAGGAATATCATATCCCACCTTCTGTAACTCAGTGGTAAGTTCCTTGAAGTAGTCCTGCATCTGATCGTAAGCTTTCTTAAGCTCAGGACGTGTAGACATAAACTGAAGGAGCTTGCTCTTATCCTCATTCAAGGCGTAATACTTAAGTTCATTTCTCTCTGCTTTGCTAAGGGACTTGAACTGAGTAAGGAAGGGATCAACCCGTAGAACTCCTTCGTGGATCTTGACAGAACTATCCATTTCAAATTGTCTAAGACGTTGAGCGATCATAGGGGAGTAGTCTTGTATACGCTCTGATACTGATCGTACCACATTACTCACCTTGTCACTCATCCAATTGACAGAATCGTACATTGCATCCCGAGTATCCCTCATGGACTGCACAAGTCCAGAGTTATACGCGGAAGCTTTTGGACCTTCAGTTGTAAATGATACAGGCTTCTCACCTGACTGTTCAAAGCCGGGTACGTTTGGATTCTCTCTGAGAGTTTGTTGTAAAGCCCTTCTCTCATTTAATCCAGCCTGTACATTGTCAAGAGTCTTAACTCCTAGGTATCGAGCACCTGCTAGAGTACGATCTACTACAGGTCCACCCACACCCATAAGTGCCATAGACTTGCCAATATCTTCGACAGAGGTAATTTGTCCAGAGTCTGCTAACTGATTGAGAGACTCAGACAGACCGCCGTAGGCAGTACTACGCAGCCCGATGGAGGAGAGCTTGGCAATAATAGGAACAGCAGCCCTCGAGGGTGCCAACACAGCAGCAGTAGGATCAAGAGCAGCTTTACTGACACCCCCCAATGCCTCCATAGTGGGGTCCGCTTTACCAATAGGAAGCTCTTCAGGTTGTGTAGACTTCCATACCTTTGAGAGAGTCTTCATTCTCTCTGCGCCAATCTGCTCCGGTATGCCGAGGGTATTACTCAGCCATGTACCGAAGGCCTCGACAGGAGATTTAGTTTCCTGAAAGCCTTTCTGAAAACTCTCAGCGGCTGTTAAAGGTGGAGCAGAATACTCCCTCTTGTTCTTGGAATTGAATACTTCGGGGGAGGAGGGCCTACGGGTAATCCCCTCCTTCGCTAACAAATCACGACCAGCAGGAGGGCTCTCAGCAAAGAGATTCACCCCTCCCGATTGATCTTCTTCGGCGAATAGATTTTTACCGGCCACTATTTCTCTTCTCTAATTCTTGAAAGACTTGTTCACGGGTCATGTTATTTGCCTTCATCGTGGCAGTAATATCCTCTTCTGTAGCCCCGTACTTAGCGGGGTCCATCTTGTTCAAGAATGGATTGTCTGCTCCCGGAGGAGATACTTGTTGGGGATTGGGGGCCGGAGGATTGAATGTAACCCTGTTACCTAATTGTAGTCCGAAGATTCTCAGTAAAGGATTCTCTTCAAATGCTCCGCCCTGATCCAAAGCATCATAAGCTGGAACAATCTGAGAGGAGAATACGCTACCGTCTGTAGTACGAGACCGTGCAATATCAGCGATATACTTAGCCACTTCCTGCTGAGTCTTTTGATTCATGGCATCCCACTTAGGATCTTTACGATTCTTCATAGCGAGCATGACATTCTTGACATCATCGGCAGTAGACTTCGGAGGTGGCTTACCATCCCCCGTAGGCTTTGCCAACTCAGCAGCAATCTGAGCAGATCTCATGGAGATATTCTCTCCCCTCAAATCCATAAGGGCAAGAGTAGCATCGTTGATTTGTTTCTGTGAGTCCCACTTCTCCGACTGTAGGGCTTGAGAGAAAGAAGCAATAGATTGTTGGAAGTTAAATTGTCGCTCCTTGAACTTCTGATTCTCTTCATCCCTAGTTTTAACGTACTGATCCCACGCTAGTCGTCTATCCTCTGCATCTTGTAACCTTTGAGCAGTGCGATCCTTCTGTGCCCTATCGGCGTATTCATTCTCCTGAGCGATACGAATCTTCTTTAGCTCAGTGGCTTTATCGTTGAGCATGAAGGCCAGCTCAGGATCACTGTTCTCTATAGCAGATTGTGCTCCAGCGTATAGACTCTTTTCATCAGAGGGATTAATATTAGAGAGGATAGATTGACGTACTTTAGCTTGTTGTACTTCTGCTGATTGTCCACCGAAAGCAGACTGTCCCAGACCCGAGCCAAAGGCTGCTCCTATTTGGGCAAAGATCTTATTACGGTTGGAAGTTCGTAGACCGTTGGCAAAGTTAAGTCCGAAAGCACTTGCGCTTTGCCCCCTGTCACGGTTGATAGCAGACTGTACGTCTTCCGGTGATTTGAAATAATCTACGTTAGCCATTTTATTTACCCATTAGGAAAGATATACATTCCGGTATTTTGGAAAGTAGATGGACTAGAGTAGCTATTATTCCCAAACATACTCCCCCCAAGATTAGAGCCTATTGCTGCACCAAAGGGTCCAGCCACTCCTCCAAGGACTCCACCAGCAAATGAGCCAAGGGCATCACCAAGACCGTTGCCACCACCCTTACTGTACAGATAGTTAAATCTGTTCTGAGTTATTCCAGCAGAGGAATCATACAAACTACCGTACAACTGGGGCATAATTTGCTGCAATCCGTAAGCTCCCTGCTGTGCCCCTAGAGCACCAAGCTGCGTACCAAAGCTTTGACCCCACGCGCCTAGACCTTGATTGAACATATTGGCACCAAGGTCAGCCTGAGATTGAGCCAGTCCCATAGCGTTTTGGAAGCCCTGCTGCTGTAACTGCGGAGCTACCATAGCGTTCTGGTAAGCCTGATTATAGCCCTGCCCTTGAGCACCAATCCCAAGACCAGCCAGCCCTTGCCCCCAGTTATAGAGATTACCTTGAGTGCCTTCGGAGGAGGAGATAGCATTAAGTAGATTCTGCTGTCTCTGGTTCTCTACCCCTGCACCGTAGTCAGACAACATCTGAGAGAAAGCACCACCAGTGGAACCAAGCTGACCCTGCATATACCCCTGCTGTGCCATGTTCTTCATATCCCTTTGACGATAGGGATTGAGGATAGACTCCATAGTGTTGAATCTATCCGAGGCAGCAGCCATAGGATCATAGTTGGAAGCTTGGTTCAGGAGGCTATTACCAAGTCCCATGTACTGAGAGTAGTCTAGTGAAGACGGTAGATTAGGATTAGTGATGTACGGGTTCATACCCCCAAATGCACCACCAGCAGCGTTCATATAATTTACGCCGGATCGAGGGTCTAGCATACTCTGCAACTGTCCGGCAGAGTTAAAGACACCACCTGCGAGGTTTGCATTAGTGCCAGCAGAGTTGTATATATTTTGTCCGGCATCCATCATAGGCTGGGCAAATTGTTGCCCATACTTATTCCAGAATCCTCCGAAGGTTTGACCGTTTATATCTCCCTTATTTAGATCGCTAAGTAGAAACGTATTGTAGGTCTGTTCAGGGGAGTTTCCAGAAGTTCGAGAGACTCCAGAAGAGGCGGATGGATTATATCCTCTATATCCAAATGCACTAGCCATTAGACAACATCCTTTCCAATCTTTAATTGGACATTTAAGCTATTAAGTCTTACTAAGTTAAGTATTCCTGTTCCGAGAATAGAAAAAGATATATACTTACCACTTCCGTTAGTGGGGGTTCTATACTTACTATAAGAGTCTATGTCGAGGGCAGTAAATGACGTTTTCTCTGTCCACAAACTTGCCGAATCATTGTTGCTAAAGTCCGTGGCCCACTGTAAGTATATAAGTGGAGTTCCCGACTCTGTGATTGAATCATCACAATAAATAAGGGCAGATAAAGTTTTGAGTATTTTAGTCCTAGTAGACAACCCTGAATCAATAAAACTAAGATCAAGCCACGGAGTAGCTAAGTCAAAAGATGTGGCTGTTCCTCCAGTTCCCACAGAATATACTCTGTAATCTCCTCCGTATCCCCCGTAGTACATCACCCCAGCAGTATATGTTCCAGCTACAACTCTTGTGCCTCCTAGCAGCAGCCTTCCTGTACCCCTCTCCAAACAAGAGGTTGAAAATGATCCACTCCAAGTAGTCACCCGGTAAGAGCCGTCCTCAAACCTTGTTCGAGTGTCAAAAGCATAAATACCGCCGCTAGAGTTTCCGGAACCATCTGTATCAATTGCAAGAATATAAAGATTTTTTAATGGGCAGTAAGTCCCATTAATTATTCCTGTGTTTATTAAGTTAGAGGGGGTAGCTACAATAAGTTCTATTGCGTCTATAATTGCATCATTTACATTCTTAGATATAGCATTGACAGGCATTGACTTCTGGATAATTGTTCGACTCAGAGACATTAATCCACCATGAGATAGGAACCATATGTCATCCCCAACCCTTTGAACGCTGTCTCTAGCTATACAACCTACACCAGAGATGGTCTCTACCTTTACTAGACTATCCGGACCTTGTGAGGCATCATAAACTAAGATGTTGTTCTTTCCGAATACAACTAAGTGTCCGTTAAACTCTGCTAAGGCCGTGCCTGTATCATCTCCTGTGCCCCAATATTCAGAGAGGTCATAAGAGCTATTCCACGCAGTCTCATCTAACAGGTCACTATATTTTAGGTCATCTCCATCAATAGCCCACAACCTACCGAAAGCAGACAGCATTGCGTATGAGGCAGTCGATGGCTGTGCTGTGCCGGTAAGAGACACATCTGCAAAATTACCAGAACCAGACTTAACAATAAAATAGCCCCCAGCCAAACCAATACATTTACCATTGAAGGTGGTAAACTGATTGGGGATATAGTAACTGCCAGTATGGGCCGTAGAAGATATGTTCGAAACAACCCCAGAAGTAATCTGAAACAGTTTCTTTCCTGTGGGACTTGACGCTCCTCCAGTGTGTATGGTCCCCACAATGTAGGAAGTTCCTGTAGAGGGATCAACATAGTCATACATATCTCTCAGAACAATGTCTGTTCCAAGGGTAGAGAAAGCGGTGGTGTGCAAGTATTGGGAACCTTCCCTGACCTCTAACTCTCCTGTAGAACCATAGATAAAATTATTAGCAATCCTAGCCCATCCCGGCTCAAGTATAGTTCCTTGGGACTGAGAGTTTAAACCCAACGGAGCTAAAGGATTTAATGGAAAGGTAATAGCCTTAGTAGTCATTACATCACATACCAGTCAGTTTCATCAGGAACCTTGGCAGCGTCTTGGAGGATTGCGTATGCTAACGCTTTATTGTAATCAGCCCAAGCGGATTGAGCAGTGATGCCCATATCCTCTCCACGTTCCTCCAGAGCCTTAGCGTAAGCTCCAAGAATTACGGGGTACTCAGGCACCTTAATTACTGTAGATGAGGAGGACAAATCTGCTTGAGGAAGTACGATATTGAAATCAATAGAGTAGATTCCATCAGGTACAGGCCACATCAGAACGGTAGGATCATTAGAAGCGTTCTCTCCCTCAAAAGCGTACCTTACTGGAGCAGAGGAGTCTGTGTTATCAAGTCCTAACAGCAGTTTCATCTGCTTATAATTCATTTGATTCAGAAAGTATTTCTGATTAGTGCTGTCATTGTAGACATTGAGGATTGTAAATCTATCTCCGGCCCCAGTCAGAGTATAGTCATAATCGGAGGCAGAAGTTGTAACAGTGATAGTTGTCCGAAGAGCAGTCCAGTCCCATGAGTCCTCGACCTCTCTCTTGGCATCATTGACAAATATCGAAATTAGGGTAGAGTAGTCTGTGTCATTATAATCAGTGACAGTAGACTCTCGTAGTCGTTGTAGAACTTTATTTACGGCTTGTACAAAGGTAGCCATTGTTTCTCCTGAAGGTCAGGGCTGCCCACCATTGAGCAGCCCATCCCAGTTGTATTACCAGTTAGGACGACCAACCAGTACACGAACCACCGATCCGTTAAGATCGTCAGCCGCATACGCACCAACGTCAGCCGTAACATCCACTACCAAAGTATTGGCAGCAGATACATACGGCAGGAAGTTAGCTTGGTCAGTGCCATCACTCAGGTCATTGGTCACACTATAACCAATTACCATATCTCCCACTGCCAGACCCGGAACAGTGATACTGAACCGGGCTGTATCATTAGCAGATACGGCGTCCTGATCGTCGATGGTTGCCCTAATCTTCCAGACTTCGTTAAAACTCCCTTGAAACTGTCGTTGTCCGGGAGTGGAACTTTCCAGCGTTAGAGTATTAGCCATTGTTAATTCCTCCTATTAGGCAGGAACAACGATGCCGATACCCGCGTTATCACGAAGCTCCTTAACACCGTAGATGGTATCAGCGGTGTACAGAGTGCCGAGATATTCCTGCTTGTACTGAGCCTGAGAACGGACACCTTGCTGCTCCGCGAACACCAGAGCATCCTTGTGCAGAAGAGCTGCAACACGATACTTAGTGTCGGAAGGAGTAGAGGTAGACCAGTCAACAGTCAGGCCAAACTCATCCGCGTAGCTGGCACCCGTAGGAGCTGTAGACGAGAAGGTAACCGACTGCGTGCTGGTGACAGAGTTACAGTGAATCCACGGGCAAGCCGTAGACACGTAGATCTCTACACCATAGACATCACCCAGTTTACCGTTACGGATGGTATTCGACATACCAGCCTCACCCACGAACGCCTGCTCAGTGAAGCGAGAAAGGCCCATGAGGACATTCTTCATCACAGGAGGAATTACGAGGCAACGGCCCGTAAACGGGACATCCGCATCGTCAAGGGTCTGGAGGGTCTTACGAAGACCAGCATCCGTGATGGCAGTACCATTACCACCCGAAGCACCGGAGAACGCAGTGGAGCCGTCAGAACCAATTACAGCGGTTTCAAACAGGTTAGTAGCACCCGCGATCGAACCACCCTGCAAGCCTGCAACAAGCAGGAACAGGTCACGGTCAATACGGGTAGCCAGAGCATAACCAGCATCGTCAGTGTGGAACCTACGAAGGCTCGGAAGTGACTGAACAGCGATGATGTCTTCGATGACAATCGAGTGTTCAAACCACTTGTCAATCACAACCTGAACTTCTGACGAGTTGTTCTGGTTAAGAGTGACCTGTGAGCCCACAACCTTAGCGTTGGCAGAACCACGGGACGGAACCGGAATATGGATCGTCAATTAGTAACTATACTAATTAGACTATAACTTACCCCGTAGGGTTTCTCTCAGTTAGTCGTTGCTGGTGGCAATTTTGCCTTCCATCTGGTTAGTAGAAACTTTCCAGTTATTTAGAGAGAATTAGGTGACAAGTATTTATCACCGCGCTTACCAACATGATTAATTTTACTTACAAGATTACCAACAACAAGGTTAGCTTTGTAAGCAGCGATAGTGTCATCGCTCCAAAGTTCAGGGCTATAGGAATAAATCCCATTAGACTATAACTTACCCCGTAGAGTTTCTCTCAGTTAGTCGTTGCAGGTTCATAAGAGTGTAGGTAATGAAGCATTTGCTCAATTTTATACCGCTTTAATTTTGAATGATTAACAAGTTTAGTGAGAAACTTTATAGCAAAAGACTTGTCTCTAACCCCTAAATTATGCTTCCATTCTGAGCAATTATCATGGCCCCTATTATATAAATATCCGCCAAAAGCTTTATATAACAAACTTAATCCAATAGAATCATCTTTGTGGCTAATTACAGAAACTTGTAACTTTTTTCCATGACCAGATGGGTGGTCTTTGAACGACAGACTCCCGTCTCCATCAATATAACCAGCTATCCATGCCCACGTAGGATGATTCTTAGGTTTAATCGGGCCCGAAAACTTTCGTGAATTTTTTGAAATTTCTTTTAACCGGACTACATCCATCTCTGACAAAACTTCTCCCTTTAAAGACGAGTAATATTTATAAAGGTTTTCCCAGTGCTTTCCCTTTATAACCATGTGCTTTACTACTCTTGGAAGAAGCATGTTAAAGTCTCTGGCAGAATAAATCCTCCACTCATTTACAGGAGACCAGTTTTCCCTTTGTCTAGTAGTCACTGATCCAAATCCAGTAATATTTGGTAGAGATTTTACAAACTTACCGTCTCTGTCAACAGACTCTGCCGCAGTTAAATTCATTTCTAACCCCACCCTGTATCCTCCATTAATGGGGTTGAACTTGAAAGAAAGCGACCCGTCAGCGTCTAACAATCCAGCTAAGTATTTCACTAAGCTTTCATTTACCTTTACACTCACCATTGTAATCCCCTTATGTATGTGTGGGTTACTAGATTCCTTCGTGTTACCGAAAAGGCTTCACGTTATTTAGAGAGATTTACTTCACCTTACTTAATGAATTCCTGAATAGAGGACGAGCTATTAGCTAGATGATTTGTACCAAGTGCCATTTTAATTTCTCCTTAACGTATTATTGATTTCGTGATTTTACACGACCTTCTTGATAGGCACGATAAATCTCAGGATACATTTGATCATACTTAGCAGGATTATGCCGACGCAACTCAATCAGATCTTCACGATTATAGACCTTAACAGGAGCTTTTACACCAGACCTACCGATAGTGGTAGAACCTTGAAGTTCAGCCTCTGTTTTTTCTTGAGCCTCCTGCTCCTTGCGTTTAGTATTGACCGCTTTCACTTCTTTGAACAAGGTGAGCAACTCACCGCCTATATCATAGTCGTAATTACGATCAGCCTCTACGAACATTCGTGTACGAGTAGGAGAGGATTGAACCCACTCTTGGAAGTCTGTCGATGACATAATATCCTTCCAGTCTGAGTGATTCGTTTCAAACTCCCTCTGCTTTGCACGAAGCTTTTCAAGTCGCAGTTCGTTCTTGATCTCCCTGAGTTCGGGATTATCCTGAATAACCTGCTCAATTGCATGCCTGGGATTATCGAATACTTCTGCGGCAGAGATCTCCTTCGGTGGAGCCTTTACCGACTTTTCTTTCTCTTCGAGTTTTAGTTCGAGAAGACTATCAATCCCCTTCCTAAGTTCACCGATTTCATTAGAGCGTCTACCGTATTCACGTTCAAGATCGGTATAACTCTTGATGACATCCTCAATGGACTTATCTTTGAATTTCTCAGGAACAACGAACTGACTAGTAGCTGCACCTTTTTCTGGTTCTTTAGCCTGTTTCTGTGATTCTTGAAACTCTTTCTCCAAATCATCCAGAGATGCAAACTGTTCTTCTAACTGCTCTGCCATACTGCCTCCTGCCTATTTAAGGTTTAAGGAAAAATTAAGAGGACGCTTCGCGTTTTGCCTCTTGCTCATGGATTCTTGCCCAACGATCCCATTCAGTCGGGTACGCTGGATCAGTCCCATCTAACTTAAAGTTCAGAGAGCTTATGAGTTTAATCTCAGGGCCTTCACAGATTCTGCAAATTCCCTCAGAGTCCCAAGACTCTACGAACTTTTCTTCTACCCTGTTACATTTAGGGCAGAGGAAATCAAATACTCTCATCTTCATCCTCCGTTGATTTCATTTCATATTGGGATCTAACGATCTCAGGAAACGAGAGTATATAATTCAAACCATTAATGTATCCTTTAGTCTCTCTAAACTTATTGTTGTCATCTAACTCCGCCATTGAGTATCTGAAATTGTTTTGTACAACAGCTACTTCATTTTCAAATACTTTCCAACCGGGGTGTTCAAACAATTCAAATAAGTTTTGAAAAGCTTTGTTTTCTTCTGGGGTCATTCGATTCTCCCTAATGTAATGTTACAACAAGTGATACAACTTCTTCATACATATCTTCTTTTAACTGTTCAAACAATCTCTCAATTTCTTGATCTTTTGCCTCAACGAGTTTAGTAAGAGCTTCAATCTTTTCATTTTGTAACTTTATTTCCTTCATTAAAACTGAGATGGAGTCTACAGGTTTAACAGGCTCAGGAAGTTTTGGCTCTGGTAGTGGTGTTTGAAAAGGAATAATCTT
>ERZ761584.128-NODE-128-length-29516-cov-12.472184_pt1 | contig 29516 bp, 34 predicted proteins | sample MGYA00512168_ERZ761584 | MGnify/ENA primary metagenome ERZ761584 (study PRJEB28899, sample SAMN03785564) | bioreactor sludge metagenome | biome: EBPR Sludge; feature: EBPR Bioreactor; material: 0.22µm filtered reactor supernatant | place: Saint Lucia: Queensland...
GTCGCGGCGTCGGTCGCGGCGTCGGTCGCGGCGTCGGTCGCGGCGCGGGTCGGCCGGAGCGTCATCTTCGGCGGCTGCGTTCCGTTCAACTTCGCCATGCCGTGCGCCACAGCCCACGCGCATGCCGTTCGCAATCCGGCATGGAGATCCGTCTCCGTCAGTTCCCGCGAGAACAGCTCGGTGTGCCTGTTCGGGTTTGCGCGGAGCCACAGCACACCGCTCGCGATGCACGTCGCGATGCACGCCGTGATTGGCGAACCAACGAACAACACGCGCTCCGGCGGGGCGATTTTTGTCGTGCGGTTCACGCCATCGATGGCGGCGCGCACGATGGACCGATCTTCCTCGGTCATCGGCGTCGTGTTCATCGCGTTGGGGATGTAGGGCGCGCTCCACGTCTCCAGCGCCTTGCGGTGTTCTGGATGAGCGTCGAACGAGTACAGCTTTGGCGTCGCCATAGCTCAGTCCTCCACGCGGCGGATCTCGTCCGGCGCATACTCGTGGTGGATGTGGACGCGGTAGTTGCCCGCAGGCAACGTAACTGTGGTGTGCTCCTCGTGGCGCAGGGCGACCGGCGCCGTCACGCGGAGGAACCGCTGATCCGTCTCGGAGCGGTACAGCTTCGCGCTGCGGTTGGCAATGCGGTGCGCGTGGCCTGTGACTTCGCCCTCGGCGAGCACGACGCCGCGCTTGCCGCGCGGAAGCTCGGTCAGGTGAGCCGGGCAGGCGTCGAGGAGTTCCATCAGGACGTCGCCCTGGCGGAAGATGAGTGGGGTCTTGGTCGCGTTCTTGGTCTTCATATTGGTCTCCTTACCAGCGCTCGCCGTTCGGGCGGAGCTGGCCGTTGTCGATTCGGTCGCGGTGGTAGGTCTCGGCTAGGTCGTCGGCATGTTCCTGCTCGTAGTCTCGCTCGCGGCGCTGACGTTCGATTTCGGCGGCGATCTGGAGGCGACGGAGGGCGGCCCGACATTCCGGGCAACCACGACAGGAGTCGGAGCACGTCATTACACGACCCCCACGTAGACACAGATCTCCATCGAGCCGCGGGCGGCGACGACCGAGCGGAAGGAGCCGTCCCCGTTCGCTCGAGCGTAGGTCTTCTCTGCGAGCACGAACCCCTGTGAGCCTGCCCATCCGCGGAGCGCGCGCTCGGCGTAAGGCTCGTTGTGGGAGTGGATGGACAGTGACCCGACGCTCGTCAGCATCAGGTTGAACAGCGCGCACAGCCGCGCAACCGAAGCCTGCTCGACGTCGAGCACGGCGACCGGGATATGCTGGATAACTGCAGGAGCGAAGGTCGTCTCTGCCGCGGGCTGGTCTGCCGTGTGCGAGACGTCGCTCGCGTGCACGAGGCGCTCGGACTTGTCATCGTGGTAGTCGGTCATGTCATTGGTGGTATCGCGTCACGATACGAATGTCAACACCCGTCGTATCGATTTCTTCGCGTTCGTTCTTGCGCGAGCGTCCGAGCATGCCTTATGACGAGATACATGTACAAGCAACTCGGCTACACGCCCATCCGCGGACCAGGAGAGCGGCTTTCGGAGTGGCGGCGGCGCCACCGGATGCTCCAGCGCACGCTCGCGTACAAGATCGGCGCGACGCAGGCCATGGTGAGCGACTATGAGACCGGAAAGAAGCGGCCGAGCTCGGTGTACATGGCGCGGCTCCAGGTGGTCACCGGGATCCCGATGATCGACTGGCATCCGGAGGCCGAAGACGACGTGAGGGCCGCGTAGTGGCGCGGATGTCGATCGACGACAAGGCGCTACGGGACCCGCGTGTCCTGCGCCTCGCCAAGCGCCTCGGATGGTCGCGGCGCGAGACGCTCGGCGCCCTGCTCGATGTGTGGGCGGTCTGCTACGACCGCGTGGCGTCCGTGCTTGAGGTCGAGGACGTCGACGCGGCCGCCGAGCTGGAGGGATTCGCGGAGCACATGGGCCACGTCGGCCTCGCGGATTTGGTACCCGAGGGGGCCGAGATCAGGGGTGCCCACAAGCGAATTCGATACCTCGCCAACCAGGCCGAGCGCGGGAGGGCCGGTGGGCGCAAACGTGTTCTCAATACGATAGCCGCGTCGATCCGTGATGCCGAATACACAAGTCAAGCCCTGGCTTCAAGCACCGCTCAAGCAAACCCGAAGCTTCCGGATACTGTTCCGGATTCTGCTTCTGCTCCGGATGCTGTTCCGGAAAGGAAGAAGATGTCGGCAAAGCCGACCCTTCAGGCCCTCTCGAGCGAGGAGGCAGCAGCGGTGAGGGAGGTGCTCTCGCGGCTCACGACGCGCTCGGGGGTCACGTATCGCGGCTCCAAGGCCCACGCGGCGCTGATCGTCGCCCGGCTCCGGGACGGGATCACCGTGTGGGACCTGCGGAGGGTGATCGGCTACTGCGCCGAGGCACTCGGCTGGGAGGACAAGCCGGAGATGCGCCGCTACCTGCGCCCAGAAACGCTGTTCGGGCCGCAGACGATCGAAAAGTACCTGGACGCCGCTCGGGCCTGGGCGCCCGGCGACGCGCCCACAGAGCAAACCACGAATGCCAGGCAGCTACGCCTGGTCAAACCAGAGGAGGCATCGAATGCGTGAGGTAGATCCGGAGGTCGTTGCAGACATCGAGCTGCGCGACCGCAGCGAACGAGACCCAAACCGCGCCCGCGACCTGCGCTCCGCGGCCGGCGGCGAGCTCGGCGACCGCAAGACGGTGGGGCACTGGCTCTGCCGTGTCGCCACCTGCCGACGACCCGTCGAGGTCACCGCTGACACGGTCTACGTGCTCGAGGTGATGAACGCCCATCTCGCGGGTCGCGGGGAGGCGCCCATCCAGACCTTGGACGTCGTGTTCTGCGAGGAGCACCGGCAGAAGCTCGGGGAGGCCAGGCAGGCAGTTAGCATCCAGGTGAGGGCCAAGGTCCGAGACTACATCCTAGAGCTTCGCAGCGAGGACCCGCCGAGCCCGGACAGGGAGAGGGACCTGATCAGCAAGATCGAAGCCCTCGGCCACCCCGATACCAAGGGCCTCCTTCAGAGCATCGGAGACCGGAGGAGGAAGGATGAGGGGAAGACCCAGAAGCCCAGAAGGGGACTCTAGGCCGTGCCACGTTCGTCCCAACCGACCCCGTAAATGCTTCTTCTCTTGGTAACGCGGTGCGGCGCAAGATGGTGTCGAGAGAAACCGAAAGAAATCGCGTATGGTCACATATGGTCATTTGTCGTCGGTCGGCGACAATCGTGTGAAACACACTGTTCCGCCAGTGGAACAATCGGCCTGTGGATAACCTGCGGACGGGCTTATCAAGATGGGCCAACCAGACAACAGGATCTTGCGTTCCGAAAGCAGGTGCTGTAGCCAGGAAACGTGATTTCTAGGCTGGGTCGCACCGGGCACAGGGCTCCCAAGGTCCACCTAGAGCCCGTCAAGACGCCGCAGATTGCGGGTGCGACGCTCCACCGACACCCGCTCGAGCGCGAGGCGGCCCGGGTGATGAAGCTCCTCCAGCTCGTGGGACGCCGGCTAAACCGCTGGTTCCGGGACATGCCAGAGCTCCAGGCGTCACAGTACGCCATCCGAACGGAAAACGGTCTGGTGTTCACGACGAGGCTCGACGAGGCCGGCAACGCGATCATGGAGCCCGTGGTACCCGGTCGGGACATGGTGGACACGGCGAAGTGGTACTCGGATACCCTCCTCGGGATGCTGCGGGAGCAGCGCCAGCGGGCGGCGATGAAGTCGGGGCGCCCGGACATGACGGACGAGGAGGCCCGCGTCGAGCTCGACGAGCTGATCGCCGAGGCCATCGAGACCATGCCCAAGGAGCAGCTCAAGCGCCTGCTCGCGGCGCGGCCCATCGATGCGGCCGAGGGCGCAGAAGGTTCGCCGCCACCTCCGGCCGAGGTGCCGGGCTCGTCTCTCGCCGACGCGGGCGATCCTGCTCGCGAGCCAGAGCCGGAGGTGGCCGCGGAGCCTGCGAGCGATGACCCATTCGGATTCGGAGATGCGGAATGAGCGACGAATTCGATCCGGTGGAGTTTGTGCGACAGAAGCGCACCGCGGATGAAGCGTGGCGGTTCCTGTCGAACACGCCAGAGTATCGTGCCATGATACGCTCACCCGAGATGGTAATGCTGTGCGGCGTTCAAGCGGAGCACCTGCGCGGCTTCGACCTCACGCGGAGGCTCTGTGCTCTCGACTGAGGCAACACGCGGCCACACGCCGCTCGCGATCACCATCCGCAAGCCCAAGGCGTCGGACCAGGGCTATGTCGCCTCGACGTGGGTGGAGTCGCTGTGCCGAGCGAACGCGGACACCACGCGCGGTGGGCACGGGATGCTCGTGGACCAGCTCCTCGATCATCCGAACGTGCGGTGCCTGCTCGCCGTCGACCCGAACCGACCCAACGACATCTACGGTTGGCTCGTGTGGTCACCGATGAAGGCCATCCGCCTCGTGCACTTCGTCTACACGCGCGTTGCTCTACGTGACCGAGGTGTCGCCGCAGCGCTACGGACCGCCGCCGAGCTCGACGACAACGACAGACCGCTCGTGTACACCATGCGCGGACCCGCCTGGATGTCGCTGTCCAGGAAGTACCCGACCGCCATCGAACAACCCGTGAAGGAGTTCCTCGCCTGATGCGCTACCAACCACTCCACGACCGAATCCTCGTAGACATCACCGAGGAATCCAGCGTGACTGCCGGCGGCCTATGGGTCCCCGACATCGCGAAGAACAACAAGCACATCGCATTCGGCCAGGTCATTGCCGTCGGCCTCGGCCGCACAAACCTCGAAGGGCAGACCGTGCCGCTCCAGGTCAAGCGGGGCGACATCGTGTGCTACCCGCGCAAGGCGGCGGTCCCGCTTCCGATCATCGCCGACGACATGACTGAGACGTTCGTGCTCATGATGCGCGAAGCGGACGTGATCTCGGTGGTCCACGACATGCCGCAGCCGAGCGTGCTGGTGGACCGCACGGGCGCGCCGCTGTCGATGATGCCGAGCTCGCGCGCGATGCCGGACGTTGCCGCGAAGAATCGCGAGGAGCTGGAGCGAGCCGAGCGCGCCGGCTTCGCGGACCCGACCGAGCACACCGACGAGCCGAACGGGATGACCGGATGACGAGTCTCGTCCACGAGCCCGGTACCATCTGCAAGTGGTGCCGCGTCGACGAGGCTACGACCACGGTCTACTCGTGGCCGACGTGCATCACGTGCGCATCGGGCGGGGAGAAGGCGCGGATCCGCCGCTACCTCCAGAGCATGAGACCAACCAGGGAGAAACGAGCATGAGCGAGAAAGCAGCGACGCACCGGATCACCTACGTGGTGTTCACGACCCCGGTCACGATGGACGGCGATGCCGGCGCCATCACGTACTGGAGTCAGGAGAAGTGGGGCAAGAGCATCGAGGTCGAGGAGAGAGGACCGTTCATCTACCTCTACACGCTCAAGCGCGACGACAAGGGGACGTTGGCGCGCACGGGAACCCGCCGCCGCGTTCCGATCACGAGCGTCGGCTACATCGCCGAGGTCCCGCTGTGAGCGTCGAGGACATCGTGGCGCGAGTCGAGGCGAAGAACGCCCCCATCGAGGGTCTCAGCATCGCCCAGGTCGACGCCTACGTGGTGTTCCGAGCCGCCGCTCGCGAGGTCCAGGGCGACGTGATGCGCCTCAAGGAATCCCAGGCGAGGTTCCAGGCGGCGCTCGCGAAGCTCGTCGAGGTCACGAACGCCAAGCCGGAGGTCGGCTGATGTGGACGGTGTTTGCGAGATATGCGATTCCGGCGCGCGCGAGCGGCGAGATTTCGGGAACGTTCGAGCACGTCGTCGCCCTCTGTGCGACCAAAGAACTGGCTATCCAGTTCATCACGGAGCGGATGGGCCATGACGACGGAAGTGACTGCACACCGAGATGGGAGCAGGCGGGCTACTTCATCCGGGAGAATCCGTATATCCAGGTGATCGGACTCTCGAAGTAGCATCTGACGATGGTCTCCGACCGCACCAAGGAGGCGCTCGCCCGGCGACGCTCCCAGCGGTCGGGCGGCGCGCTGATATCCCGACTCACGGACGAGTGGTTCCCCGAGGAGCGGAGCGCGTTCGACGATCACGCCCAGCTCGTAGCCATCGAGTGCGGCCGGCGCGCCGGCAAGACCCGCGGCGTCGTGCGCGACCATATGCGCGACCTGATGACGGTGCCTGGCTACCGCGGGCTCTACCTGAACAGCACGCGCGGCGAGGCCGAGCAGCTCGCCTGGATTGGCAACCGCGCCGACGGCTTCGCACCGCTCATCGCCGCGCTCGGGCTCCCGTGGAAGCTCGACAACGCCGACCTGTCCATCCACAACCCAGCGACCGACGGGTGGATGTACCTGCGCGGCGCCGACGACGAGCAGGAGTTACGTAAGCGCCTCGGTGGCGCCTACCACAAGGTCACGTGGGACGAGGCGCAGAAGATCCCACCCAAGCTCGGCGTGAGCATCCGCGAGGTCTTCTTCCCCGCGCTCCTCGACTTCGGCGGCCGGTTCCGGATGACGGGTACGCCCGTACGCCAGATGTCCGGCCTGTTCTGGGACGTCACGCGCCCGGAGGTTGACAAGCGTCTAGCGGGATGGAGCGTCCACCACTGGAACCTCCTCGCGAACCCGTATTGGGGGCGCGCGCAACTCGTCGGCGGTGCCTGGTACGTGGTCTGGGGTGCTCGAGACGAGGTCGTGAGCGGCCCGCACGATCGTGGCGAGCTCGCGGCGGCGGTGATGGGCGCGCGCATGACCAAGGGCATGGTCGCGCTCCAGACGCTGTACGGCGGACCCGAGGTCGCGCCGATGGACTCGCCCATCATGCAGCGCGAGGGCTTCGGGCGCTGGGTCCGCGAAGATGCGGCGTTCGTGTACGCGGTCAACCGCATCGCGGCGAGCCGGCTGCTCTACGCCCCGCATCGCTCGCGCCCCGACGGATTCCCGGATGTCGCCAAGGCGCTCGGAGATCTCCCGTTCGACTGGCGCGAGTCGATGTTCTCCCTCGGGTGTGACATCGGCTGGTGGCCAGACCCGTTCGCGTTCGTGCTGTGGGCGTGGCACGGACACGACCCGTGCTTGTACGAGGTGGCGAGCTTTCGCCGGACGCACCTGACGAGCGACCAGCAAGTAGCGGCGCTCCGCGAGGTGATGGCCGTGGTGAACGTCGGACTCATCGTCGCCGACGCATCGGGCCCGGCAAAGCCGACGGTGAAGGGATGGAGCGCGGACTTCGTGACGCGCTACAACCTCCCGATCCTGGAGGCCGACAAGCAGCACAAGTACACGCACATCGACGTGATGAACAACGACATCGTGCGCGCGCGGCTCAAGCTCCGCGACGGCGGACCGCTCTACGACGAGATGTCCCAGCTCCAGTGGGCCACCATCGTGTCGGGGTCAGGGCGTATGGTCGAGGACCCGACGCTCGCCAACGACGTGTGCGATGGTGGGCTGTACTCACACCGGCACTCGTATCAGTATCGCTGGCGGCCTGAGGACAAACCGCCGCCGGCTGGATCACCAGAAGCCCTGCTCCGCGAGGAGCGAGAGCTAGAGGAGGACATGGAAGATGAAGCCGATGATCGTGGTTCCCGATACCACTGACCTTGACGACGAGGATGCGATGGAGGCCGAGTTCCTCGCTCGCGCGGAGTTCGACGAACCGCAGGGCGCCGAGGGTCTCTTGCGCGTGAACATCCATACGCGAACACCCCCGTGGGGACCAAAGCTCCCCGCAGGGGCGGCATGGGTCGGAGCCTGCTACGACAACGACCCGATGTTCCATCGTAAGCCGTCGGTGACGGATGCACCGCCCGACGCGAATGACATCGAGGAGGACGATCCGGACTTTGAGGACGAGCCGTGATCCCAGGAGTCGAGGCCGTCCAGGAGTTCATCCTGTGGGCGCGCAAGCACCACGTGAACGTCGCGCGCTTCCGATACGGTGACGTCGAGGTGGAGTTCACCGACCCGCAAGCGATGGCGCCCGACATGCCGAACACCGCGCCCGTCGCCGCACCACGCTCCTCCATCTACGAGGAGTTCGCGGGCGACCTCGCCAAGAGCCCGACGACTCCCAACGCGAGCGTGGAACCCACCGAGGAGGACGAGGGCGATGACTGAGACGCTCGGCGCGCTCCTGTTCGTGCTCGCGGTGCTCCTCTCCCCGAAGCGGTGTCCACGCGGGTGGTACCTCGACGGTGTTCGGCCGAGCGGCATCGGTGCGTGTCGCCTCGCTCCGCCGCCGGGATGCGGCGAGCCCGTTCCGCCGCACAACCAGCCGTGCGCGACGCAGACGCGACCAATGCCCATCGCCATCTACTGCACCGGAGGCTCCCGCCCGGTCGTCGTCGACGAGCGAACCGTGGGTTGCCAGCGTCGCTGACCTCACGTAGTGTCAGGGCAATCCGGATGGGCAAGCGCAAGACCACACCCGCGGGAGACCCGAAGCCCAAGCGAGTGTACGCGCGCCGAGCTGGCAAGTTCGATGGAGACGACGACTCCGGCGGACCGATGACCGCCGGCTCGAAGTGGTGGACCTGCGAGAGCGGGCTCGACGCCGCGGCGCAGCTCCAAGCGTGGGTGGGTCGCCTGCGCTCGTGGTGGGTCGGGTACGGCATGATGGACATGGTCCACGAGGCCATCTACCGAGGTCGGCCGCTCGGCGCAACGCAACAGCAGAACATGGGGACCTATCTCCTGCTCCGCTCGGGCACGCTCCTCAACCTCAACGTGGTGATGTCGTGCGTGGATACGGCGACCGCGCGCCTCACGAAGCGCCGGCCGATGCCGCTCATCGGCTGCGACGACGCGGGGGCGACGGAGAAACAGTTCGCGAAGAAGAACAGCCGCATCCTCCGGCGCAAGATGGGCAGCGCGCAGGTGGAGAAGATGTCCCCGCGGCTCATCCGGGACTTCTGCATCCGCGGCGACGGGTGCGCCAAGATCGAACGCAACGGCGGCGACGTCGCCATCAAGCGCATCCCCATCTACGAGATGGTGATGGACCCGTTCGAGGCCGAGGCGGGCAACCCGCGCACGATGGCCCACGTCCGACCCGAGCCGCGGGAGATCATGGCCCGGCGCTACCCGAAGTTCGCCGAGGCCATCAACAGCGCCCCGGCGTACTCGAGGTCCGAGCCCTGGCTCATGCACGCCTACCAGGGCAACACGCTCGCCGATTACGTCGAGGTGTTCGAGAGCTGGCACCTGCCGAGCGGCCCCGGCGAGCTCGACGGCCAGCACATCGTCGTGATCAAGGGCGCAGGGACGGTGATGCGCCGCTGCTACAAGGTGGAGCGGTTCCCCGTCAAGCGCGTGCAGTGGTCGCCGCCCACGCGCGGCGTCGGGCGCGGTGAGGGTCTTGTCGCCCAGCTTGCCGGCATCCAGGAGCAGATCAACGACATCCTCCGTGATGCGCGTGAGGGTCTCAAGAACGGCTCGCAGCTCACCATCTTCGCCCAGCGCTCCGCGAACGTGAACAAACACCACCTTCGCGCGCGCCACCCGAAGGTCGTGGAGTTCGACGGTGTGGAGCCGCACTACGTCGCACCGAATCCCGTCTCCGAGCAGGCCATCCGCATCCTGCTCATGCTCATCGACCAGGCGTATCAGATCAGCGGCATCTCGCAGATGAACGCCCAGGGCAAGAACACCCTGGGCGCCAACGCGAGCGGGCGTGCCATCGATACGATGGACGACCTACAGAGCGACCGATTCGCCCACGTCGAGGCCGACTACCAGCAGTTCCGCGTGGAGTGCGGTGAGGGCATCGTCGACGAGGCGAAGGCCATGTACGACGAGGTCCACAACGCCAAGGACGCGCCGACGTGGGACGAGACGCCCGATCCCGTCGAGGACCTCGCGCCGTGGATCGCCGACAACGAGTGGGATGACGTCGAGCTCGACAAGGGCACGTACACCATCGCGCTCGAGCCCGTGAACTACCTCGCGGACTCGCGCTCCGGCAAGCTGGACCAGGTGAACGAGCTCGGGAAGGCCGGCCTCATCCCGGACCCGGCCATCCAGGCGGACCTGTTCGACGAGCCCGACATCGCGCGCGCGAACCGGATCATCCTCGGGCCAAAGCACAACCTCGATGCCATCATGCAGGGCCTATCCGACCCCGCCGTGCCGATGCTCGACCTCCAGCCTGACCAGTACATGAACCTCCCCCTCGGCGTGCTCATCGCCAAGGGTGAGCTCAACGAGATCCAGTCGGAGCAGCGGAACAGCCGCAAGCCCGACAGCTACGAGCCCATCCTCGAGCGATACCGCCAGTGGATCGAACTGGCGCGCCAGGAAATCCAGAAGGCCGAGTCGGGCGCGATGGCCGCGTCTCCGCAGGGCCTGCAATCGAATGCGATGGGCGCCGCGCAGTCGGCGATGTCGCTACAGCCGGGGCTCATGGGAGATCCGGCCGCCGCTCCGCCGATGGCACCCGGAGCCGGTGACGCAGGGATGGTGCCGCCAGGGACGGTGATTCAGTGAGCGACGACGATGATGACATTGCACTCGACTCCGGCATGGAGCCCGAACTGACCATGGAGCAGGCCGCGGCCGGACAGACCGGAGGCGGTGGTGCGGACGACGACGATGATGACGGCGACGAGGACACGATGGCCGTGCTCCCGGCCGGCGGCATCTCGCACGTCTCGACGCCGCGCGGCACACGACCGGTCTCGGACAAGGTCCGCCAGATGCTTCGTGACATCGGCGCCAAGCACAAGGCCAGTGCCGAATCCGCCGACGGGGACGAGGACGTCGCGATCACCGACGGTATCGAGGAGCCGTACGGCAAGTCTTCGGCGAAGGCGCCCGCGGGAGCAGCCCAGCCCGTCACTCCTTCGGGCGACGCTGCACGCCAGCCCGCGGGCGCCCAGCCGGGGGCCGCGCCGACCGCCATGCTCGACCCCGAGGTGGCGAAGGGTGTCGAGGCGAACACCGCCCGCGCGGCAGAGCTCGACGCTCGCGAGCAGGCCATCGCACAGCGGGAGCAGTCCCCCGACATGGAATCCCTGCGCGAGCTCTACAACGAGAAGGGCGCCCCGGCGGTCGTCCAGTTCCTCAAGCTCATCACCGGCCTGGACGGCGACGCCTTCAAGGAAGAGGTCGCTGACCTGGTCACGAGCCTCAGCTCGTCCGAGCTGGGAGTTGACGTTCCGAGCGAGATCAAGCAACGTCTGGACATCAAGCGCGCCGAGCGTGCCATCAAGGCCATGAAGGCCGACACGGCCCGACGCGAGCAGAGTGAACAGCAGAAGAAGAAGACCGCCGAGGAAGCGCAACAGCGCGCCTACCTCGTCCACCTCTTGAATGAGGAGACCGCAAAGCCCGACGTCTCATCGCAGTACAGTCACCTCATGCTCGAGGACAACCCCGGAGAGGTCATCATGCGCGTTCACGAACGCCGCATGAAGGAAGGCCGGGACCCGAAGGCGTACACGTGGAAAGACGCTGCGAAGGAGGCCAACGACTTCCTGTCCAAACAAGCTTCCGCCTGGTTCGACAAGCGGAGGCACCTGTTCAGCGCGGCCCCTGCGAAGGGAGCGCAACCGAACGCGACGGCACAGCCGACCAGGGAGACCGCCCAGGGACTACGCAGGTCACCGGCTCCGCCGACGCAGAAGGAAGCGCCACCACCCGTGACGATCGTGAGAAACGGTCGCTACGACGCAGAGGCCCACCGCCGGCAGACCAAGGCGAAGGTCCGAGGTCTGTTCAAGCCAGCCGACGAGGGAAGCGGCTAGCCACGCGGGCGACGTGAACAGGTCACTCGTCGAAGAAAGTGACCTGCGATGACTCTCGATCCAACCACGTACAACCCCATGCTCAAGGAGCACTACGCTCCCGGCATGGTGGTCAACATGGCCTTCCATAAGAACAAGGCCGTCGGTCTCCTCACCAAGCGTAACCGCAAGCCGTCCGGCGAGGGCGGCGGCAAGTACTGGGTGCAGCCCATCCAGTACGCCGACCCCGGCGGTGGCTCGTCCGACTTCGGCACCGCGAACGCGGTCGTGAGCGGCGAGTCGCTGTTCGCGGCGTTCCAGGTCACGCGCAAGAAGCACTACCGCGTGGCCAAGGTGGACAACGAGGTCATCGAGGCCACGTCCGAGGGCAATATCGACGCCTTCGAGCCCGCGTTCGACGAGTTCGATCGCGCGATGCGCGCCGAGGGCAACTACCTCAACTTCCGGTTCTTCCGGAGCCGCGGCGGCTACATCGCGCGCATGACCAACAGCTCGTTCGCGACGACGATCATGACGCTCGACGACGCCGCGGGCGTCTGGGCGCTCCGCAAGTACGACGTGGTGAACCTCGCATCGACCGACGGCACGTCCGGCGCCCTGCGCGCGGGCTCGCTCACGGTCGCGAGCGTCCAGCGCCGCGCTGGAACGGTCACGTTCACGGCGAACATCTCGACGGGCATCGCCGCCGCCGCGCAGAACGACTACGTCTACCTGGCCGGCGACTTCGGCCTCGCGGCGTCGGGTCTGCTCGACTGGTGCCCCGACTCCGACCCGAGCGCGACGGCGTTCTACGGCGTCGACCGCACGGCGGAGCCCGAGATGCTCGGTGGCCTCCGGGTCGACGGCACGGACGGGCGCCCGACGCACGAGCTCCTCATCGACATGGCGGTGGAGGAGGACAACCTCGGCGGTGAGCCGGATGTGGTCTTCGCGAACCCGCGCGCGCTCGGCACGCTGTCCAAGCAGCTCGAGGGCAAGTGGGTTATCATGAAGGGCCAGGGCTACGGCGGCCAGGAAGCCGACATCGGCTACAAGGGATGGCAGGTGACGCTGGAGGGACACGAGGTGACGATCTTCAGCGATCGTTGCTGCCAGACGAAGCGTCTGTGGATGACGCAGATCGACACCTGGACCATGTTCTCCGCCGGCATCGCGCCCAACTTCATCACGAAGCGGGCGGGAAGCATCCTCAAGATCTCCGAGACGAGCGACTCCTGGGAAGGTCGCATCGGCGAGTACTACAACTTCGCGAACCGTGCCCCCGGGTACACGGTCAACGGCCAGCTGCCCACCTAAGGAGGGATCACCATGGCGAACGAAAGAACCTACCGAATCGATCCCAACGTGTTCCTCCAGCAAGCGCTGGCGGGCGTGGCGCAGTCCCCCGCGGATCGCACCGCGGCGGCGTGGGCCTCCATCCTCGCCGACGTCAACGCGGGCGGGTCGTCGTACGAGACCCTCGACACCACGGCAACGTCGCTGGACCTCACGGTCTACGAGTCGCGTCTCACCGTCTCCGGCACGATGGCGTTCACGCTCCCCAACGGGACGTACGTCGGCCAGCAGCACAAGGTGCGGTGCATCTCGGCGGCGTCCACGCCGATCGCCACGCTGACCGTCACCACGCCGGAGACCAACGCCCCGTACGTGTGTGCGTCTACGTTCGTGTTCGACACGGCGGGCCAGTCCCGCACGTTCGAGTGGACGGAGAACAGCAAGTGGAAGTGCATCGGTGTGGAGAAGCGGGGCGGCACGGCGAACAACGTCGTGGTCGGAACCACCGTGCTCACCGGGTACTCGAATTGGAACCAGTACAACCTGTCGGTGACCGGCACCGTCTCGTCGACTGGCACCCGCGCGCTCCCGAACGGCTCGTGCATCGGCGAGCGCTGCACGATCATGAACACGACGGCGGCGTCAACGCCGATCGGGAACATCAACGGCACGTTCCGCGGCGGCGCGGCGACGGCCTACACGGACCTGGGCGCCATCGGCGTGGCTGCGAGCACGACCGCGACCGGCGACATGGCCATCCTGGAATGGGAGGGCACCGCGTGGGTGGTGCTCTACCAGACCGGGTGCACCCTGGCGTAAGGAGCTGACCGATGATCCGTGGAAGCAATCCAACCAAGTCGCCCGTGGTCAACCAGATCACGTTCTACGCGGCGTTCCTCGGCGGCGGTGCCGCCGCCAACGGGTCGGTCCCGTCCAACGGCGTGTTCAGCGCAGCGACGTCGACCTACCCGAAGGCGGCGAACCTCGGCACGTCGTGCACGTACATCTCCACGGGGGTGTACGACGTCGTGCTCGCGGACAGCGTGAAGAACATCCTCTGGGCGGACGCCAAGGCGACGTCCGGCGGCGCGAGCCCGACGGCGGCGCTCGATGTCGTCGTGTTCTCGATCGTACCGAGCACCAAGACCATCCGCGTCAAGGTGTACACGCCAGCAGGCGCGCTCACCGACCTGGGGACGAGCGACATGCTCATCCTCAAGATCGACGCGGCTGACACCTCGGCCATCAACTGATGACCGGCGGCCGGATGGAGACTCCGCACCTCCATCCGGCCTTCTACCTTTCCGCGGAGGTCCGCTAGATGGCGTACACCCGCACCCTTCTCCAGCTCCGCACGTTCCTCACCCAGAAGGGTGGATTCGAGAACAGCGCGGACCTGACCTCGAGCGTTCTCGACGGCTTCATCAACGACGCGCTCGAGGAGGCGTGGGACATCATCGTCCAGCGCTGGGAGGACTACTACACGAAGTCCGCGACGATCGCGGTCACCTCGGGCAATGATTCGGTGACCCTGCCGACGGACTACCTCAAGCTCCGCCGGCTGTGGATCTTGGTGAGCGGGTCCGAGTACAAGCGCCTGCTCCCGGGCGACCTCGACACCGCGCACGTGTTCACGTCGGCGACGCTCAGCGGCAAGCAGTACCGCTACCGGCAGGACCAGAGCGGGCTCCACCTGATGCCCGTGCCGCCCCAGGCCGAGACCGTCAAGCTCTGGTACATCCCGCAGGCGACCCAGCTCGTGGCCGACGGCGATACAATCACGTTCGACGTCCCGATGGTCGCCCGGCTCGTGCTCGCCATCGCGTGGCGCGAGTGCCTCGACCGCCAGGAGCTCGACCCGTCGCCGGCCATGGCGAAGGTCGACGAGCTCACGAAGAAGTGCAAGACCTCGGCGGACGGGCGCGACGCGGACCAGCCGTTCTACCTCGACCCGAACAGCCCGCGCACCGACGACTCGTGGGATGACGGAGACTGGTTCTAGTGGCGGCCAAGCGACCCGCGCGCCCAGCCGTGCGCTCTCAGCTCGTGGGCCGGCAGACCCACGACATCGAGGGGGTCACGCGCCTGGCGACGAACATCGCCGAGCAGGAAGCGCAGGATCTCCCGGTCGTCCGCTCCGTCCGCGAGAACGTCGACCTCGTGGTGGGCACCAACCGCCTCGTCACCGGGCTCCCGCGGCGAGCTCGTGGGTGCACGCTGACCCAGACGGTGGCCGATGCCTCGTTCTCGTGGGCGTTCGCGCCGAGCGGTGACCGGATGGCCGTGATCACGATCATCGGCGTCGACCAGCCCCGCGCTACCCTGGAGTTCTACTAGCCATGACCACCGACCCGAATATGGGATTCACGTACCCCGTCGACCACGGGGACCTCGATGTCTGGGGTGCGGTGGTCAACGCGGCGCTCGCGGTCATCGGCGCGCACGACCACGCGCCCGGCAACGGGACGCAGGTCCCGAGCGACGGCATCGACATCGACGCCAACCTCCCGTTCAACACGTTCGCGGCGACGGGCCTCCTCGCGGTCGAGTTCATGCCGACGGCGACATCGACGGTGAGCGGGTTCGCGGGCGCGTTCTTCATCAACTCGGCGGACAGCAACCTCTACTACCGGAACACCAGCGGCACCAATATCCAGGTCACCAACGGCGCGACGCTCAACGTCGCTGCGTTCACGGGCGGCATCGGCGGCGACTACTCGTCCGTCGGCGCGCTGTTCTCGTTCGACGACGCGACCGACAGCTACTGGGCTCAGCAACAGCTCGTTCTGGGCGTGCGCGCATGGGCGGGTCTGCGCGTCGGCAACGTGGACATTTACCAGCAGGCCGCGAGCATCACCAACCGGGTGCGGCTCAATAGCCCGGCGGCGCTCGCGGCAAGCTACGCGCTGACGTTGCCGGCGGCGCTCGGCGGGTCGACGCTCGCGCTTCAGATCTCCAGCGCGGGCGTAATGTCGCTCTCGAACACCTTTGCGTCGAAGGTGACCTCCACCGACTTCGCGTTCTCGACGGCGCAGGCGTGGAACCAGGGCGGCTCGCGGTGGCAGGACCCGAACGGGACGCACACCAAGCTCCTGACGGCGGCGGGCGCGCAGAGCGGCTGGACGATCGCCGCGAGCACCAACGTGCTCACGATGCCGCTCGACGTGCGCGAGGGCGACACCATCACCAACTACGCGGTGTACGTGAACAAGGGGCAGACCGCGAACGCCATCTCCGCCCGGCTGTGGGCGCGCCGCGACTCGACGGTTGGCACCGAGACCGCGCAGACCGCGGGCGTGTCGCTCGCGGCGGCGACCACGGGCTACCTCACGCTGGCCGAGACCGGGCTCACCGTGACGGTGACAGCGGGATGGCAGTACTACCTGATCTTCACGCCCGGCAACAGCGTGGCCCCAGCGGCGGACCAGCTATTCTCGGTCGTACTCGCCGGGACGAGGGCCTAGCCGTGGCGCTCCACCGTGCGCCTGCGCTGGCCATCCAGTTCGCGGGCGGGCTCGACACCAAGACCGACTCCAAGCAGGTTCAGGCGGTCAAGCTCCTCAACCTCGAAAACGCGACGTTCATCAAGCAGACAACGCTCGCGAAGCGCAACGGCTACCGCTCACTGGGACGCCAGGTCGACGAGACGGGGCTCCAGATGCCGGACGCCATCGGCATGGCCACGCGGTCCGACGAGCTCGTGGTGTTCGACGGCGACCGCGCGTGGAGCTACCGCGACAGCGTGGACCAGTGGCGCGACGGTGGCGAGGTCACATCCGTCGTGCAAACCGACGTCGTGGTGGCCGGCTCGACGACCAAGCAGACTTCGCCCGACCACGCGACCAACGGCGGAGTTACCGCGGTGGCGTGGGAGGATTCGCGTGGTGGGGTGTGGTGCCAGGTCATCGAGCAGGCATCGGGGCGTGTGCTCGTGTCGGAGGTTCAGGTGGACGCGGACGGCCAGCGGCCGCGCTGCGTCGCCGTCGGAACCGTCGTGCTCGTGCTGTGGGCGAAGCCGACGACCTCGGAGATCTGGCTCGCCATCGTCAACCCAGCGGCGATCACCACGCCGGTCAAGCAGCTCCTCACCGGGGACCTGTGGTCGTCCAACCCGGTCTACGACGCGTGCCCGAGCGCGTACGATGCGGACCTGTTGCCTGGAGTGATCGCCTGGGCGACCGCGAGCGGATACCGCGTCGGCTACCTCCACTCGTCGGGAGTGCTCGGCTCGCCGGTCACCGGGCTCCCGTCGGTCGCCTCGTACACCGACGAAGTGGACGGCGCCATCGGCGTGTGTTTCAACGAGACCACGGGTGCCTCGGTATCCGTCGTGTGGACGGGCCCCATCTTCGACTCGGTCTACCGGCTCCACGTGCGCATCACGGACTCGGCGGACCTGACTGACGTGTTTGGCGTCGCGCACCTCATGGCCTCGGCGCCGTACGCGACGCGCATCGCGTGTGCCTACGACGACGCGGACAACACCGAGTTCTGCGCGGAGTTCGACGGCGGACGCTCGGACTTAAACTACGTGGCCGCCGGCACCGTCGACCTCGCCGCGGCGACCGTGCGCGATCCGGCAACGCGCATCCTCAAGGGCCATTGTGTGGCCTCGCGCGCGTACCACGACAACGGCAACGTGTGGGCGTCGGTCTGCCACGCGGTCCAATACTTCCCGTACGTCGCGGTGGTCAAGCTGTCGTCGGACACGTGGGGCGGAACCGACGGCAACACGCTCGCGTCACACTCGCTCCCCGGCACGAGCACGGGCGCGCTCCCACGCTCGCACGTGCCGAGCGTACAGCCGGTCGACCCCGACGAGAACATGCTCTCTCGGTCGCACGCGGTCTGTTACGGGTACCGCATCCAACTCCCCGTCGACTCGGACCAGGCGAGTTCGACGCAGTTCACCGAGGACGGCATCCGCGTGGTGACTCTCGAGCACGACTCCGACGCCTCGTTCCAGAGCGCGCAGCTCGGCCAGGGGCTCTATCTCGCCTCGGCGTGCATGCAGCACTACGACGGGCGGCGGTGGACGGAGGCCCAGTTCCTGTGCGCGCCGGACGTGGCAGAAGGCGCGGTGATCGCCACGGCGACCACAACCGGCTCTGTGGCCAACGGCACGTACAACGTGGTGCTCTGCTACGAGTGGGTCGACGCGCTCGGCGAGCTCCACCGCGGACCGTGCTCGGTTCCGGTGACCGTGACCGTCGGCGGTGGCAACAACGCCATCCAACTCGTGATGCCGACGTACCGGCTGACGTTCCGGGACAACGTCCGGATCTGCGCGTTCCGCTCGGAGGCGAACGCGACGGGGGAGCCGGAGTCGATCCCGTACTTCCAGATCACCGGCATCGATCCGAGCGTGGTGACCGGCAACAACTGCTACGTGCCGAACGATCCAACGGATGACTCCGTGGTGTTTGTCGATGGCCTCGCGGATGCCGACCTACTCACGCGCTCGGCGCTGTACACCAACGGCGGCATCCTCAGCAACGATCCGGCACCGTGCGCGGGCAACGCCATTGCGGGCGGCAAGTCTCGGCTGTTCTGGACCGACCCGAGCGATCCGAACCTCGTGCGCTACTCGCAGGAGCGGGCCGATGACAACGCGATGGAGGCGTCGGTCGCGCTGACGCTCCGGTGTGACCCGTACGGCGGTCGCGTGGTCGCGCTCGGCGTGATGGACAACGCGGTCTACCCGTTCAAGGCGACCGCCGTGATGGTGTTCGGCGGACCAGGACCCGATGCCGACGGCGGCGCGACGACGCAGAACGCGTTTTCCCCGGTGGACCTCGTGACCTCCGACGTCGGGTGCTCGGCGCCGACGTCCATCTGTCAGCTCCCGGACGGGATTGCCTTCCAGTCGTCGAAGGGCATCAAGATCTTGGACCGCCAGCGCGACGTGCTCGACATCGGCGCGCCGGTCTACGCGTACAACGACCAGACCATCAAGCGCGCGACGCTGCTCCCCGACCGTCACCAGGTGGTGTTCCTCACCGATGACGGCGTGACGCTCCTGTTCGACTACTCGCGCGGCCAGTGGTCCAAGTACACCAACCACCTCGGCTACGATGGCGTCGTCCGACTCGGGCGCTACCACTACCTCCGCACCGACGGCCGCATCTTCCGCGAGACGCCCGGCGAGTACCGCGACGACTACACGCACATCACGATGAAGATCGAAACGGCGTGGCTCTCCGCCGCCCAGTACCGGCAGGGCTGGCAGCGCATCTGGCACGCCCTGTTCCTCGGCTCGTACAAGAGCGAGCACACGCTCCGCATGCGCTACCGCATCGACTACCGCGAGGCGTACGCGGAGCCGCTCACCGCTGACGTCAACGCGAACTACGACCCGAGCCGCTACGGGTCCGGCGACTACGGGGACGGGTACTACGGCGGCACCCTGGGTGACACCCAGCTCTACCAGCGCGAGTTCCACCTCAACAAACGGTGCCAGGCCATCGCCTTCGAGTTGAGCGACATCGAGGAAGCGGGTAGCTTCGGCGCCAGCTTCGAGCTCTCGGAGCTACTGCTCACGGGTGGTATTCTGGGACCGCGCCAGATGGTTGGCGCCGCACGGAGAGGATGACCATGCCGCCATTCCTGACCCCAGAACAGAAGATCGCCCAGCGCGCCGCGCAGAACAACACGGACAGCGGCATCGGGGACATCCTCCTCGGCGGCCTCAACGCCGGCCCACCTCCCCGCGCGGAGTTCGGGCATGCCGGACAGATCGGCGAGCTCATCAACTCCGGCTACCAGGACATCAACAACCGAGGCGCGCCTCAGCTCGACGCCACTCAGCAAGCCCAGTTCCGCGCCGCCCAGCTCGCGCAGCTCGGCCAGCTTCAGGGCATCGCCTCCGGCGCACAGCAGGGCGCGGGCGAGATGGCCGCGCGCCGGCAGGTCGCGAACGCGATGGCGCAGCAGCAGGCGATGGCCCGCATGGCCCGTGGCGGTAACGCGCTCCTCGCGGGGCGCCAGGCCGCGCGGAACACCGCCGGCCTCGGGCTCGCGGGCGCCGGCATGGCACAGCAAGCGGCCCTACAGGACCAGATGGGCGCCCAGGGCATGCTCGCGCAGGTCTCCGGTCAGGGCCGCGGACAGGACCTCCAGTTGGCCGGCCAGAACGCCGGGCTCCAGTCCCAGGCGCAGGGCCAAAAGGACTCGTTCTACCTGGGGCTCCTCCAGCAGCTCACGGGCATGGACCAGGCCACGCTCGCCGCAAAGATGGCCGCGTACCAGGCCAAGCTCGCGCAGCCGGGCCTGCTCGGGCCGCTCCTGTCGATGGGTGGGCAGATCGGCGCCGCGGCGGCGATGTCCCCCACGGTCAACTACGGTCCGCTCCCGACGAGCAACGGCCACACGGGTGGCTAGCCGATGGGGATGATCCAGACCGCAGTCGGGCCCATCTACGTGCCCGATGACCTCGCCCCGCCGCCGATGGCGCAGCCGATTCCGGGCGTCGCTCCGATGCTCGAGGGGGCGCCGGGCGCGCCGTCGATGGGCATCTCGCAGGTGCCGCCGCTCGCGCAGGTCGCCCCGGTGGACTTCACGCCGACCGAGGACCTCCAGGCACTCGGCCAGGCGGCCGATGCGGGCGCAGGCGCGCTTCCCGCGGCGACGTTCGCAGGCGACCGCGGCGCGCAGAAACGCGTGGCCGCACAGCAAGCCTACCAGGCGTCACCCGAAGGCCAGATTGACCAGGCCACCCAGGGCGCCGCCCAGGTCATCCAGGGCCAGGCGGACATCGCGGGCGAGGCCGGCAACGTCGCCGCCGCCGAGGCCGACGAAGCGGCAGTACTCATCGACGAGCGGAACGCCGCGGCACAGGTCGCCCGCGACGCGAACGCCGCGCAGGCGAAGGAGCGCGCCGAAGGACTCCAGCGCCATACCGACGCCTACGATAAGGCCGTCGAGCAGGAGGCCAAGTACAAGGTAGACGACGGGCGCCGCTGGAACAACCTGTCCACCGGGCGCAAGGTGCTCGCCGGCATCTCGGTCATCCTCTCGGGACTCGGCGAAGCGCTCCAGCACAAGAGCGGGCCGAACCCGGCAATCTCGATGATCATGGACGCGCTCAAGGATGACGTCGCCGCCCAGGTGCGTGAGCGCGAGCAGCTCGGGCGGGTCGTCGACCGCCGTCGAAACAGCATCGACATGTACCGCCAGCAGACCAACGACCTGCGCGAAGCCGGCAACCTCAAGCTCGCCGAGGAGTACAAGCGGACCGCCGACCAACTCGAGGCGACCGCGGCGAAGTACGCAAGCCCAAAGGCCAAGCTCAACGCGATGAACGCGGCGGCACAGTTCGACCTCGAAGCCCAGAAGCTCCTCGGCGCGTCGGCGGAGGCGAAGTTCAACCGCGACGTCCAGCGCCAGCAAGTGGCCATTTCGCGCGCAGGTGTCGGCGCGCAGTACGCGCGGCTCAACGAGGACAAACGGCAGTTCGACGAGAACCTCAAGATCCGGAAGAACGAGTTGCTCATCGAGGCTGGCAGGCTGGAGCAGGCCGGACAGGCCGCGCAGGCCAAGGCGCTCAAGGAGGAGGCCGCGCGAAACAACGAGCTCGCGATGCCGGCGCCGCCCAAGGTCGTGATGGGCGCGGACGGCAAGCCCGTGCTCAACGAGGACGGGACCCCGAAGATCTCTCGCGCGGCGCCGCTCGTGAACGAGGACCAGACGACGTGGAACGCGCCGTCCAAGGAAATCCGCGCCGAGCTCGGAAAGAAGTACGCCGCCGCCGCCGAGGTCACGGCGCTCATCGACGAGGCGCTCGCGATTCGAGACCGCGTCGGCGGCGAGAGTGCGGCGGCGAACAGCGAAGACTATCAAAAGCTCAAGGTCCTGGAGGCTCGGCTCCAGCTCCTCGCGAAGTCGGGCACGCAAGGTATGTCGTCCGACAAGGACATGGAGGCGCTCCGCTCGGCGCTCGGCGCGGCCGACCTCACCTCGTTCCGTTCGCGCGCCGCCGGGCTCGAGGAAGGCCGCGCCCGCACCATCGACGAGCTCAACACGTCGATGCGCTACCTCGGCAACTATACGGGTGGTCGAATCGACTTCGACTCGAACCGCTACAAGGGCTCGACGACCACCGCAGAAGACCAGGCGTTCAAGAGCGCCGTCACCGACTCCAGCGGAAGTGACCGCGCGCGGATCCAGGTGGACTACGCGAATCGCGCCAAGACGGACCCGGCTGGTGCCGCGAAGGCCCGTGACGCAGCACTCGCCGATGCTCGCGTGCCGGCGGCGACTCGTCAGCTCGTAGACGTCCAGGCGGCGACCCTTACGAGTTCGGGCGCGAGCGCGCAGGACAAGATCCGAGCACGCATGATGCTAGAGAAGGTCGTCGAGCAGGGCCAGACCGAGGCAATCCGCAACTACGCCCAAAACGCGCTCCAGACCGGAGGCATCCTCGGCGGAGCAGGTGGCGAGGCGACGGGCGGCGTCACCGGAACGTCCACAGCGCGGGACACGTCGTACGGCGCGCCCGCGGCCAAGGGGAAGTAGATGGGTGACACGATCACCCTGCGCGGACCCGACGGAGACATCGTCGAGGTGCCGCTGGAGTCGGCGGGCGGACTCATCGACCGCGGCTACCGCGCCGAGCAGGCCGGCGAGCGCCTCTCGCGCATGGGCGAGGCGGCGAAGGAGGACACCTACGGAGGCGTCGGCGGCGCGGTAGGCGCGTTCACCACGCGGGCGCTCGGCGCCGCTACCCTTGGACTATCCGACGCCGTGCTATCCGAGCTCGGCGGGCCGGACGCCGCCTACGCGCTCGATGCGCTCCGCGACGTCAACCCCGGCGCCGCGCTCGCCGGCAACCTCGCGGGCGCGGTCCTCCCCGGGATGGGTGCCGGCAAGCTCGCCGGCCTCCTACCGGGCGGCGCAGCCTCTCGCGCAGCACGGAGCATCGTCACGGCCGGCGAGGAGGCGGGATTCCTCGGGCGCGCCGCGTACACCGCCGCGGGTACCGCTGTCGAGGGCGGGCTCCAGAACGCGGGCGCGTACATCACAGACGTCGCGCTCGGCGACCGCGAGCTCTCCGCCGAGGGATTCGCGGGCGCAATGGGACACGGCGCGTTCTGGGGTGGCGCAGCCGGCGGCGCACTCACGCTCGCGGCGGGCGGCCTCCCCGCGGCGCGGCGGTTGTTCCCCAAGGCGGAGATGACCGCCGAGAACGTCGCGCGCGTCGAGCGCCAGGCCGCCGACGACATCGGCCGGGCCGTCGACGACGGGGCGACGCTGGAGCGCGCCGGGAGAGACCGGATCGACGAGATCGCTACCGAGCGCGCCATCACCGACCCCGACTTCGCAGCGCGCATCCGCGCCGCCCGCGAGCGCGAGTTTGCAGCCCGCGCAGACACCGCCGAGGCCAAGGCGGCGACCGCCGAGGAGCGCGCATGGCAGGCCAAGCAGAAGGCCGCCGACGTGCGCGATGGCGTCAAGCCGCCGCGCCGCGCGCGCAAGGCCATGGAGGAAGGCGGCGAGGCCCCCGCCGTGGAACCGACAACCACGACGGGGACCGAGCCAGTGGCGCCGGGGCTGGCGCCAGTAGCCGCCGAGACTGCCACAACGCCGATGTCCTCGCTAGAGGCTCAACTCCTCGCGACCAAGGCGCGCATCGACGCGGGTGAGGCGCTCGCGAACATCGGCGCCAAGCCAGCCTCCATCGATGTCGCGCTCGAGGTCGCCAAGGTCGATCCGGAGGCCGCCAAGATCGTGCAGGCGCTCGACGAGATGAACGCCTCGCGGACCGTGCTCGACGAGTGGCTCGGCAAGTACGGCGGTCGCACGTCGAACGTCTCGAAGTTCGAGCGCTCCGCCGCGTCGCGCGAGTGGGCGGAGAGCGTGCGACCGAAGGAGTCCGGCTACTACACGCGCACGCCCAGCGGCGAGCCCGGCTCCAACGCCATCATCCAGCGCGGGTACTCCAAGCAGTGGCGCGGCTCCGAGGCCGAGCGCGTCGCCGCCGAGGAGCGCATCAACGCCAAGGTCAACCCGGTGGAGCGCGATTCCATCGACGCGATGTTCTCCAAGCGCACCGCGGATGACGTCGCCGACGAGGTGGTGGCGCCGTCCGTCGACGAGCGCGTATCCGGTGCGATCAAGCGGCGGGTCGACGACATCGACGCGGACATCGCGGAAACCGCACCCGCGATCACTCGCTACGAGTCCGCCTCCGCCGACCTCAGCGAAGTACTTGGGCCGCGCGCGCCCGTGTCGGCACAGGACCGCGCGGCGGCGTTCCGCGAGGCACAGGGCACCGCGGAAGCTCGCGTGACCCAGGCGGCCGGCGACGCCGCGGGCGACATCGAGAGGGCGACGAGCATGGTCTCACTCCCCGCCGCCCAGCAACTCCCCCGAGGGGCCGGCGCGCTCGACAAGGTCCAGACCGGCGGCGACTTGTGGCAGGCCCTCCACATGATGGGGGTCCCTCTGCCGGACCCTCGCGACGTCCCCGTGGTGGGCCCCCTCCTGTCGATGTACCTCAAGGCCCGTGTTCTCGGGAAGGCGTTCGGGCGGTTCGGCGGGAAGGTCGCGGAGACCGCGGAGACGGTAATCGCAACGAAGGCGGCGGCGACCAAACAGCGCGTGTACTCCGCCGTGGATGCGATGCTCGACAAGGGAAGCAAGGCCATCGGCAACGTCGCGCCCAGCGTCGGCGCGCCCGCTGCGATCCTGGCCCACTCGCTATTCGACGGGCGTGCGGTGGGCGCTGATGTTCCGCCGACGAAGAAAGGCGACCAGGCGAGCCTCTACCACGCGCGCGCGGCCGAACTGACTGCGGCGATGCAGCCCGGCGCCATCGCGGAGAGCGTGCGTGCGCGCGTGCGACCGACCGACCCGGAGTTACTCGGGATGATTGTCGCAGCGAAGGAGCGGAAGCTCGGGTACCTCTACGAGACGATGCCCAAGGCGGACGTCCCTCCAGGGCTCCTCTCGGCAGAAGACCACTGGACGCCAAATAAGGCCGAGCTCGCGAGCTGGACCCGGCGCATCCAGGCGGCGGAGGATCCCGCCTCGGTGCTGGAGACCGCGGCCGGCGGTGGGATCGTCACGCGCGAGGCGAGCGAGACCCTCAAGGCGGTCTACCCGCGGCTCTACCAGGAGGCGCAGGTGCGGCTGCTCGCCAAGGTGGCCGATGGGACCGCGCGGGAGATCCCGTACGCGCGCCGGCTCCAACTGTCGATGCTGTTCGACCTCCCGCTGGATGCGAGCGTGCGGCCGGAGTCGGCGGCGTTCCTCCAGGCGAGTTACCAGCCCGCGGCGCCCGCTTCCCAGGGGGCGCCAGCTCCTGTTACTCCTACCGTGGCGTCCGATGTACGATCGGGCGGACGGGTCGACCCGAGCGCGAAAGAGAGACGACCATGACGCAGATCACCCGCACTGGTTCTGGAGACCTCACAGCCATCAAGGCCAGTGACGGATCTATCGTCCACCCAGACGAGAACGGGAACCTGAGCCTGAGCGCCGCGACCTGGTACCTCGTTCTGGGAGGCACGTCCGACGCGCTCCTGGAGTCGCTCCACATGAAGTGGAGTACGGCGTTCGCTGCCACAATCACGTTCGAGACCTGCAACTTTCCCCGCTACAAGGGCGGCGCCGGGTCGGGCACGAGCGACGTCACCGACCACAGCACGGTGGCCGGGAACTGGATCCAGGAGAACCCGTCCACGGCCTACGTGGGTGTGGTCGGGACTGGCAACAGCGCCACGGCGCTGACCATCACGGCCGGCGGAACCAACGCGGGCGGCGCAACCGTGCACCTCGGCAACCTCGGAACACGCCGGCTCCGCGCCCAGCTCGTGGTGAGCAACGCTGGAACGATTCGCGCGAACGCGCACGGCAAGGACTAATGCTCGGACCTCGTGTGGGACTACGCACCCCGCGCGCGGGGCTTGCCGTCGGGGTCGGGCAAGACCAACTCGCGCCCAGCGGATTCGTGTTCGCGCCGTCGACCGACGCGACGAGCGGCAAGGGCGTACCAACCGCGGCGCAGTGGAGCGCTGGCGGGTACACGGTAAAGAACCTGTACGGGTTCCAGGACCTCTCGGGCGGCATCGTCGACTCGGTGGGAAGTGGCTCGCTCTCCGAGGGCGGAACGGCCCCGAGCTACAACCAGGCTGTGTCCGGGTGGACGCGAAAGGGCATCACCTTTGCGGAAGCCGCCGGCCAGCGCCTCACCGCAACGAGCGGTGTACCGAACGCGGCAAGCAGCGTAGCCGTGTTCACCTACCTGTCCTTCAACGCCGCGGGAGACCGCGACATGATCGGATTCGGAACCGGCGCCTATGTGCTCGTCACCAGCAACGCCGCTGAGACCATGGAATGGCGGGTCAACGGCGCGAGCGGTGGCGGCTCGGCGGGTGCGTACTCCGGGATCGGCATGTTCCCGTTGCTCATGGTGATGAACCGGACGCTAGGAACGATCAAGTTCTACACGCACCTGGAGAAGCTCACGCCGGTCTACGGCGCAGGTGCCGCGGGCACCGTGCTCACGTGGGGTGCCAACGTCTCGGGCGTTGGCGGATCCTCAAGTGGCCAGGTCGCCTACGGGGCCACCTTCGAGGGAACCCCCGCAGAGTTCACCGACACGACCGCCAAGGCGCTCCTGGTTGCGCTCGGGTGGACCCCACCGTGGAGCTAGAACATGGCCGTTGACCCCATTGATCCGGACATCCTGCTCCAGACCGCCGAGACCGGAACGGCAACGACGACGCGCGCCATCCTCGACGTGTTCATCGCGAAGATCAACGAGATCATCGCGGGCGGCGGCGGCACCGGGGCCGCCATCTACGACGTCAAGAACTACGGCGCGGTCGGTGATGGGGTGACCGACGACACCGTGGCGATTCAGACGGCCATCAACGAGGCATACGCGGCTGGCGCAGAGGTCTACTTCTCCGCGGGGACCTACAAGATCACGCGCAAGGGGAACACGACCGGCGTGGATTGGTCACTGTCCATCGCGAGCGGATCGGGGTTCCGCGCGCGAGGCGAGAACGCGACCATCCGCTACCAGTCCACGTACCCGTTCGCCGCGATGTACTTCGTCTCCGGCCAGTCGCAGGTTCACATCGAGGGCCTGCGTTTCGAGGGTGACAACAACGACGACTCCGCGGTCAACACGGGACAGGCGCTGTACTTCGGAACGAACAGCACCAAGGTGCGGTGCCTGGACTGCGAGTTCTACCGCTGCCTCCCCACCATCTTCGCGGACTCGGCGAGCTCCAAGACGTTCCTGTTCGACGGGTGCCGCGTCTACGAGGCGCCAAACGCCGCGAGCGGGCCGAGTGACTCGACGTTCATCAACAGTTCGTTCATCAACCTGGCGCACGTGAGCACGCGGTCGCATGCGATCTACCTGTTCGGGCAGAGCGTCGGGTGTCGCATCCTCGGGTGCAACTTCGAGTACATCGCAGACCAGGACATCCAGATCCGCGCGGGCGCCGCAGCCAACGACCAGAAACGAAACTTCGTTATCGCTGGAAACACGTTCCTGGAGTCGCGCTCGTACAGCATCTGGGCGGGCTCGGACACGGACGTGAACGTCGGCGGTTTCAACATCTCCGATAACAACTTCAAGGGTTGCTACGCCTGCATCCAGGTCCAGGGCACGCGTGATGCGGTGATCGCCAACAACTTCATGGAGTGGGACTACAGCTACACGGGCTCGCGCTCGGCGTACACCGCCGCCATTGGCGTCTACAACGCTCTCTCGGTGTCCTCGAGCTACGCCTCTGGCGTGAAGGTCACCGGAAACCGGATGATCCAGCGCCATCCGTTCTACGGCGTCATCACGATCGACTCGGTCCCGTCGGCTGGCGACACCATCACCATCGGCTCGACGGTGTACACCTGGCGAGCATCGGCTCCGGGCGTCGGGGACATCCAGATCGGCTCCAACGTCGGCGGTTGCGTCGAAAACGCGTGGGAGGAGATCCGCGGAGTAGGCGTCGCTGGCAACGCCATCAACGCGGTGCTGCGCGACATGACCGACGCGTTCTATGACACCGCCAACAGCGGCACCAACGGTAAGCTGTACATCGCCAGCGCGCAGACGTTTGCGTTGTCCAAGACCGGCACACACGTCACCATCACCGCGGTGATCGACAACCGCGACTCGATGGCTATCGGCATCGTCGCCGAGGGGACGCGCGACTGTGAGATCAACGGAAACGTGTTCGAGAACATGGGAACCGGCATCAACATCGTACGCAACCTCCGCCCGACGGTGTTCGACAACACGTTCATCGGCCAGGGTGCCGGCGCGTCGCTCATCAACGCGGTGCCCATCGTGTCGCAGAGCAACGTGCTCTCGCGCTACGAGCGGAACCGCATCATCCGCAACGACATCCCGGGACCCCTCCCGGCACAGATGGCGCTCATCGACGACGGGTTCCCGGTACTGCGCGACAACGATATCAACGTAGAGCAGGACTACGCCACGCCACAACTCGGGGGCGGAGAAGGCTGGGTGTCCGTCGGCGACGGCTTCGCGCACTGTTACCTCTGGTACGGGACCGAGATCGCCACCTCCGGCTCACGAAACAAGCAGTGGCGCTGGAATGACGGAGACACCGTCGTGCTGTCGGGCATCGGAGCAACCCAGACGTGTACGTTCAAGCGTACGGGGCCCGGCGCCAACGAGTTCAACACCCAGGCGACGCTCACCGCGTGGATCCAGGCACTCGCCGACTACAACGCGGCGATCGTCGTCGGAGGAGGCGGCAATAACACGGGCTACATCAAGATCACCGCCGCGGCCTCAGGAACCGGAGGTAACAGCGGCCGGGTGACCGTGACGACCAAGTCGCGCATCAACGGCGTTGTCCTCAAGGCGTACGGCGAAACCTCCGGTCGCCTGCTCGGTGGAGCGGCGGCGGCGACCACCACGGTGGTTTGGTCCCCGGTTGCCAGCTCGACGCGGCCGAGCATCGTGCGCGGACGGAACGCCACGGCAGAAGCGCTCATCCCGATCGTCGACCCGGCCAACAACATCGGCGGAGTTGCCGCGCTCATCACGCACTCGGCCGCCGCCGGAACCGAGTCGTTCTGGTTCCGTCTCTAGGAGGGCCCCATGGATTGGCAGCAGTTCGCCACGCAATTCGGCCTCCCGGGCGTCATGCTCCTGGCGATCATTGGCATCGCCAAGCTCTGGCTCGCCTCCCACGAAAAGCTGGAGCTGGAGCGCATCAAGGTCGAGGACAAGAAGGCCGACGCCATGACCGCCGCGCTCACCTCTCTATCGGGCAAGCTCGACTCTCACCACACCATCGACCTCCAGAGCCACCGCGACCTCGGCGAAGGCATCGCGCGCATCGAGGGTGCGCTCGGCTTCCGCCACGAGCCCACCCCGGTGGGCGGTGGAACGTTCCCGGAGACGGGCGAGCGACGCACGCCCTCGGCATATGGACCGCAGAGGCCACCACGCGAGAGGTGAGCCATGGATCGCCACCCAACGCAACGTTC
>ERZ761584.129-NODE-129-length-29504-cov-3.879249_pt1 | contig 29504 bp, 53 predicted proteins | sample MGYA00512168_ERZ761584 | MGnify/ENA primary metagenome ERZ761584 (study PRJEB28899, sample SAMN03785564) | bioreactor sludge metagenome | biome: EBPR Sludge; feature: EBPR Bioreactor; material: 0.22µm filtered reactor supernatant | place: Saint Lucia: Queensland...
CGGTGGAGGCACCGCAGATCACGGTGGAGGCGTCGCCAGTACCAGCGACCGGGCCCATCACCCTCAACACAGGCGCCGGCGCGCGCGTCATCGACCTCGTGCGCGACGGCGATGGCCGCGTGACGGGCGCCGCCGTGCGTGAGGCCTGACACCATGCCCCCACCCATCTCCACCGCCGAGCTGCACCGCATCGTGGTCGAGCACATCGGCTCCGAAAAGGCCGCCTGGCGTGAGCTGCGCGAGGGTCAGCAACCGAAGAAGGAAGAAGACTCAATGATCCGACCCGACAAGCTCGCCAGCTACCTGGCCATCACCATCGTCCTGCTCGCAGCCGCGTTCTCGGTGCTGGCGCAGGACGACAGGAGTCAGGGCAGCCACTTCAAGGAGCTGCGCGACGCCGCCATCCGATCCGTGCAGGGCACGGCTACGCCAGCATCCGCCGCAAGCGCTCCGGTCTACACAAAGGCCGACATCACCAAGGACACACCCTGCGGCGCCCCCGGCGTCGGCGAGGTCTGGGGCGGCGAGCGCCGCGGCCAGATCGAGTATCGCGACGGAGTGCCCGGCGTGCGCGTCAACAGCGCAGGCATGTGGTCCAATGGCTGCAAGATGCCGCCCCCGCCCAAGGACTGCCCCGAGACCCACGTCGCCCCCTGGCGCGGTGAGGGCGGCTGGCGCCTGTGCACACCAGCCAAGCATGCCCCTCTGCGTGCACAGGACGTCGGGCAGGAGTGGAGCACCTACACCCCTGCGGGCCGTGAGCCGCACGGATACCAGCGCTGGCGCTGCGTGCGTCAGCAGGACGGGTCGGCAGTCTGGACCCTCATCGTCAGCCACTGCCATGGGAGGTGAGACATGCCCGCACCGGACGACTGCCCGGGACTTGATGGCTGCGAGGTTGCGCAGCCCATCCGTGAGCGCATGACCGCGCTCGAACTCTCGCACCGCAACACGGCCGCACAGGTGGCTGACATGACGATCACCGTCGACAGGCACTCCCAGATGTTGGACACACTGCAGTCGTCGATCGACGAAAACAGCACCCTTACGCGGCAGACCCTCGATGCGACGAACAGCATCAAGGACATCGTGACCACGGGCCGGGTGATGTCGCGTTTCGCCCGCTGGCTGGCGCCGACGCTGCTGGCGACCGCTGCAGCGCTGGCCGTGGTCAAGGGCTGGGCCGGCGACGTAGTTGGGTTGCTTCGGCGATGACGCGTGTCGCCGCTCTCTACGTTGAGCCCAGCGGCTGCTATGTCGGCGCGCCCGGGGTGGACCCCTGGGATGAGGCTCGCGATGCTCGGAAGTACGTCGGCCCGTGGCCCGTGGTGGCGCACCCGCCATGCCAGCGCTGGGGCAGGTTCTGGCACGGCAGCACCCGCAAGCCGCATCAGTACAAGCTGGGTGACGATGGCGGGTGTTTCGAGGCTGCGCTGGCGGCTGTACTGCGCTGGGGCGGCGTGCTGGAGCACCCGGCGCACAGCAAAGCGTGGGACGCCTTCGGGCTGCGCAAACCTGTGGCGGGCGCGGGATGGCAGCGCAGCGACATGGGACACCCCAGCACCGGGTACTGGGTCTGCTACGTGGAGCAGGGCCACTACGGGCACATGAGCCGCAAGCCCACATGGCTGCTGGCGAACGTGGCCAACCCGCCGGAACTGAACTGGACGAAGGGCGAACAGCGCCTGCCCGAATGGATGATCGAGCGCTACGGCTACGAGAAAGCCAGGCGCATCGACGTGGTGGCGATGGTGGGCGGCAAGGACAAGACCGCAAAGCGCAACGCAACACCACTGCCTTTCCGCGACCTGCTGCTTTCGATTGCGCGCGGCGCGCGTGCTGATGGGGCGATGGAGATGGCGGCATGACCCCCCACCTGCTCCGCGCCGCCACAGGTTGCACGCAAGACGCGGCAGACCTGTACGCGGAGCACTTGTCCGCCGCGTGCGAGCACTACCGCATCGACACGCCGGTGCGCCTCGCAGCGTTCCTGGCGCAGATCGGGCACGAGGGTGGCAGCTTGCATCACACCCGCGAGATCTGGGGCCCGACCGAGGCGCAGCGGCGCTACGAGGGTCGCGCAGACCTGGGCAACACGCAGCCCGGTGATGGCGAGCGGTACAAGGGGCGCGGCCTGCTCCAGTGCACTGGGCGCACGAACTACCGGGCGATGACCAACGCGCTGCGCCGGTTTGGCGCACCTGACTTCGAGGCCGAGCCAGAGGCCCTGGAGCAACCGCAGTGGGCCGCCTGGTCCGCTGCCGCGTGGTGGGCAACGCACGGCTGCAACGAGCTGGCGGACGTCAGTAGCTTCGAGGCTCTGACGCGCCGGATCAATGGCGGCCTCAACGGGCTCGACGATCGCGTGGCCCGCTGGGAGCGTGCGAAGACCGCGTTGGCTACCCCAGTCCCAACAGCGCCCGAAAACGCGCCCAGCGAGGCGCCTGATGCGCCCAAGGAGGCACGCATGCCCATCCCCGCATTCCTCCTTGCCGCGCTGCCGGCGATCATCGAGGCGATTCCCAAGCTCGGCCGGGTGTTCGGCAGCGGCTCTGTCGTGGCCGAGCGCAACCTCAAGGCCGCAGAGCTTGTTGCGTCGACCGTCGTCTCGGCGGTGGGCGCGAGCAACGAACAGGAGGCGGTGGCCAAGCTGCAGACCGACCCCGCCGCGGTGCAGGTCGCGACGCGGGCTGTCGACGCGATCTGGTTTGAGTTGACCGAGGCGGCTGGGGGCGGGATCGAAGGCGCCCGCAAGGCCGACGCCACGCAGCGCGCGGCCGGTGATCTGCTGCACTCGGCGTCCTTCTGGATCGCGCTCACCCTGCTGCCGCTGGTCTACCTGCTGGTGCTCTCGCTGATCGGTGTCGTCGGGTCTGCAACGTGGTCCGACGATGTGCGAGCCGGGCTTGCGGGCTCGCTCATCAGTGCAGTGATCGGTGGCCTCGTGGGGTACTACTACGGGCAGACCACGAGCCGGAACAGGACGACGCCGTGAGCACGCTCCCCGTCGACCTCGCCCCCATGCCGCCAGAGCTGCGCCCGACGCGCTGGGTTGCCTGCTGGCTGGTGGACGACGCGGGCCACTGGTCCGAGGCGCTGTTCGCAGACCGCGAGCTTGCACTGGCCTACGCGGCAGCGCATCGCGGTGTCGTGGTGCCGATGGCCAATCTTGGTCCGTGGCCGGAGACGACGCGATGACCGCGCCGATGTCCGCTGCCGAGGCGGCCCTGATACTGCGCGCGCACAACGCATGGCGCGCGGGTTACGGTCAGTCCCCCGACCCGGAGCTGCTCACGCTGGCTCTCGATATGGCGGCAGCGGCGCTCGGACATCCACGGTGGACAGCCGATCACTCGCTTGGGCTGGCAATCGAGGCGGTGACTGAGGCGATCCGGGAGGGCAGAGCATGACCGCTCTCGCCCTCGTCATCCTCGGCTGCTGGCTGCTGCTCGGCTTCGTGGCCGCGTGGTTGACAAAGCAGTTGACAATCGGCCGCTGGCTTCATCAGTTATTCATTGCGCTCGACCAACTCGTCAACGTGCTGAGCACCCCCTTCCACAGCGGGGCTTGGGGCGACGAAACCTGGTCCGCGCGCTGCTACCGCGCCCACCAGGCCGGGCGGCTGTGGGGCCGGCTGCTGATGCCGCCCATCGACGCGGTGTTCAGCATTTGGCAGGGGCGCAACCACTGCGAGCGCGCCTACATCGCAGAGCGAGAGCGGCTGCAGGCGCCGCCTGAATCACGTTAACTTTTCACAGGAGCCAACATGGCAGTAGGTGACATCAAGTGGTTTGCTCAGGCGCTTCTCGACCTGGGCAACAAGATCCACGACCTTGACGCGGACACCCTCAAGGTGGGATTTATCACCAGCGCGGTGACGCCGGCAATCGGTGATGCGGCGCCGCACTGGGGCGGCACTGGGACGACCAACTTCAATACGAACGAGGTCACCGGGACCGGGGGCAACTACACGGCCGAGGGGGTCACGCTCTCCGGTGTGTCGTGGTCGCTTGTGTCGAGCGTTGCCACGCTGCGCGCGACGGACATCAGCATCGCCCAGCACGCCAGCAACCCGACCGATGCGCGCTGGGGGATCCTCTACAACTCGACGGATGCCAACAAGCGCGCCATCGCATTCCTCGACTTTGGTTCGGCGCGCGACCTGACGACGGGCGCGTTCACGTTCAATTTCCAGGGCGCCGGGACTGACATCCTGACGCTGACGCAGAGCTGACCATGCCAATCGTCAGCAGTTCTCACGTCGTCGGCCACGCCCAGGCCGATGGGAGGCGCTACGTGACCGAAACGCACATTGACGACCTAGGGGCGGCCATCGTGGTCGAGTACCTCGCGCCTGTCGGGGCCGATTACGTGGCCATCCGAACGGCGCGCGCTGCATCCATCAATGAAGAACTGGCGGCGGCAGAAGCAGCCGCCTTGATCGGCTGACCATGCCTCTTGCCCTGCGCCACCAAAACAAGGTGCAGTTCCTGCGCCGCCTGCGGGACAAGTACCGTGCCGCAGAACGGTTTGAAGCGTGTCGCCTTGCGTGGCGGGTGCTGAAGTACCTCGACGACGGCGACGTGACGGAAACGCAGATGCTCAACGCTTGGGGCTTCACGCAAGTCGAGTGGATCGCCAAGCGGACAACACGCCTACAGCCGCGCGCCGACAAGTGGGCCGCGTATCAAGCAGCTTTGGACGTGACCGCAACCGAGGGGACTGACTGATGCCGAACCGATACGTCAGATCGGCAGATGGGAACAACGCCGACGATGGGTCTACGTGGGCGTTGGCTGACGCCACGATGGTCGGCTCGGATACGGGCGACGCTGCTGGCGACACGATCTGGTTGTCTCAGGCGCACGCCGAGAGCACGGCCGGCGCCGTGACGATCAACTACGCCGGCACGGTAGCCACTCCGTCTAAGGTGCTGTGCGGCAATGACGCTGCTGAGCCTCCGACAAGCCTCGCAACGACCGCCACGGTGACGACGATAGCCAACGGCACGCTGTCCATTGGCGGCAGCATGTACGTATACGGCGTCACGTTCACCTCAGACAGTACCACTACGCTGTGTGGCGGCTCTGGCGTACCGCAGACGCAGATTTACGAAAACTGCTCTATCAGGACGACCAACACCGGATCGGCCGGAACCATTCAGTGCGGGTCTGCAAACAACCAGACCTTGCGCCTCAAGCTGCTAAACACGTCGATCAAGTTTGCCGCAGCGTCTCAGTCGCTGGCGATCTACGGGAACCACGTTTTCGAGGGTGTCTCGTTCGTTTCCGGTACATCAACTCCGACCGCGCTTGTGACGCTAGCAGGTGACCGCACGCAGGGGAATATCCTGTGGAGCGGATGCGACTTGAGCAACCTCGGGTCTACGGTCAACTTGTGCCAAGGCGCCATTGTCGCGTCCGGTCGCGTTGTCTTCCGCAATTGCAAGCTTCCTGCCTCGTGGTCCGGCTCGCTTGTGACTGGCACGATTCCTGGGCCTGGGCCTCGGTTTGAGCTTTACAACTGCGATTCGACCGACACGAACTATCGCCTCTGGGTTGAGGACTACGCCGGCAGCATCAAGAACGAAACCACCATCGTTCGCACTGGCGGCGCTACTGACGGCACCACGCAATGTTCGTGGAAGATGGTCAGTTCTGCGAATGCAGAGTACCCACTGATCCGCCTCGAAAGCCCAGAGCGAGTTATCTGGAACGACACGACCGGATCGGCGCTGACGGCGGCCATCGAGATCGTCACCGACAACGTGACGCTGACAGATGGCGAGTGCTGGCTTGAGGTGATGTACCTTGGCACAAGCGGATTTCCGCTTGGGGCGTGGATCACCGATGCAAAGTCCGATGTGCTGGCAACTGCGGCGGATCAAGCCACCAGCGCCGAGACTTGGACGACCACCGGCCTGACGACGCCAGTCAAGCAGAAGCTGTCCGTCACCTTCACGCCGCAGGAGAAGGGCGCGATCCACTGGCGAGTGGTGCTGTGCAAGGCTTCAACCACGGTGTACGTGGACCCGAAACTGACGGTAGCGTGACGTGACGCGCGAATACCAGATCCCAGGCGGGATCGGGGTACAGGAAACCGGCGCCAGGCAGTGGCAGATCCCGGGGCGCGGAGGCGTCCAAGAAACTATCTCGGCTGGTGGCGCAATCACCATTGACGGCAACCTCGGCAATGCCACCGCAGCAGGCACCGCCGGCCAGGTCAGCGTCGCCATCACGGTCGACGCGTCCACCGGCAACGCCACAGCCGCAGGCACGACGGCACAGGTCGGCGTTTCGATCGACATCACCGGCAGCGTCGGCAACGCTGCTGCAACCGGCATCCCCGGCCAGCCTGGCGTCTCGATTGACATCACCGCGACGACAGGCAACGCGGTCGCAGCCGGCATCACGGGTGTCGTCGACCTCGGCGGCAGCATCACCATCGACAGCAACGTCGGCGCGGCTGTCGCTGCCGGCGTGCAGGGTCTTCCAGGCGTCACCATCACGATCGACGGCGCGGCAGGCGGCGCAGTTGCGGCTGGCGTCAGCGGCGGCGTCACCGTCACCAATGACATCACGATCAACGCCACAGCCGGCAACGCAGTGGCTGCCGGCATCCTGGCCGGTCTTTCGCTCGACATTGAGGTGGCCGGCGTCATCGGCAACGCCACGGCAGCAGGTGTCGCGGGCGCGGTCAGTCTTGCAGGCTCCGGCACCGGCGCCACAGCCGCCGAAATCTGGTCCTACACCCTGAGCAACGGCCTCACGGCCGAGGCGACCGTCGTCGCGGTGCATACGATGCTCTCCGAACTGCACCTGATCCACGGCCTGACCGTCGGCTCGCCGCTGTCGGTCACGGCTGCGTCGCGCGCTGCGGGCGCAGTCAGCCAGGCGGTCGCTGAGGCCGCAGGCACCGTCACCGTCACGAGGCAGTGATGCTCAGCCCGCGCGCGATTGCGATGCAGGGGGTGGGGTCTGCGGTGCTCGCCTTTGCGCTGCAGGGGCTGGTGGGAGTCGAAGAGAGCGTAGGGGCCGGTGGAGGCGGCGCCGGCACGCACCGGATCGCCAGCGACGAGCTCGCCGATCACGTCCGCGCATCGTGGGATCTGCTCAAGGCGCGGCTGACTGCGCGGGCAACCGTCACGCCGGCGCCCCCTGCTGCTGCCCCACCGAAACCCACCGCCGCAGGGCCCGCGCTCCCTCTTGTGGAGCATGCTGCTGCTGCCGAGCCGGTGCAGGCCACGCAGGCGGTCCAGGTGCAGCCCCCTGCTGCTGCAGCCCACACCGCGTCACCAGCGCCCTCAAAAGTTGCTGCCGCGCGCGCGGTGTCGGACACAAGCCCCCGGGGGGCGCGTCCGCTTCAGACGGCCGCGCTCGACACGCACCTCGCATGCGCCGCGGCATTCGAAGACGACGCGCTCGCGCTGCTGATCATCCTCGCCGAGGCCACTGCGTGAAGATCGACGTCACTCTCACCGGCACCGAGCAGGTCCGCCGCGAGCTGCTGCGCCTGGGATCGCTGGGGCCCAGAGCCCTGGCGGCAACCGCCGAAGACGTGGAGGACTACGTCGAAGGGCAGGCCGCGCGGCACCACAAGACCGGGCGCCTGGTGCGCAGCATCTTCAAGAAGGCCATCACCGGCGGCTGGGAGATCGGGCACGACCTGCAGCACGCGCCGCATGCGCTGTTCGTGCACTGGGGGGCGCGGCCCCACGTGATCCGGCCGAAGAACAAGAAGGCGCTGCGATGGCCCGCCGGCGGCAAGTTCGCTTTCGCCCGCGAGGTCCACCACCCCGGATACAAGGGCGACGCCTGGATGGCGCGCGCAGCAGCCCTTGCCCCCCGCTTCTTCGAGCAGCACGTGCGCGCCCTGCTCGCCAGCACCGGAGCCTGACCATGCCACTGACCTACGCCTACGCCGACGCCTACCTGGCCTCCCGAGTCACCGAGGCGCGCGAAAACGCAGCCGTGGCCTACGTCTCGGACCTCGGCACTTTCCCCGTCGACTGGACCGAGCGCCTCGTGATCCTGCGCGCCTACATCGTCACCTGCATGGAGAGCATGCAGGCGCCGGACGATCTGTTCGCCGCCAAGCTCGCCGCGTACCGCAAGGAGTACGCCGACACCCTGACCAGCGCGCGCGCGGCGCAATCGGCGCTCGACCAGGCCGCAGGCGACGCGTCCTCCGCGTCCGTCTTCAGCATCGCACTGGAGCGCTCCTGATGCCGTCCTACACGAGCCCCATGGGCGTGCTCGAAGCGCTGCGCGACACGCTCGCGGCCGTCGCCGGCGTGCAGACCTGCCGCATCGGCCTCGAAGCGAACCTCGCCCCGGACGATTACCCCATCGTGCGCATCGTGCCGAGCAGCAGCACGCCAAGCGAGAACCTCTCCGGGCTGCGCATGCACGAGTGCCTGATCTACTTCGGTTTGCCCATCACCGAGGGCGACGGCGGGCTCGAAGCGCTGTACGGGCAGATCTTCGCGCTCGAAGCCGCGCTGCTCAGCGCGTTGCCGACCTCCGGCTCGTGGCTGGCCCGCTGGGTCGAGACCGTGACCGACGAGGACCGCGTTGCGGCATACAAGCTGATGGCGCTGCGGGTGGAGGTGGTGGGGTAGGCGCCCGGCGATTTGCCAAGCGACGGGCCATGCCCTAGACTTCAGTCACCCAAGGCGCGAGACCCTCACCAACTCGCCGAGCGGGCACCGCGCAAGCGGTGTGTGGAGCGGATCGCGATCCGTCACGCCTTGGGCTTCTTGAGCGAGCGGTACTCCCGCTCGCTTTCGTTTTCTGGGTTCACCAGCCCAGTTGTCAATACTGCGTTGTACTTGTGCCCGCGGCGAACGTGGTTGAAGTGCACCACCGCCTTCCCGATCCTCCCTGGGACACCGGCGTCGAAGAACGCAATCACGCCGTCGTGTGTCTTGTCGAAGGCCCACCGCGCCGCGGCCAGGCGTGCCGGCAAGTCTGCCGCGACTTCAATGGGCAGCGCGGCATTGCGGGCCGCCTTCGACGGGCGTAGTGAGTGCCGCAGCTGAAAGTCGCTGATGTAGACGGTCGACCCGATTGGGCGCAACCGCGCGACATCGGTGTCTGAAAGAACGAATTTCGGCAAGCTGGCAACCGCCACGAATTCATGCTTTGCCAGATACATCGGCCCTGCGACCTGCCTTGCCCAAGACCCAAACGTCGCAGCATCGACTGCCATGCCCGCATTCTCGACCAGCGCATGTCCAGCCCCAGGGTCGCCCAACCGCGCCAGCCGGTACAGCGGATCGACACCGGCATTGATCACGCTGTCGACTGACGCGCCGTCGAGCACGCGCTGCAGCCGCTGGCGCGAGCCCATCACGCGTGCGGCCTCGTCGGCCGGCATGCTGCGCAAGTAGGCCGCCTCGGCGCCGGGCATGGGGCGCGCGCCGGCGGCCGACAGCGACGGGCGCGAGCGCAGCCTGCACCAGCAAAACGGATGGAACGGAGGCCGCGGCGCCTTGGCCTTGGGGTAGTTGCCCGGCCCCAGCCCGTACAGGTCGGCCCGCGCGTGGAAGTCGCAGATGTCCGTGCGCGGATGCGCAGGGTTGATGCGCACCTGCACCACGTCGATGCCCTCGTCGGCCATCAGGTCGGCCGCAACGCTGGCCTGGTGGGCGCGCGCCAGCTCGGTCTGCGCGATGCGGTTGGCGAAGAAGCGGTTCTTCTCGCGCTGCGCGATTTCGAGCCGGCGCTTCAGCGCTTCCCGCCCTGCCCCGGCCTCCCAAGCATCCAGTGCCTCGGTGTACGCCGCGCGCAGCGGCGCACTCTTCAGCCGGGCCGCCTGCGCCTGCCCCTGCTCGATGACCCGCGCGAGGCTCTGGCGGGCCTCGGGATCGTTCGTCAGCTCGCGCAGGTACCTTGGCAGGTCTGCGCGTGATCGGCCCTCCAGCGGCCGTTTTGGCCCCTGCGCGGGGCTGTATCCGTCGTACAGCGCCAGCGCCAGCTCGCGCGCCTGGTGCACGCCCTGCGCGTGGGCCTTGATCGCCTGCAGCACCTCGGCCAGGGTTTGCGCGTCGTGCCGGTGCAGCCGCTGCGACAGCGCGATGTCGCCCACCGGCATGGCGCGCACCTCGGCCACGCCGACCGAGCGCTGCAGCAGCTCGCTGAAGGCCCCGGCCAGCGCGCGCGCGAACGCGCCACCGAAGTCGGCCTGCGCCGCCTGAATCGCATCGCGCGGCGACAGCGCCGAGTCCTCGCCCAGCGCGCGCCACATCTTGGCGAAGGCGGCGCGCGCCAGCAGCTGGATGAGCGCAGCCTGCGCGCGCGCCAGGCGGTCGGCCGCGTCGTCACTGAGCGCCATCGGCAACCCCGTCGTCGTCCAGATTCAGCGCAAGCTGCTGACGCCCGGGGCCGTGGGCTGCGGCCGGCGCCACGCCGGAGCGAGCCTGCAGCGCGGCCGTGATGAGCCGATAGGCCTTGGACTTGCCGCACTGCAGCCGCACGCACAACGCATGCACGGCTTCGGCCATCGGCCTCTCGTCCATCAGCGCCGCGGCCAGCGCCAGTTCGTCCGGCGCCACCACCACGCGGCGGGCGATGAACAGCCGCCGGCCCGCCAGGCCCTTGAGCGCGCGCAGGACCTGCTTGCGGCTGTAGGTGCAGGGCAGGGTGTGCACGGCATCCAGCAGATCGCGCAGGGCGACGGCGGACTCGGATTCGCTGGCCACATCACCGCGCGTGCGCCCCATGCCGCCTATAGCCCCACGACGTTCATCGTCAGCGCCACCGGCGCCGCCGCCAGGCCATGCCAGGCGATGGCAAGGGCCATCACCGTATCGTCGTGCTGCCCAGGCGGGGCGCCGTAGCGCAGCGTGCCCGAGGGCAAGCGCTCCTGATCGAAGGCCACCAGCTCGGTGCGCAGCGGCTCCATGCGCGGATCGCCCGGGATGCTCAGCCGCCCACTCTCGACCGCCAGCGCCAGCGCCTCGACCGCCTCGGTCTTGCTCGCCGCCGTGGTGTTGAACGCCCGTACCGACACCCGGTCGCGCTGCAGACGCTCGATCAGAGGCCCGCCCATGCTGTTGGACTCAGCCAGGATGGGGCAGCAGCCGAATCGTCGCCACAGCGCCGTCAGCCGCCCCACCTGCAGCTCGTAGCCCACGCCAGAGAAGCGGTCCATGTGCACCAGCGCGCCATCGTGGCGCAGCACGCAGAAGACCGTGAAGTCATCATGCCGCGCCCAGTCCACGCCGATGACGTAGCCCTCGCGGCCGGCCGCAGCATCCAGCCACTCGCACTCGGGCAGCCGGTCGACGCCACGGAACACGCCCGCCCCGGTGTCGAGGAACTGCGCCAGCACCTCCTGCCGGAACACGCGCTCGGGCATCGTATGGCGCTTGTCCTCCATCCAGCCCGGCGGCAGGTAAGGGTTGTCGGTGCTCGGCGCCGTCAGGCTGACCCATCCGTCGCGCACGCCGCCGCGGCGGAACAGCTCGGCGAAGTAGTTCATGCCGTAGGGCGTGCTGATGAACCAGGCGTCGCCGTCGAGATCGGCGAGCGTGAACTCGATGGTCTGCTCCCAGGCGTCCTTCAGGTGCCTGGCGTGCGCCGCCTCGTCGAGGATGACGCGCGCGTAGAAGCTCCCGCGCCCGCACTTCATCGGGTTCTCCAGCGTCCAGAAATCGATGCTGCCGCCGTTGCGGAACTCGATCACCGGGCGCGGCTGGCTGGTGGCCTTGCGGATGACGCCGCCGTACTGCTGGGCGATGCCCTGGAACACCTTGGTGAAGTAGCTGTCGTTGGGCGCGTACCAGGCCGTCGGCAGCCCGCGCCGGCCGCGCCCGTCCTTGCCCGCCAGCGCCCCGCCGGGGCGGTTGAGCAGGATCTCGGTGAGCGCATGGGTCTTGCCCCAGCGCCGGCCGCAGCAGGCCACGTTGCGCTTGTCCGCCTGCGCGATCAGCCGGCGCTGGCCGGGGTGCGGTGCGAATGGCGGCAGGGCGATGCGGGTCATCCCGGGAAGGCCTCGCCGGTGGCCTCAAGCATGGCCTTCTGGCCGGTGAACTGCTGCCAGCGGCGCACCGCCACGTCGACGTACTGCGGCGACAACTCGATGGCATGACATGCGCGGCCAGTCATCTCGGCGGCGATGATCGTGGTGCCGCTGCCGCTGAAGGGCTCGTACACGGCCTGGCCAGGGCTGCTGTTGTTCTCGATCGGGCGCTTCATGCACTCGACGGGCTTCTGGGTGCCGTGGCCATGCCCGCCGTCTTCCAGAGCCTTGATGTTCCAGACGGTCGTCTTGTCACGTCCACCGCCCCAGTGACCTGTTCCCGCCTTCCGCACCGCGTACCAGCAGGGCTCATGCTGGAAGTGGTAGTGCCCGCGGCCGAGCGTCATCCGGTCCTTCGCCCAGATGATCTGCGCGCGCAGCGCGAAGTCGCACGCCTCAAGGCTCTCGACTACCTCTCTGGCACGCAGACCTGCGTGCCAGACATAGGCCACATCACCGGGGAAAAGTGCCCACGCCTCGCGCCAGTCTGCGCGGTCGTCGTTGAGCACACGGCCAGCCTTCAGCTTGTTGTCGCTGGTTCTGGTCGGGTCGTACTCCACCCCATACGGCGGGTCGGTCACCATCAGGTGCGGTCTGACGCCGTTCAGCGCCTTGTCGACATCCGCCCGCACCGTGCAGTCGCCGCAGACCAGCCGATGCCGCCCGAGCAGCCACACATCCCCCGGTTTCGTGATCGCCTCGGCCTGCGGCTCTGGCGCATCGTCGGGGTCCGTCAGGCCCTCCGTCGTTGCCGAAGCCTCGGCCATGATCCGCTCGACCTCGCCCTCGTCGAAGGCCAGCGTGCCGAGGTCGAAGTCGGCCATGCGCAGGTCTTCGAGCTCCAGCGCCAGCATGTCGTTGTCCCACTCAGCGATCTCGCCCACGCGGTTGTCGGCGATGCGGAAGGCCTTCTTCTGCGCCTCGGACAGGCCCGCGGCGATGTGCACCGGCACCTGCGCGAGGCCGAGCTTGCGCGCCGCCTTCAGCCGCGTGTGCCCCGCCAGCACCGTCAGCTGCTCGTCGACCACCACCGGCACGCGGAAGCCGAACTCGCGGATGCACGCCGCCACCGCATCCACCGCGCCGTCGTTGCGCCGCGGGTTGCGCGCGTAGGGCACCAGCCGCTCGACCGGCATCAGGTCAACTTGCATCCACCGCTCCCCTCGGGTTGCCGATCACGATCTCGGCCTCGGCGTGCTGGTCCAGGCCCCAGGCCTTGCGCTCGCCGGACTGCTTGACTTCCAGAGCGCGCATGTTCGCCAGCGCCGTGTCGGCGGCCAGCTTGGCGTTCTTCCACTCCTCGGCGCCCTCGTGCGCGTCCTTCATCACCGTCAGCGCCGCGCGGCGGAAGCTCTCCAGCTCGGCCCACTCGCGGCGCAGTCGTTCGAGCACCGCGGCGCGCACGTCCTCGCTTTCGGTGCGGGTGGCGATGTCCGCGGCGTTGAGTTGCGTTGCGTTGCCATCGGCGCCCACGCGCGCATCGGCTTTGCGCTGGGCACACTCGTTGATGTCGCCGAGCACCCCGCGCTTTGACCAGCCTTCGGCCGCGGCTTTGCGGCTGACGCTCGCGCGGTCGACCCCATGCTGTTGCGCGAGCTCGCTGAAGGTCGCTGTCGGCTCGCCCTCCCACTGCGCGCGGATGGTGACCCACTGATCTGGCTTCAGGCGGGGCATGGGTACTCCTCGACGAAGCGCTGCTGCTTGGGGGTCAGGGGAGGCATGTCACCCCCACCCGCACGAAGCCGCCGAGCTCGCCGCCGGCGACGGGCAGCTCGGACGACAGCTTCCAGCGGCTGTCGTCCACCCCCAGCACGTCGGCCAGGCCGTCGAGCCCGGCCTTGACGCTGGCCACCAGGTTGTCGAGGTCGCGCGCGCGGCGGTCTGGGGGCACGAAGCGCAGGTGCACCGCCAGGTGCTCGGCCTGCAGCCGCGCGGCGCCTTGCTCGCGCGCCAGGCGGGCGCAGGCCGAGCGGTAGAGCTTCTTGGCGCGAGCCAGGCTGCCCCAGTGGGCGTGCCGAGCGTTGGGGGACAGCGCGCGGGGGGGCCAGGGGAGGGTAAGGGTCAGCATGGCCCGCAGTGCCCCAGCGCCGCCACGGCGCGATCTTGCAGCTCGCAGACGGCATCCCACCCATAGAGCTGCTCGACAACATCCTCGATGCGGCAGATCGTCTCCATCGGCGGCTCCACGCCTTCCAGCCACCAGAGGCTGGCGGCGAGTCGGTCTGCCGCGGATATGTGCCGACATTCCCCGACAACTGCCGACAGGTTTGTCGGCGCAAAAGAGCTAGCAGCCATGCGGGTTATCTCATTGTTGGAATAAAAAGTACCCCCCTTCCTCCCTTTAGGGAGAGGTCTAGGGAGGAAGGGGCCCCCGTCGCGTTGTCGGCAACAACGCGATATGGCGCGCCAGTGCTTGATTTATTGCGGGGACACATGTGTCGGCGATTTGTCGGCGTTGTCGGCGAATTTGGCTGCGACCGCCTGAGTGACCCACGCAAAGCGCTGCCGCCCGCGGCCGGAGCTGCTGGGGATCAGGGTCTTCACGATCTCGTCGCGTCGCTCCAGAGAGCGGAGCGCGTCTTCCCGGGTACGCTGATTTGCGGCCTTGCGCCAGGCGCGCGATGCCTTGTCCATGTCGCGCTCGGTCATCCCGCGCTCGGCTGCAGCGCGCACCAGGCGCAGCACCTCTTTGCACAGCGCGTCGAACGCGCCGTCGCTCAACCGGTCGCGCAGCATGGCCAGATGCCGGTCGCCATGGGTCAGCACGTAGTCTCGCCCGTACTCGGCGTCATGCCGAAGCACCTTGTCGTGCCCGGCGGATACCGCCACGATCAGCCCGACGCGCATGGCAATCTCGGTTGCGCGGGCCAGCATCTCGTGCAGTCCGGACTTTTCGAGCCCGTCCATGCGAGCGAGCAATGCCTGCTCCATCGCCTCGAACACCCGCCGCGCACCGGCGTCGAGCGGGACCACGATGGGGGTTGGCGCCAGATCGTGCACCTGGGCTGCGATGGAGGCCAATGTGCCGCCTGAAGAGGCCGCGTGCGCGGCCAGCATCCAGTCCAGAAGCGCCTGCGGTGGATCGATAGGCTGCACCGTGCGGGCCAGCTGCCGACCGCGGTCGCTGTAGACCGTCAGCAGGCGGTTGAGCATCCCGTCGGCCACCGAGTCGGACGTCAGCCCGTGGAACAACGTATCGGGCGTCGTCATCGCCAGCAGCGTCATCGCCGGGTTACGGACCAGCCGCTTGGCCAGGTCCTCGGATTGCTTGGACGACATGCCCGCCGTGCTGTAGGCCACCGGGCGCAGCACGCCGTCGGCGCGGCCCCACACCTCCATCAGCGCCTTGACGATGTTGCGGTCGGAGAAGTTGTTGGGAACGCTGGCCGCCTGCAGGAACTTGCCGAACTCGTCGAGCACGCTGAACTGCGCCGGCTTGTCGATCAGGCTGCTGATCACCGACGACTCGGAAGCAAACCGGCCGACGCCGATCAAGTCGCCGAGACCGGCGGACTCGAGCAGCCGCTCGACGGCGTACTTTGCGTGCTCCTTGCCGCAGCCCGACGGCCCGACGTTAAGGAAGTACAGGCTCGGCCAGTTCGCGTTGTCGGTGCAATAGCGCCGGCCGAGGATCGTCGAGCCGAGTGCCAAACCAGCCTGCACCGCGAACAGCGGCTGCGGCTTGCGAGCCGTGTTGTTGATCCAGTCCACGGCCATGCCCAGCATTCCGGGGATCGTCAGCAGGTGGGCCGGCACATCGACCGCTGGCGCGTGGTCGCTGGCTGCCGTCGCGCCCTCGTCTGGCTCTTCATCATGCTGCTGCTGCGCGGCTTTGAACGCCGACAGGTCCACCACCACCGGCGCGAACTTCGCCTGCGCCGTGCTAACGGCCCTCGGGATGTCGTCGTAGCGGGCCTGCCATCGCTCATCGCGCGGCGCGCGCGAGCCGCTCATCAGGCCGCGCAGCACGTTGACCACGGCGCCACCAGGCATCCCGGACGCGACCATGCTGGCCGCCATCGCGTTGAGGCTGTCGTGCAAATACTCGCCGCGGCTGATGTTCTCCGTCAGCGTGCCCAGCAGTTGCGCCTGATGCCCATCCGCCTTCGGAGCCGCACCAGGCTGCGCCTCTTGCCGCAGCGTGTCAAGATCGATGCCGAGAATGCCTGCTGCATCGGCAAGCGTGTAGCGTGCGCCAGGGTGCCATGCCTCCAGGACGTGCGTCCATGCACCAGACTCGCGGGGCTTCTGGTTCTGCCCGGCCGGCAGGCGCACGTAGCGCACCACGTTGTTGCCGCTGGGGTCGGCCTTGAGCATCCCGCGCTCGGCCATCGTTGTCACCAGCCGCGTGCACAGCGCCATGTCGGCGCAGTCCGGGTCATCGCGGTCGAGGAGCAGCCCGACCTGACGTTTCCCAGGGGAGGTCTGCAGCACCCACGAGGGGGCGCCCTGCATGTCCTCGATCTGCACGTCGTCGCCCACCAGTGCCAGCAGACGGGCGAAGTGCGACTTGCGCCGTGCCAGATCGCCTGCCTCGTCATAGCGCAGGCTGCCGACGCTGAAGTACGTGTTCATCGCGCTCCAGCCGTCAACGACATCGGCCATCGTCGCCGGGCTGTACGGGCTGCCCGACCAGTCCCGCCCATTGGCCAGGTCTGGATTGCCCAGGAACGCAGACACCCACAGCGTCGTTCCGTTGGGCGCTGCCGTGGCCAGCTCCCGCAGGAACGCCGAATTCGGCAGCGACTGCGGGGGTTGGTGGCTGGCGGCTGGCATCACGCCGGAACTCCGCATTCGCCGTGCTCGAAGCGCGCCGCCCGCGCGGCAAAGACTGCGTGGTCGATGTTGATCAGCGGCGACCTATCTTCGAGCACGCCAAACGTGCCGCAGTCGAACCTGTACCACCGCCACTTCTTGTCGCTGCTCAGCATCAAGGTGTTGGGCCGTAGCGCTTGGTCAATCGACGTCAGCAGCAAGACCTTCACGCCGAGGGCTGCACTCAGCTCCTTTGCTTTGGCCCAGTCTTCTTCGCAAGACCCGGGGCGCTTGATCTCGACGAATGTCCTTCCGGCAAGCCACCGGTCACGAATCAGGAAGTCGGGCAGATACTTCGCGCCGCTCGGCAGTTCAAAACCCTGCGGCTCGTACTCCCACTCCAGGCGGAGTGCATCGAAGAACACTGCCCACCGAGCTTCTAGCCGACTGCGGAATCGATACCCCTTGTACCGGGTCTCGATGGGCTTGATCGACATCGCCGTCACCTCCCGCGCCCCCTTCCGCCCTCTTCCGCGTCGCCCGGATTGCCGCGCGTGAGGCGCGCCAGCACCATGTGAGCATGCCGACGACGCTGATGCCAATCCCCGAGCAGCCGGTTGACGAGCTGCCCGCGCGTGATGCCTTCGGCCAGGCTCTCGGCATCCAGCGTCTCGGCCACGTCGGCCGGGATGTCGGTGCGCAGTTCCACCGAGTCACGCCGGGCGCTGGCGGCGATGTCCATGCGGCCCCGTCAGAAAAAGCCGGCCGGCGCCACACGGCAACCGGCCGGCAAACCCGTCCCGTCGAACGCCGGGGAGGTGTCGGCGTCAGCAGGAGAACCCGAGGGACGGGGGTAGTGATGGGTGGGCGCCCTGCCCCGGTGTACGCTGGCAGATCCAACCCCAGCCAGCCCGCGGAGGGCGCCCATGAAACTGCAGATCGAAACCCTGCCAGCGGGCGAGCAACTCGCCACGCTCGAGATACCGTTCACGCCCGACGAGCGCGTCGTCATGAGCCTGCGCATGCCGCGCGACGACATGCTGCTGTCCGCGCTGCAGGCCCACATGCTGCGCAGCACGGTGCGCAGGCTGCAGGGCCTGCTGGACGCGTTGGGCGAGGCGCCTCGGTAGCGCCGGGGACGCCCTCTCCTGCCGCCTGCGCGGCGCGCTCCAGCAGGTACTCGCGCCGCGCGGCGCGCTCTGCCTGGTCAGGCTGCATCACGAGCCTCCTCGGCCGGCCCCGCCACATCGATCGTCGGCCGGCCGCCGGGGTGGGGCCAGGTGGGGTCGGCGATGCGGGCCCAGCGCACGTCGGGGCGCAGCTGGTCGACGGTGACGCGGCCCTCGGTGGCGCGTTCGATGTTGGGTGCGTGCTCGGCCGGCAGCACGCGGCGCCTCGTCAGGCACTGGTACAGGTACTGCTCGTGCAGGCCGACAGTCTGCGCGAGGGCAGCTCGCTCGGGGGCTGGCATGGCGATCATGGACGCGCATCCTAGCGTTTCGATAGGCGGAAGGCAAGCGTTTCGCACTTGCATGCGCCTATCGTTTTGCTCGAATCGCGGAATGGACCCCATCGTTGAGTCGCTTCGGCGACTGGTCGCCCGGGAGGGCGGAACCGTTGCTGTTGCGGACGCGATTGGCGTCAACGACCAGTCGATTTCTCAGATCACGGTTTGTGCGTCAAGGCTGCGGTCCATGCCATGGATTGTGCGCCCAGCGGATTCGCGCACACGAGGGTTTGCGAGGGGTGATGCATCACTATCGAAACGCTTGACGCGCTCCTAGCGTTTCGATAGAGTCCACCCCACTCCCCCACGACAAGCCCATCCCGGGCCGGGGGAGCGGGAGACGGCAAGTGAAGCAGATCGTGATTGCCCAGCGCGGCTGGGTGTTTGTGGGCGAAGTCGAGCGCAGCGGCGACGACGTGATTATCACCAACGCCAAGTGCATCCGGCGCTGGGGAACGACAAATGGACTCGGCCAGCTCGCGGCTAACGGGCCGCAAAAGGCGACGGTGCTCGACGACATGGGCACGGTGCGCCTGCACCAGCTTGCAGTGGTCGCATCAATTGATTGCGAGGCCAGGAAGTGGCCCGCGCGCTGATCGACGCCGAAGCCGCGAATGCCGGCTTCGGCGACGGCTTCGGCGACGGCGACGGCGACGGCGACGGCGACGGCGACGGCTACGGCGACGGCTTCGGCTACGGCTACGGCTTCGGCGACGGCGACGGCGACGGCGACGGCGACGGCTTCGGCGACGGCTACTGACACCCGGAGGACGCGATGTGCAGATGCGATTGCGGAGACACCTGTTGCCCGAGCTGCGGGCCGGCGCAGGGCTACGAGGTGGTCCACGTCCAGCGCCCATCGCGCCACACGCGGACCAATCCTGAATCCGAAGGCCTCGCTGACAGAGTGCTCGACGGATTGCGCGCCGCGCACGAGCACGACGGCAGCCTCGCAGACTGGGAGGGCTACGCCCTTTCCCTCGAAGCGATGGCCCGCCGCGTCCTGCGCGGCAACGCGAGGGCGGGCCTGTGAGCCCCGACCGCGCCGACCGCATCCTGCTGGCGATGGCCGTGGCCACGCTGGTCATGGCCTACGTGGGGTGGCTGTGAGGCCCGCCCTGCACGTCGCCGGCCCAGCCTTCCGGCCCGACCCGCTGGCCATCCAGGCAGCGCGCCTGTGGCCGGATCAGCCCGAGCTGCAACGCCGCTGGATGCGCGCAGTCGACATCGTGCGCGCCACCAATCGCGGTTGGCTGCTGGAGCGCACTGTTAGGAGGATCGCATGACTGCTGACCACATGGACGCCCCCGACACCATCCCCGTTATGCCAGCGGAGGCCGCCACCGAGCTGGGATATGACGACGCGCTGCCAGAGGGTAGCGCACTCGTACTGCTGCTGGCAGCGGTTGTGCTGATATTGGCGACGCTCGGCGTCGTGCACTTGGTGGCGCTGCTGTCCAACTGATCACCCAACCTGCCTGCGAGAGCGCAGGCCAACCCATGAGGAGCGCACATGAGCGCCATACTTGCATCCTTCCCTTCCAGCGTCGACGCGATGGCCGCCGCCGTCGAGGCCTACATCGCCGCCAAGCGCGCCGAAGACGACGCCACGAAGCGGCGCGTCGAGGCCGAGCAGCGCATCCTCGCGCTGCACCCTGGCCACGAGGAGGCCAGCGACAGCTTCGAGGCCGGCGGCTACAAGGTCACCGTCACCGGCAAGCTTACCTACGCCTGCGACGACGTGCGCGCCATGGCCGAGGCCTGCGCCGCGCAGCAGTGGTCGCCGAGCATGATCCCGGTGAAGACGCAGACCGTGCTCGACGCCACCGGCTGCAAGTGGCTGCGCCACAACGAGCCCGAGGCCTGGGCCTGGCTGTCGCAGTTCGTCACCGTCAAGCCGGCGAAGACGGCGGTCTCGGTGAAGGTCTGAGCGCACTCAACAGGAGAACAAAGTGGCAGTGAAGCTCACAAGCACCCGAGAAGCCGCGCGCTACAATGGGGTCAAGGCGATGGTCTACGGCGTCGCGGGATCTGGCAAGACATCGCTTGCCAAGACCTTTGACGTGCCGACTGTCGTCATCAGTTGCGAAAGCGGCTTGCTCAGCCTGGCCGATGTCGATCTGCCGGTCATCGAAATCAAGACGATGGCTGACATGAGCGAGGCCTATCGCCTGCTGACCGAGACACAAGACGGTCAGCAGTTCAAGGCCATCGTGATCGACAGCATCAGCGAAATCGCCGAGGTGCTGCTCGCCGAGGAGAAGTCGATCAACAAGGACGCTCGAGCCGCATACGGCAATCTCACCGAGCGAATGATGGAGATGCTGCGCGCGCTGCGCGATCTGCCTGGCCGGCATGTGCTGTTCATCAGCAAGCTGGAAAAGGCAAAGGACGAGATGACTGGCGCAATGATGTACGGGCCAAGCATGCCAGGCCAGCGGCTCGGCCAGGCGCTGCCATACCTTGTCGACGAAGTGTTCGCACTGCGCGTCGAGAAGGACCAGGAAGGCCAGACACAGCGCTGGCTTCAGACCGCCCCCGACTTCCAGTGGCAGGCAAAGGACCGCAGCGGGCGACTGGCGCAGTTCGAGCAGCCGCACATGGCAAGCGTCATCAACAAGATCACCCAAGCCGCTGCCGCGCCGGCCCCTGCCGCGGCCATTGCATAGGAGGCCGCATGGCCCAGCTGTCCTTCGACGCGACTCAGGTCGCCCCCCAGGAGTCCATCAACCCCATCCCTGCCGGCGTGTACCTGGCGCAGGCCATCGAGAGCGACGTGCGTCCGCTCAAGAGCGGCATGGGCCGCTCGCTGTCGATCACCTTCCAGGTGCTCGAAGGCCAGTACATCAACCGCAAGGTCTTCGCCAACCTCAACATCGAGCACCGCGGCAGCGCCGAGGCCGAGCGCATCGCGCAGAGCCAGCTCTCGGCGCTGTGCCACGCCGTGGGCGTGCTCAAGCCCCAGGACAGCACCGCACTGCACATGAAGCCCGTGCGCATCCGCGTGAAGATCCGCAAGGACGAGTCGGGCCAGTACGGCGACAAGAACGAGGTCACCGGCTACGAGGCCGCGCAGGGCGGCTTGCCGCCGACGGCTGCCGCAGCGGCGCGCTCCCCGGCGCCCAGCGGCTTCCCGCCGGCCGGTGCTGCGCAGGCCGCGCCGCCGCCTGCTGCCGCTGCCCATCCCTGGGCCCGCCGTCCGGCAGGAGCGCAGGCATGAGCGCGCAGCGCATCTACCTGGTGCGCAACAACATCGCCGACAGCGGCGCCTTGCTGCACAGCCTGGTGCGCGCGCCCAACGCCGCGCAGGCGCTGCGCCACGTGGCGGCCGACACTCTCAGCTGCGAGGTGGCCACGCAGGACGACCTGGTGGCGCTGGTGGGCCGTGGCGTCAAGGTCGAGGCCAGCGGGCGCGAGACCGAGCATGGCGAGTTGTCGTTCTGACCATGGCCGAACTGCCCACCCCCGCGCACCAGACCGTGCAGGCCATCTATCGCCTGTACGAGCAGCGCGAGGCCGCCGCCGGCGGCCACCGCGCACACCTGGGCGCAAGCGTCATCGGCCACCCCTGCGAGCGCCACCTGTGGCTGCTGTTCCGCTGGGCGCACCGCGAGGCCTTCGACGGCCGCATGCTGCGCCTCTTCGAGGCCGGCAGGCAGTTCGAGCCGCGCATCGTGGCCGAGCTGCGCGCCATCGGCGTGCAGGTGCACGAGCTCGATGAGCGCGGGCAGCAGTTCCGCGTCTGGGCCCACGGCGGCCACTTCGGCGGCAGCCTGGACGGCGCCGCACTCGCGCTACCCGAGGCGCCCAAGACCTGGAGCGTCCTGGAGTTCAAGACCCACAGCGCCAGGAGCTTCGCCGAGCTTCTGTCCAAGGGCGTGAAGGACGCCAAGCCCCTGCACTGGGCGCAGGTGCAGGTGTACATGGGCCTGACGGGCATGGAGCGCGCCATGTACCTGGCCGAGAACAAGGACACCTCGGCGCTGTACCAGGAGCGCATCGAGGCCGACCCGGTGGCCTTCGCGTCCATCATGGCCCGCGCCGAGCGCATCATCACCGCGACGGAGCCGGCGCCGCGCATCAGCGCCGATCCAGCGTGGTACGAGTGCAAGCTCTGTGCCTTCCATCCGCTGTGCCACGGCCAGCAGGTGCCGGAGGTCAACTGCCGCACCTGCGCGCACAGCACGCCGCGCACCGACGTGGAAGGCGCCGTCTGGCGCTGCGAGCGGCGCGGGTCCAACGTCGACGACGCCACCCAGCGCGCCGGCTGCGCCGGGCACCGCTTCATCCCCATCCTGCTGGAGCGCATCGGCACGCAGGGCGCCGTCACGCCCGAGCCCGACGGCAACGCGGCGGTGCAGTACCTCACGCCGGAAGGCCTGCCCTTCGTTAACGGCGCGCCGCCGGCGTTTTCGTCGCACGAGATCCGCGCGGCGAAGCACCGCGAGGTGCTGACCGATGGGCGCGTGCAGCAGGTCAAGTCGGAGTTCGGGGCTGCGAGGGTTGTCGCATGATCCTCCGCCCCTATCAGCAGCGCGTGCTCGACGACCTTTGGCGCTGGTTCGAGTCCAACGGCGACGGCGACCCGGTGGTCGAGGCCTGCGTCGGTGCGGGCAAGAGCGTGCTCATCGCCGAGCTGTGCCGCCGCGCCATCGCGCAGCACGCCGGCACGCGCATCCTGATGCTGGTGCACTCGAAGGAACTCATCGAACAGAACCTGGCCAAGCTGCTGCAGGTGTGGCCTGGCGCGCCGGTGGGCGCCTACAGCGCCAGCCTGGGCGCCCGCCAGCTCGGGCGCGCCGTCACCTACGCCACCATCGGCAGCGTGGCCAAGCGCGCGCACGAGCTGGGGCACCTGGACCTGGCCCTCGTCGATGAGTGCCACCTCATAGGCCCCAGCGAGACCACGCAGTACCGGCGCCTGATCGACGCGCTGCGCCAGCTCTGCCCGGCCCTGCGCGTCGTCGGATGGACCGGCACCGCCTTCCGCGGCGATGGCGTGTGGCTGACCCAGCAGGGGCTGTTCACCCACGTCGCCGCCCGGGTCACCATGGCCGAGCTGCTGCGCGACGGCTACCTGGCGCCGCTGGTCACGCAGGAGACCGCCACGCACATCGACACCGCAGGCGTGCGCACGCAGGGCGGCGACTACGTGGTCAGCGCCCTGGCTCGAGCCACCGACCGCGCCGAGCTGGTGCAGGCGGCCTGTGCCGAACTCGTGCGCCTGGCCGCGGAGCGCCGGCGCTGGCTGGTCTTCGCCGTCACCGTCGAGCACGCCGAGCACCTGGCCGCCGAGCTGCGCACCGCGCACGGCATCGACTGCGCCGTGGTCAGCGCCGAGACGCCGAAGGCCGAGCGCGAGCGGCTCATCCGCGCCTTCCGCGCCGGCCAGCTGCGCGCGCTGGTCAATGTCGCCGTCCTCACCACCGGCTTCGACGTGCCCGCGCTGGACTGCATCGCCCTGCTGCGCGCCACCCAGAGCCCGGTGCTGTATGTCCAGATCGCCGGCCGCGGCATGCGCACCGCGCCGGCCAAGAGCAATTGCCTGTGGCTGGATTTCACCACCACCACCGCCAGCCTCGGCCCCGTGGACGCCATCAAGGGCCGCAACAAGCCCCCGGCCAGGGACGGCGGGCCGGCGCCCTGCAAGTACTGCGACGAGTGCGGCAACCCCAACGCGACCGCGGTGCTGGCCTGCGTCCACTGCGGGCACCTGTTCCCGCCGCCGGAGCGCATCAAGCACGAGGCGCGCGCCGACACCACGGCCGCGGTGTTGTCCACCGGCCCCGAGTGGTACAGCGTCACCCGCGTGGCCTACGGCCACCACCCGGGGCGGGACGGCAAGCCCGACTCCCTGCGCGTGGACTACTGGAGCGGGCTGCGCCGCGTGGCCAGCGAGTGGGTGTGCCTGGAGCACACCGGATACCCGCGCATGAAAGCCTCGCGCTGGTGGATGACGCGCAGCGACGCCGCGCCGCCCGACAGCGTGAGCGAGGCGCTCGACCGCCTGGTCGAGCTGCGCGAGCCCGGCCGCATCGCCGTGCAGATGGACGGCAAGTACGCCACTGTCGTCAGCGCGCAGTTCGCGCAAGCCAAGGAGGCCGCATGAGCATCGGCATGACCGCCGTCGAGCTCCATGCCGTGCGCGAGGCCCTGCGCGAGCGGCTGCGCATGCTCGACAAGATCACCGCCACCTGCGTGCACTGCGAGCACTTCGCCACCGCACAGCACTGCGACAAGTTCGACGCCACGCCGCCGGCCGACTTCCGCGTCGCCGAAGGCGCGTGCGAGGAGTGGCGCTTCGACGGAGTGCCCTTCTGATGAAGCGCCGCTTCTGGACCCCGCAGGAAGAGCAGTACCTGCGCGAGCACTACGCCCACACGCTGACGGCCGACATCGCCGCGGCGCTGGGCATGGCGCCCAAGCGCGTGCTGGCCAAGGCCAACGCCATGGGGCTCTACAAGTCCGTCGAGCTGATCAGCGCCACGGCCCGCGCGAGGACCGGCGCGGACCACCCGAGCGTCGCCTACCGCTGGGCGCTGGGGCAGAAGCCATGGAACACCGGCGTCAAGGGCAGCACCGGCCACCACCCCAACACGCGCGCCACGCAGTTCAAGCCCGGCAGCAAGCCGCACACCTTGGTGCCAGTGGGGTCCTTCCGGATCGTCGGCGGCGCCCTCGAAGTCAAGTACAGCGACAACCCGGGATACCCCCGCGCGCGCTGGAAGTTCTACGGCCGCCACCTGTGGGAGCAGGCGCACGGCCCGGTGCCCAAGGGGCACCTGGTGGTCTTCCGGCCCGGCCGCGCCAGCACCGACCCGCAGCGCATCACGCTCGACGACGTGGAGCTCATCACCCGGCGCGAAATCATGGCGCGCAACTCCTGCCACCGGCTTCTGAAGCCGGTCGAGCAGGCCATCCAACTGCGCGGGCAGATCACCCGCGCAATCAAGCGACTCACCCAACAAGCCCGAGAGGCCGAGGAAGCCCAAGCATGAACGAGAGCATGACCGACCTGCGCGAGATCCTGTTCGCGCAACTGCGCGAAATGCGCGGCGTCGACCCCAAGGACACCGACGCGCTGAAGGCCGCAGTCACCAAGGCCGGCGCCGTGCGCGACCTGGCCGGCGCCCTGACCTACACCGCGCGCGTCGAGAACGAGTACCTCAAGGCCATCGGCGGCGGCGAGAGCACCTTCCTGGGCAGCGCGGTCGAGCCGCCGAAGCTGCCGCCGGGCATCAAGGGCGTGATCCGGCATCGGTTGGAGGGGTGAGCGCATGACCACCCCCGAGCCTGGCCCCTTCTGCATTGGCGTGAGTGGCCGCGAGCAGTGCGACGACTGCGCAGGGCACTACGTGGCGGCGCCCGGGTGGAGCGTACCGCCGCGCATACCCAAAGGCCATGAGCCAACCTGTAAAAAGCGCTGATGAGTTGCCGGCCGTTGGGGCTACTGTGACCCAAGCAACGAGGACAAAGACATGAGCGAGCTTAGGAGTGCAATCTTAGCCGCGGGCGCCGAGCTCGGTGACGTGCACCAGTGGCTGTTCGAAGATGGAGCCGATGTACCAGACGAAGCCAGCTGCTTTGTAACGGTGTTAGAGAAGCACCTGGCACCGCTGCTAGATCCGAATCACAAGGCGCGGCGCATTGCCATGCTAGAGGCCGAGATTGCAGCGCTGAAGGCCTAACGCAGAGTTGACAGGAAGGACAAAGACATGACCGACGCCGAGATCGTCGCCGCCGAGATCCGCGCGGCCGAGGTGCCGATGAGCGACGCCCTGGGCGCCGCGTTGGACAGGCTTGAGCGGGACGCTGAGCGATACCGTGCAATGCTGGATGACGAGATTGCCCTCCGGCGAGGGGTCAGGCGGTACGCACGTTGCTGGCGAGACAGCGATGGGCTACTGGAGATCGTGGAGACGGTCGGCGACCTGACACGCGTGATATACGGCGCCGGCTACGTGCGGCCTGGCTCGGTTGCGTGCGAGCTGACAGACACCGGCAACGGGTTCGTCGTGCGGCTCCTCCGACACGGCAGCCGCTCCCCAGAGCGCCGTCTGATCCTGGACTACTCGCAGGCCCGCGAGCTGGTGCTGGCGCTGTCGCCGCATGCGAGAGATCTGGGCTTTGCAGCGTAACGCAGAGGTGAGCCGGGACACCCGGCACCGGAGGAACGATGACCGATGATGCAACGCCGACGCTGGTCGGTTCGAGCGACGGGTTAGGCCCCGTTGATCGCGCGACGATTGACTGCTGGCGGGTGAACTACAGCCTAGACAAGACACCGCACGAACTGTACGCGCTTTGGCATTCCTGGGCGCCACCCGGCGCGGTGCTGGCCCTCAAAGCGGCTATTGGCGAGATAGAGCGCTTGCGGGACACATTGGCCTACGCAGAGGCGGCATTGGCCGACATTGGTGACGCAGACCGCGAACCGGGCGACGATTTGGCGTGGTGCGAAGCGAGAGCCGCCGAAGCACTGCCCCGTGTGCGCGCGGTTCTTGGGGCCCAACGTTCGAGCTAAACGGCCCAGCGGGGCCGCACAGGAGTAGCCATGCAAAACGATGTAGCCGGCCCCGATGGGTCCGCGTTGAGCGAGGGGTTAGGCCCACTCGCGCAAGCGGTGCGCGATGTTATGGCGCACCAGTGGAGCAACAACCGCCAAGCGATGGATGCCTTGACGCGGCTAGTTGACGCAGCCAGCGACGCGCAAGAGGTGCTCAAGATGGTGGCCGACATCTCGCACAGCGGCGGCCTAGTGCCGCAAAGCCCGCTCGATGCGCTGGTGTCAGTGCGCCGGCTGACGCTTGAGCACTGGAACACCGAAGGCAGCGAGGACGAACACCGCGAGCGCGTATTGGCTGCGGCGTCAGAGGCGCGCATTCGTGGCCTGCGGGCCTAACGCAGAGCCAACCGGCGCCCACGCTGGCGCCCCTCAAACACAAGGACGCCGGTAGGCGTCCGGTTGAACGCACAGTTAGGCCTGGTGGCCGGAAAGGTACAGCATGCACGCAACGGAGAAACAGGTGGCGATGGCCGCGCAGCTTTACGACATGCGCAACAAAGCCCGCCGCCTGCTGGGCGACAAGTACAAGCCGCGCATGGCCGAGCTTGGCCGCATTTTGAAGATGACCGCCGACCGCGACAACAAGAGCGCGCTTGAAGTCGCCATCGACGTTTCCAAGAAGCGCGAGCTGATCGGCATTGATCTGATGATGGTGATGGCGGCAGCCGTGGAACTGACGGAGCCAACGCCTTGAGGCCTAACGTGGGAATTGAGCCGCCGGAACGGTCGGCTCGAATGACGGGTTAGGCGTCGTGGCGCAGAGGAGCAAACGATGGTATTGGTACTGAAAGACGAAGTGAGAACCGCGCGCAAGTTCTACGACTGCGACGCCAGCGAAATGTGGCGCAGTTACGGCCAGCCGCGCGATGCCGTAACTGCTGACGAGCGGCTGGTGCTTGAAGGCGTTGAGGCCGACAAGTGGAAGATTCGTCCGGGCCAGAGCTACCGCTGCGTGGTATTTCGTGACGGACGCGAACTGGTGACGCAGCGCGCCCGGCTTGACATGGACGCGCTTTGCCAGCGATACGACCTGTATGACGACGCCTAAGCGCTACGAAGGTGGCCGTATCAAAGGCGGGTGCAGCCTGCACGATGCCGAGAAGGCCGAGCTTTGCCAGAAGCACCTGCAGCGCTGCCCGGAGCCGCGCACGGTGGACTGCTGCGGCGTGGTGGACGAGCACGACATCGTGGAGTGCTCCCGCTGCGGTAGGCAGTGGACAGTGCCTTGCAGCTTTGACGAGGACTACTCATGACCTACCACTGGCTGGTGGAGAACTTCACCAAGGAAGGCCAGTCCACCGGGCTCTACATGGCCTGTCAAGTGAACATGACCCTGACGGCCGACGTGAACGCGGCGCGCAAGTTTCGCCGACAGCGCACGGCCGAATTTCGCGCGCTGGACATGCGCGAAGCCAGGCGCGGCGACTGGCGCGCCGTGGAGCACGGCTTTGAGGACAGCAAGCCATGAGCAGAGAAGCCTTCGGCGACCCGCCCGATCGTGAGCCGGAGTATTGCCCGAACTGTGGCAGTGACTTCTACATGCCGGGCTGCTCGCACTGCGAGGAAGTGAAGCGCCGCCGCAAGGCGGAATCCGACCTGCTGCGCATGCGGATCGCATTGACGCGCCTGTGGCCTGCGCTTGAGCGCGCCATGTCCGGGTTGGTGTTCACGGCCGACCGGGCTGGCGAAGTGCAGGCCGACATGAACACACTGCGGGCGCACATCAAGACGCCTAACGCTAGCTTGAGGGGCGCGGAGCGAGCATCGCTCGCGGAGCGTCCCTCTCGAAGCGAAAGTTAGAACTGCCATGCCGATACGCCCCGAGAACAAAGCACGATACCCGGCAGACTGGAAGCTGCGGAGCCGGTTCGTGCGCTTCGTGAGGGCGCGGAACCGCTGCGAGTGGTGTGGAGCCGAGAACGGCCAGCCGCACCCGGAGACGGGCAGCAAAGTGGTTTTGACCACGGCGCATGTGTTCGACCACCGGCCAGAAGCGGCGAGCCTGCTGAACCTCGCGGCCCTGTGCCAGAAGTGCCACAACGCGCACGACGCCAAGATGCGGCGCGAGGGACGGAAGCAAAGAGCGGAACTGGAGAGCGGGCAACATGCTTTGCAGTTCTAACGCAAAGTTGACCGGCCCGAGCGAGGCCAAAGGAAGCAACGATGAGCACCACTGACGACACGAGCGCCACCCGTCGAGGGTCCGAGTCGAACGACCTGTTAGGCGCGTGGGTGCCTGTGGCAGAGCGCATGCCGCCGCCCTGCTCTGTGGTACTGGTGGCCTACCGAAACCGGCTCGGACACTGGCGCCGCATTCGCGCCGAGTGGGTGCCGGCCAAGACGCAAGAGGCCGACATCGAAAACGAGTTTTCTGATTACGACGAGGCGACCGACACGCACTACACGCCGGAAGGCTGGTATGAGCGGGTCAACAACTGGGACGACTACAGCTCGGTGAAGGTGTACGAGGGCGAGCCTTCGCACTGGATGCACCTGCCGTTGCCGCCTGGAAGCGCCTAACGCCGCCGATCAGGCGCGGCCGTAGGCCGTCGTCGCCTGCATTGGCTGGTTATGCCTGCGGCGCGAAATATTTTGAGTTTGGGCTTGACTCTAGCCTGATAACGGGCTAGACTGTATTCCACGGTGAGCGAT
>ERZ761584.130-NODE-130-length-29469-cov-5.457639_pt1 | contig 29469 bp, 28 predicted proteins | sample MGYA00512168_ERZ761584 | MGnify/ENA primary metagenome ERZ761584 (study PRJEB28899, sample SAMN03785564) | bioreactor sludge metagenome | biome: EBPR Sludge; feature: EBPR Bioreactor; material: 0.22µm filtered reactor supernatant | place: Saint Lucia: Queensland...
GGGTGACAAATGGCCATTTCGAATCGTGGTGGTGGACGAAAGCACCCGTTTGGCCGGCTTCCGGCTACGGAAGGGCACGAAGCGCGCCAAGGTGCTCGCGAGCGTGGCCAAGAAAACAGGGCGGTTTATCGAGCTGACCGGCACCCCGGCAATCGGCGGGCTCGAAAAGCTGTGGGGGCAGCTCTGGTTTCTGGATTACGGCCAGCGCCTCGGGCGAACGTATGGCGAGTTCAAATCCCGCTGGTTCGACGAGGACGTGTACGCGCACACGCTGACCGCGAAGCACTTTGCGCTGGACCAGATATCGGAGTCGATCAGCGATATCTGCCTTACGGTCCGCGCCAAGGATTACTTTGACATCCAGGAGCCGCTACGGTTCAAAATCGAGGTATACCTGCCACCCAAGGCGGAGGCGCTATACACGCAGCTGGAGAAGGAAATGTATGCCAAGCTGGACGCGCGGACCCACGTAGACGTGCTGACCGCCGCGCACCTGAGTTCAAAGTGCCTGCAGCTGGCCAGCGGGGCGCTGATCGCCAAGGAAACGGATACCTACAAAAAGGCCGTGACCGAGATCCACGAGGCGAAGCTGGACGCCCTGGAATCGCTGGTGGAAGAGTGCAGCGGCGCGCCCCTGCTGGTCGGCTACTGGTGGCAGCACGATCAAGCGCGTATCCTGAAACGCTTCCCACAGGCCCGGGCCATTGTCACGCAGCAGGACGAGGACGATTGGAACGCGGGCAAGATCCCCTTGGCACCGGCGCATTACGCGAGCTTGGGGCACGGGCTCAACCTCCAGCACGGCGGCCACCGGTTTGTGCATTTTTCCCGGTGGTGGGATGCGGAACTTGATGAGCAACTGCGCGGGCGAATCGGGCCGGTTCGCCAGCTGCAGTCGGGGTATGATCGGCCGGTGTACGAATATGAGATCATCGCGCGCGGGACGGTGGACGAGCTGGTGAGCTACCGGCATGTGTCTCGGCGCGAGGTGCATGATATCTTAGCGGACAGGACACGACGGAGGGTGCAATGATGACTAAATACCAAATAATATACGCAGACCCGCCTTGGGCTAGTAATTCACAATTTGGCCGCGACAAAGTTAAAGGAAATAAGCAACATTATCCGTTAATGCACACAAATGATATAAAACAATTACCGATAGCACAGCTAGCTGATCATAACTGTGTACTTTTACTGTGGGCGGTTGATACTCAGCTACAAGACGCGCTTGATGTAATAACTGCGTGGGGCTTTATTTATAAAACGATAGCCTTTACTTGGGCAAAAGAAACGGCAAACGGACTTGATCATTTTGGCGCGGGCATGTGGACCCGAAAAAATCCAGAAATATGTTTGCTGGCTACAAAAGGAGCCCCGAAACGTTGTAGCGCAGCAGTGCGGCAATTGCAACGTCATAAAATACGTGAGCATAGCAGAAAACCGGATGAAATACGGGACGAGATAGTGAAACTCTGTGGTGATGTACCTCGCATAGAGCTATTTTGTCGGCATCCTGCCCCTGGCTGGGCTGTGTGGGGAAATGAAGTTAATAGTACAATCAATCTTCTAACTTCTTATACTGTTGAGGATTTATTATGATTCAGCTATTGACTTCGCCCGCGGTGCTTTGGGGCTTGTGCGCGGCCGTGCCCGCGGTTACCGCAGAGTTCTTGTATAAAGTCTGGCCGGTGGGCTGGCCTTGGTGGTGGGGCCTGCCGGCGTGGGCTCCAATTCAACTTGCAATCGGGTACAGCGTTTTCCGGTTGGTTACGATTCCCAACTCGAATTTGCTGGACGCTTTCATTGTTTTCGCTTTCAGCACCACGGCGCTGCGGGTATTTGTCAGCGTGGTTGTGCTTCACTAGGATGTCAGGGGCGGGACTTGGTTTGCCCTGGCTTTGTTAATCATGGCGCGAATCGCGCAAACCTTTTGGGGGAGATAATGAACACCTTACCAACAGACAGCGACGAGCGTAAAGAAATCCCGTTATTTTCCGGGCCCTTCAGCTACTTCCCCGCAGCGCTTGCCGGTGTCGCGCGGGTCTGTAAAGTCGGCAACGACAAGCACAACCCGGGCGAACCGCTCCACTGGGCGCGGGGCAAGAGCACAGACGAAGCGGACTGTGTGCTGCGGCACATGATGGACGTCAACGACATGGTGGCGCGCTCCAACCGTGAGGGCTTCGTGGACGGGGATATGATCCTCGCAGAAGCCAGCGCGGCCTGTTGGCGCGTGCTCGCGTGGTCGCAAAAGCTGCACGAACAGTTCGGCGCGCCGCTCGCTCCGGGCGCCCGGCTGCCGGAAGAGGAAGACGGAGTGCTGACAATTCGGGTGAAGCAAAATGTTACCCCGTTCGTCTTCCCTGCACACGCGCTTGATTGCCCTTGCCAATGGTGCCGAAAGAATCGCGGCGATGCAGAAGACCACTATTAAAAAGCGCTGCCCGCGCTGCGGGAACATGACCCTGCGGCCCCACGGCCGCACCCCGGGCGGCAAGCAGCGGTGGGCGTGCCGTACGCACACCCGCGGCAGCGACATGGCGTGCTACCAGACCACGAACCCGGACGCGCCGCTGCGCACCAAGGGCGCGTTTCAGGAGCAGAAGCGCCCGCAGCAGGTGATCCCCAAGCGCAAGCTCGGAGGCAACGTGTTCGTCATCACGTGGGCGCAGAACGCGACCCCGGTGAACGAGCCCTTTTTCAAGGCCCTGCTGGCATACTGCGACCACAACTCGGCGGAGCTGGTCGTGATCCCGGGCCGGTATAAAAACCCCACGTCCCGCTGGTCGTCCTCCCAGGCCAATGACGAAATATGGGCGCCGGAGCTGGTGCCGTACCTGTTCAACCAGCGCCGCGCGCTGAACAAAAACCTGCATTTGATTGGAGATATCAAGATCCAGCCTACGGCCACCTCGCCGCTGACCGGGTTCGAGGGCATCACGCACGCGGAGTCGGGCATCTTCGGCCACCCCAAGTTGCAGCTCAAGACAGTGCCCACGCCGCAAAATGCGCTGCCCAAAATCTTGACCACAACCGGCGCCGTGACCCGGGCCAACTATACGGACACGCGGGTCGGGAAGACCGGCGAGTTTCACCACATCGCCGGCGCCGTGGTCGTCGAGGTGGAAAGCGCCAAGGTATTCCACCTCCGGCATATCAATTACTCGACACGCCATCAGGGGTTCATCGATCTGGGGCGAGCCTATTACGCGGACGGCCGGGTGCACGCCGCGCCCCCGGCTGAGGCGGTCATATTCGGGGACGCGCATTGGCGGTTCGCGGACCCCGTTGTGGTGGCCGCGACTTTTGACCAGTTGCTACCGGAGTTGCGGCCCAAACAACTGGTGTGGCATGACCTGATGGATAGCTACGCGGTCAGCCCACACCATGCCGGTAACCCCTTCGTCCTGTACGCGAAGCACAAGGCCGGGTTCAATAACGTGCGGGACGAGGTGCAGTCCACAATTACCTGGATGCTCCAGAAGGGCAAGGGCTACCACAATATCATCATCCCGTCGAACCATGACGACATGCTACGGCGCTGGGTGGTGCGCGAGGACTGGAAGGAAGACCCGGTAAACGCGGAGTTTTATCTGGAAACGGCGCTGGCCATGCTGCGGTCCACCCGCATGGGCGACACCGGCGCGGAGACGCTGGACCCGTTCCAGCGGCTCGTCGAGGCGCGGGAAGCGGACAATGTGCAGTGTGTCCCGCTGAACGGTAGCTATGTGATCGCAGGTATCGAGTGCGCGCTGCACGGGGACAAAGGCCCGAACGGGGTGCGCGGGTCAATCAAGAATCTGCGGCGCATTGGTCCCAAGGTTGTGATCGGGCACAGCCATTCACCCGGGATTGACGAGGGCGCGTATCAGATAGGCACCATGACCCGGCTCAAGGCCGAGTATACCGGCCCGGTCGGATCATGGCTTAACACACACTGCTCAATTGACGGGTTCGGCAAGCGGCATTTGCATACGTGCATCAAGGGCGCGTTCTTTATGCGGCGATAAGTTACCATTGCGCCGCGTAGCCGGGCACGTAGCACAGCGTTATCTCCTTGTAACGAAGAATTCTCGCACTATTTCCAAGTCCTTCTCCATGCGTTCATTGGGCATTTTCATTCCTTCTTATGACTGCGTTCCAACTATCGTTCCATCGGTGGATGAACTCGGGACTCCGTTCTTGATTCTTAACAGACCAGACCCATCGACCCACAGCCTGTATGCGCCAAGAGTCAACGGATAATCCGATGAGGCGGTCCCGCAGACTACATTTTTGGGGACTATTAGTGACTGTATAGACGATGCGCCGACCGTAGGATCTGACAGCAAGTCGAAACCTGATGTCGCGCTCACTCCTATAATGTCCGCCAGCTCACAAGGCAGTCTAAATCTCCCACCCACGACTCCATCGCCAGAAGAAGGAAGGACGAGTGGGTTATGATCTGTTCCATTCCAGCCCGCCCCAGCATCCCATAGCCCAAGGTCGATAACAGGGTTATAGACATTTCTGGAACGATCTGCGCCGCGCGTTTCTGGTGTTGCAAAGGTGAACGCAGTTCCTAATCTGAATACGTCGTATTGAATGTTCTCGATTCTCGGCGCGTAGAAGGTAGGAGCAAATACCCCAATACCAGATCCATCTAAAGGATCGACCACACAACCGACAACGCACCCCTCTATACGCGGTGAGTGAAAGACTTGCGACTGGACAGTTTCGGTATTTGCTGAAGGTCCCAGCAGCATACCGTAGCGGCATTCAAGGAATCGAGGAGCGAAGAATTGGGATAATGTGCTGTTTGTGACCGCATGAAGCCCGATATAGCAGTTATCCAGATCAAGGCTGTAGGAATCGAACGGCCATACGTTGAATGTCTTAACACCTGTATAGAACCGGCGCAACTTGACATTATATAGGGCTGTATTGAATGCGTACTCAAGCGACAAGCCAACAGTAGACCCGTCTGGGTCATTGGCTTCATTGCCTGGGTTAGCGGATTCCGGCCCGAGCAACGTCAGGTCATAGATCGAGATATTTCCCGTGTCGTGACCATTGGCTTGTGATGTTGCGCCTAGTGCTAAAGCGTCACCAGAAGTAACTCCGGGAAATGACAATATGGCTCCGTTGCCATGGATGATATATCTCTCTGGACCTCCGGTCGTGTTCCTAAGAAGGGTTAATCCAGATCCACATTTATATGTTCTCTGCCTGAAGGCAGCAACACCGCCTGTATCACGGATTTCATCAAACAATAATTGTATCGCCGCCGAATCATCAGTTGACCCATCACCGACAGCTCCGAATTGCTCTGGGGTAAGATATTTTATCGCCCCGCCGACTAAATCCGCCCCCTTCCCTGCGTCGGTGGAGGCGAGGTCTTCTCGCAGCCCGGCATCCGCTCCGGTGCCGCTGGACACGGTTGGATTGCGCGAGGCGTCGAACGCGATGAATTTCCCCGCCCGGTCATACGGCAGCGCGGGCAGGGTGCCGGTGTCGGTAACCGCGCCTACGATTGAACGATTTAACTTTTCCTGAAGCTGCTGCACCAGCATGGTCAGGTTGTCGAATTTCTGTTCCAGCGTGGCCGGCGCCACACCGGCGGTGAATGCTGCCGGTTGCAGCGCATCGAGGACACGGAGCACGTACAGCTTGTCACCATCCGCAAGCGGGTCACCGCTCAGCGGGTAGGTAATCGTGCCGCCCGGGTTGGTATCCTGATTGGCGTTCAGGGAAACGGAATAGTGGGAGTTGAGCGTCAGGACGGTAGCCGCGGCGTCGGCGATGCTGAGCCCGACTTCCAGATCGGTGGCCGCGTTTACCTTGAAGTCGAACGGGAATGATGTGGCGCTGTCGTTGCCCTCGAAAACCTCTTTGCAATCTTCGACATTGATCATGTCTTTTCTCCCGGTTCGCGGGGCGGGTACAACCGCCGGTGGATTTCAATGATGCGGTAAACAGTCCAGCCGATTGAGGTGAGTAGCACGATTGCGGTCAGGATGCCATTGACCGCGCCGATGTAATTTCCGACCGCGGCGGCGATGCCGGAGGGAACGGCGATAGCATCCACTGTATGTTTGAGTTGTTCAGTGTTTTCTATCAATGGCTTACTCCTTCTTTGGTGGACCCACAAGCACGGCCTGCGGGCCAGCATCGCCCTCAGAAACCGCTATTATACCACGCACAGTTCGGTCGACCTGGCTCGACGGATAGTGGAACGCGACCCCTCCAAAGCGGTTCATGGCGCGCAGCAGCGCCTCGTCCACCTCACCCTGCTCGACCTGCTGAACGACCGCCGTTCCGTGCGCGAGTACGCTGAGCCCAGCCGGGCCCCGGTACTCGTAACCCTGAATCGCGCCGGCAATTTCACGGATGTACGGGAACACCCCCAGGATGTTCGCCAGCAGTTCCTGGAAGAAATGCAGCGCCAGCTCGTCCTCATCGTCCAGATCCCCGCGCAGCCCTTCCCGGATCAGTAGCCCCAGCCCCGTGGGCACCGCATATAGCATGAAGAAATCGGACGCCATTTTAATGGCCGCGGCGGCGGACTTCTCGCGCTTGAAGTTCTGGATACTCTCCGCGGAAAGCTGGTACGTGGCGCTGAAGTACGAATAGAAATTCGTGAGCAGTTTTTTGTAGGCGTTGCCCCGCTGTACCTCCGCAAGGTCGTGAGTCGCGCCGCTGGACTGCGCATCGCGCACCGCCTGATCCGCCATCGCTACCGCTTGATCGTGCGAAATATCCGGGCTCGCGATGGCCTTATTGTAGGCCGCGAGCCACGTCGGCACGTCCACCGCCACCTGAAACGCTTGGATAGGCATGAAGTAGAATCGTGTCAGGCTGCGCGGCTTCCCGTCCAGCGTGTTGGTGATCTCCCCCAGCTCGCGGTTGAGCAGTTCGCTGCGCTCCGCCATGAACGCAGACGCCTCGCGCACCCGCTTGATGCTTTCCATTGGGCGGGCGCTAAACTCCATCAACCCACGCAGCATCGGCCCATAGCCGACCCGGACCACGGACTGCGCGAAACCAGTAAGCTGCAGCAGCGCCGTGTTGACGCTGAGCCCCAGCCCCGCGATGGTGGACCCGACGCGGAAATAGTTGACTACCTTTTCGCCGGCATCGCGGGCCACGACTTCGCCGCGCGCCACATCATCGAAGGTCTTGCGCATGAGCCGGGTAAACTCCGCGCCATAGTGGTCCCGGATCGCGTTCGAAACATCCGGCGCGCGCAGCAGGCGGCCGACATCGATCAAGGTTTCGTGCCACGCCAGATCGTGAATGACCTGGGAAACGTGCTGCGTGATCACGCCGAGGTCGAGGCGAACCGGCGCCGTGCCGCCGACGCGCGCCTTGGTGTGCCCGCGCCGCGTGGTGGCCCGTGTGACGGCTCCCTTCAACGCCTGCGAAATCAGCTCGGCGTCGTTTTGCTGGGCCGAGATTTCACTGCGCATGGAGTCGGCCACGATCGGATAGTAGCCGCCGGGATAGGTGCCGTGCCGCGTGATGATGGGCGTGGCTTCTACACGTGGGGGCCGGATGCCGGTGACCCGCTCTTCCTTCGCCGCGATCTCTGGCCAGTATTCACCAATGAAATCGAACACGTTCTGCACGAAGTTCATTTCATCCTTGGTGAGCGTGTCAATGACCGCCTTGGCTTGGGTCTCCGTCCATTTGTTCCCGTCCATGATCCGCTGGCGATTGCCCTCGTTGCCCCAGTTCAGCGCCACGGCCAGCCGGGCCTCGGTGGATAGCGAGGTTTTGATTTCCGGGATATAGAGCTTGCGCGGCCCGGTGATCCGTTGCCCCGCTTGGCGAGCCAGCGAAGGGTTGAACGCGGGCACCTGCTGCGTGAGTTCGTGCAAGCGGACCGCGGCTTTGCGGCGCATGGTCAGCTCCACGTCACCGGCGGCGTTCAGCGGGCGCACGAAATTGTCCCAGAATACACCGCCGTCCTTGCCCCCGTCGACCTGCCGTGCGACGCTGGACAGCTTGCGCAGGTGTGTCAGCCACTCATGGGTGACCGCGGCCACACGCCCCCACAACGTTAGATCGCGCTCCAGGGTTTGTTTACTGGGCCCCTCCGGCGCATTCTCGTTGATGCTGTTGGCGAGGTCGGCTACCACCTCAGCGAAACGGCGCTGCTTCTGGACCGTGAGCAGTCGCTGCTTGAGCCGGCCCAGGTGCTCGATGTTTTTGACCGCGTCCACCAGATCGGTAAATTCCTGCACGGTCATGTTGCGATAGTTCTTGCGGCGCGCCTCGTCGAGCAGGTAGTCGGGGATCACCGGCTCGTTGCCATCGGCCTCCTGTTCCTTGATCCATTCCAGCAATGAGGCCCGCTTGTCGAGCTGCGTGAGCGAAACCTTGCGCAGGTCGAACCGTTCCAACATCTTGTCGATCTGGTCCCGGTAGCTGGGGTCCAGCGCCTTGCGGGTACTGTCACGGTTGAATTTGCGCAGGTAGTCGAGGCCGGTGTCGACCCGATCCAACATCTTGGCCGCGTTCTTGGCGGCGTACCCGTTGAACATCTGGTCGCGCTTACGAATGGACGCGGTTTTAAGATCACCAGATTCGAGCGCGGCCCGGGCATCCTTGGCCGCCCGGGTTTCCGCGGCGGCGAATTGTCCGGGCCGTACGTCGCGAATCCGGGTCCGGTTCACCACATCCTCCGCCGCGTGGCGCGCGGCCCGGCGCAAGGCCGGCAGGCCGCCGGGAAGCTGCTTCAGGCTCGCGTCCAGGGCAGCCAGCTCGGTGGCCACGACGCGCGCCCGGAAACGATTGTGGATAGCTTGGTCGACGGCGCGCTGCAATTCCGCCGGGTCGTTCAGCTCGCCATAGCGTTCAAGCACGCGCTGGTCGGTAAGACGACTGATCACTTGTTCCCGCGGCTGCATCGCGAGCAGGGATTGCACCAGTTCGTCCCCGGAGGTCATGCCCACCAGCTCGGCCACCTCATCCGCGCTCAGGCCCTCGCCAGACGTTAGCAGGGAGGCCGGGAGCTGCTGCCACGGGGCGCGAACCCTGCTGGTGTCCACGGCGCCTGCAGCGGCGGCTACGGCCTTGTAGTCGGCCGTGCTGCCGTAATCGGCCTCCAGCTTCGCGCGCGACAGCTTGTGGGGACCGTCGAGCGTCACCTCGACGGGGTTCCCGTCCGGGCCCGGCGTCCAGGTAACCCCGTCTTTCAGTAGGGTTTCTGCAATGCGCACCGGCTCCCGGGCCACCTCGTCCGCGACTTCGGCCTCGACCTGCGCGCGTTTCAGGGCGTTTTCTTTTTGCAGCCGCTTCAGCTCTTTGGAGCGCGCGTTGTCCAAATACCGGAGATTGCGCAGGCTCTTGGCTTGCAGCTGATCCTGCGCATACTCAGTGGCCAGCGCGGCGGATTCCTGATACGTGGCCCATTCTTCCGGTGACAACCCACTGGCGGCCTGCTGGTCGAACAGCGGGGCGTAGTCACGGGCCTGCTCGGCTTCCTGGATCTGTTCCTGCGTGGCCACCATGCGGGACATCACGCCGCGCACTTCGTCGGTCAACCGGACGTTGAGCCCGGCCACCGATTTGTAGATATTGATCAGCCACGCGCGGAAACGCTGGAACATCCGACGCAACGGTTCGCTGGGGGCCTTGCCCTCCATCAGCCAGTTTTCAAAGCCCCGGGCAAACTGTTCGTGGTTCGCGCGGCGCTCGTCGAGCGACAGGGCGCGCCATTCCTCGACCGTGCCATCGTAGTTGAACCATTTCAGCAGCGCCTCCATGTCCTCACGAACCCCGGGTGGCGCGTCGGGTTGCGCGGCAAGGTCGGACAATACCTCCATATAGAAGTGCCCGCCTTCGTGCAGGAAGGTTGTCAGGTCCGCGGACTGGAACAGTGAGATAAGGCCGGTCATCTGGCCATCGGTGCGCGCGAAGGAAATTTGGCCGCGGTCACCTTGCTGGTACAACGCTTTTTCGACCTGCTTATTTAACTCGTCGATAACATTTTGGTCCCAGACTACAACGTTATGCGTGCCTTTTCCTTCGTCGCGTGAGCCTGCGTCGAGGTATTTAAGGCCGGGAATCCCGGCGCGGTTCAATAAACCACTGACTTTTTCTTTATCGTTATCAAAATAGGTGCTAAGGATATTTTGAACAGTTTGCCCGGTCGTGTTCTTTAGCTCAAAAGGTTGCAATGCTTCCCCAAGTAACCCGTTTTTGAACTCGGGGAGTGCAGCAATTTTTTTTATGTTTGCTAAGGCAATTGGTTGCTCACTCATCGGTTTATCCCAATCCAGCATCTTTTCTATGGCGGTGCCGGGGATGTCTACTTTGTAGAGACTACTATGTTTCTGATAACCTATTTTTGCGTCTTTCCACTCGTTAATTAACTGCAATACCTCTGGATCATTGGAATAACTTTTTGCGTAATATGCTGTATTATGTTTGAATTGACCAGCAGCCCTTGCGCCCTTTTCAAGCGCAGCAATTGCCTGCAAACCTTTATCGCTGATGGAATCCCCTATAATTTTATTCCCATTTGGTAACTGAACGGTAAGATATCCATTTGGGTTATCAAGCTGCATATACGATTTTGCAACTCTAGGATCCTCAGCAAAATACAACCCATGCCCGTAAGCCTGCGCGCCTTCGCCGGTACCGATGTGCTCTAAGCTGAAATGGGTGAAATCATGGGGGCTTCCATGGTACATAGGCTGCTGCAACGAACCTAGGGGTTTAAGCGCGGCTTCGCCAACAGCTACCGGCCTATAAATTCCGTTTTTTGTAGCCGCGCTGAAATCGAGCCTACGCCCGGGAAATATATCATCAGGTTTTATGTCCGCTACGCGAACACGGACAGGGATCAGCGTTCCGTCTCCATAGTCACTTGCTACTGATTTAGCATCGCGTCCGCCCGCAAAGTACACCCCGTATGAATCAGGTGCGTCAGAGGGGCGCTTTAGCACGCCTTGCTGCAGTATCTTGGCTGCCTTATCCTTGGTGGTTGCGTGCCAAACAACCGTTGTGCCGTCGGGTTCTATGACCCCTCCAAGCGCAGCATATTCCTCAGCCCACGGCGGTAACGCTATATTTTGCTTCAACGAACCCGGCGGCTCGATCCGTGTCACCACAGGCGCGTCACCCGCCACGCCGAGCGCCGCCGCCCGCTCCGGGCGTCGCGCTGCCAGATCCAGGATTTCCTGCACCTTGACCGGGTCAGAGTATTCAATCGTCCAACCCTTCCGGCGCAGGCCCTCATAAGCGCGGAGCTGGGCAGCGGATACCACGTTATCGGACACTAGCTTTTTGCCCTGCTGTGTAGCCACCGAGTAAGCCTGTTCGATCAGCTGCTGCCCGATACCCTGCCCGCGCATCGACGGGGCGAGGTCCGCGAATTTGATTTGTATCTCGGTATCGCCACGGGGGACGGTTTCCAGCTTGCCGATTTCGTTGCCGGTGCCCGGATCGGTAGCGAAAATCGTGGCGCCGCCGTCGTGCTGCTCGGTGCGGAAACTCTCCGGCGGAATCTGGGCCAAGGACTCCGGCCCGGTGACCGCGCTATCCGGGGTGATACGTACCGGGTAACGCTGATACATTTCCCCGGGCGTGATACCGAGCCGCGCTGCCGTGGCCACGTAGAAGTTTTCCATCAGTGTGGCGTAGGCTCCCGCCACGTCGGCCCGGAAGCGCCCGGTCGCGACAACCTGATCGCGGATATTGTTGTGGATCTCCACGGCCTGCGCCTTCAGCGCGTCGGCGTGGTCGGCGTCCGCCAACACCGCCTCCGCCCGGGCGTCAAACTCTTTCTGCACCGCGTCCGCCTCTTCGACGGTCATCGCATCCGGGCGCCCAAAGCGGACCCGCTTGGCCAGATTCGGGTCCGACGAAAGGTAGGTCGCGTATTCGGCGGCCGTCACGCGGACCGGGACGCCGTGCGCCTCGGCGTCGGCTACTCGCTCCGTCAATCCGGGCGGAATGTCGGCCTCCGATTGCTGCAGCGCCTCGCCGGCGTCAATGGGATCGAGATACAATTCGGTGTCCGGGGCCAGCGCATCGACCAGCCGGGAGAATTGTTCCGGGCTGCGCTCGCGCAACTGGCTGTCCTGCACCGCCTGCGTCAGCTCGCCCAGTGCCTCACCGGCCGCCTTTGCCTGCGCCGCGTCCGCGTTGCGCTTGGCGATGTAGCTGACCCCGGAATAGGTTACCTCGATACCGCCGCGCATGGCGCCGCCCGCGATACCCGCGCCCACAGCGCCGGCCAGCATCCGGTCCCCCAGCGCTTGCAGGGTGATCGGCTTGATGCCCAGGTTTTCCGTCAGGTACTCGATGCCCTCCTGTGGGGCCTCGGTCGCGGCCTCGGCTACCGCGGCGCGCGCAATACGGCGCACGGCGGTGGCCCCCAACGCCTTGATGGAGCCCAGCACCTGCTCCGCGCCGTAGCGGTCGAGCGCCGCGGCCACGGTGCCCCCGACGAAGGCAATGTTCAAATCTTCTGGCGTAATGGTGGAATCGCCGCGGTTTTCCAACCGGGACTCCAGCAGGCGGCCCGAATAGCTGAGCGCGGACGCGGGGAGCGAAGCCAGCGACAGCGCCATATAGGGTACGCTGGTAATCATCTGGTCGATGCCGAAGGCCCCGGTCGCGACTGCGGTTTCTACGACCCCGTCCGCGTCCTTGACATCCTGCCACGTAGCAAACGGCGTCGTGCCGCTGTTCTGGTTCAGGTATTGTTTGCCCCAGCCCATCAGGAAGTTTTCGATAACATCAGGGGCCATGTTCTTGATTTCACTCGGCGGGACATATTTCAGCCCATCGCTGGAAATCACCACGTCGCCGAGCGCCATCTGCCCGGCCTTGGCCATGCTCTCCGCGCCAACCAGCGCGCCTCCCACAATACTGGCGGCGGAATCCTTCAGCTTGTAGAAGATGTTTTTAAGCAGGCCGATCGACTGCGTGTCGTCGTGCGCGACCTGACTGAAATTCGGGTCGCGCGCAAGGTTCAGCAGTTCGGGGTTTTCGGTGACGAAGCGGTTATAGTCGTTCAGCTGCGTGCGCTGTTTGACTTCGTCCATGTTCCGCTGCACCACATCCGGCGGGAGCCCGGTGCTCGCGGACAGCTTTTGCGATTCGGCGGCTACGTCCGGGGCAACCGCGCCCGCTTTGGCCAGGCTCGCCGGGTCAAGTGTCGGAAGATCCTGAAGCACCCCGTTGTATTGATCTTCGCCAACGGAGTCCGCGAGGAAGGCGTCGTATTTGTTGGGCATTATTGAATCCCATTGGCCGCGCGGAACAGGCGCACGATATTCTCGTCGGTGACTGGTTGTCCGTGGTTGCGCAACGCTTCCTCGATCTGGGTGCGGTCAGCCTGCGGGATGGCATCGACTTCGATGATCGCCGCCGCGCGCTGGTCAGCCGTGGCCTCGAAGAGCGGAACTTTCTTATCGAACCACCAGCGGCGCGGCACCGTGATTTCCATCAGTTGCCGGTCGATCACTTGCCGCGTTTCCTCGTTCGTCAGCTCACGGGCCTTCTGGTAGCGTTCAGCGGCCACCGCCTCGCGCACCCGGCGCTCGAACAGGCCCTGCTCTTCGCGGTCGCTCTTGTCCCATTTCACCTCGCCCAGCATTTGTTCCAGCGTGGCCGTGGGTGAAATGCGCTCTTGGCGCATATCTTCCTGCGCTTTCTGGAGCACTGACAACTCGCGCCCGTTCAGCTTGCCCTCGTATTGGCGCAGGTCAGTGTCGGCAAACGCCGAGCGATCCACGCGCGCCATTTCGCGCAGCCGGTCGAATGTCGGCCAATCCGTGATCACCTTGTCCTGTGGTGTCCACTGGCGCGTGCGCATGGTCTCCAGCGTGGTCGGCGAAAAGCTCTGAAGGTCCGCGACCATGCTGGGCGTCAGCCCTGCGAGCCCGCCCTGGTTGAACGCGGCCCACGCGGCGTCAACGCGCTCGTCCTGATATTTCTTGATATCCTGCTCTTTCTCCGCGTACTGTTGGCGGAGTAGCGTGAGCGTGGATTCGCGCACCGGCCCCTCGGATTCTTTCCGCGCGGCGGAAAGCGCGTCCTCCCGGCTCAGGCCACGCGCCCAGATATTATCGGCCAGCTTTTGCGCGGAGCCGATGTCGTTGGCCGTACTGATCTTGTTGTCCAGGCTATCCCAGACGCTGCCCGCGATCTCATTCTTGTTCGCGTCAAAATAATCGCGCGCGCCCTTCGGGTTCACGTCGACCATGTTTTCGATCACCTGCTGGTGCAACTTGGTCGTGGCCTCCAACATCGCGGCCTGCGTCACCGGGCCATCGGCCGGGAAGCCGTTCAACACGGACTTGGCCACCACGCGCTGCACCAGAATGCTTTTGGCCTCGTTGCGCGTGGCCTCGTTATCGAAGCCCGCGGCGCCCATATTGATGGCTGTGGCGATCGAGGCGTCCGCCGCGGCGTTGAGCCCGGCATTCATTTCCCGGGATTCAAACTCGCTGAAACTGTCCAGGCTGGCCGAGCGCCGGCGGGCCACGGTTTCCTGAAACAGCTGGCGCTGCGTGTCATTTTCCAGTGTGTCGGTAATCTTGCTGGGCGCGTCTTCCCACCACGATTGAATATCCTGTGTCACACCGAATGCGGACGAGCCCCGGCGTTCCCGGGCGGACTGCTGCACGGGGCGAAAAGCGTCGTCCAGCGCCACCTCAGCTTCGAAGACCTTGGTTGCGTTGCGCCGGCGCTGCTGAAAGGCGGCGATATCCAGCCCCGCGCTGGCCACATCGCGCAGCGCGCCGGCGGCCACCGCTGCGCCCGTGGTATCGGCGCGCGCGGCCCCGGGCAGCGACAGGGGCTGGGCAATCGCGGTTTGCTCTGTGGGAACGGTAATCGGCATGGGCTACCCCTTCAGCATGGCGTAGCTCGCGCCTGCCTTGGCCGCGCTCCCAATCAGCGTGCTGAATGCCTGCTGCCCGGGGCGGATTGAATCGGCCTGCGTGCGCGCGCCGAGCGCGGCAAGCTGATGGGACAGGGTTTCCTTGCGCGCGTTTTCCCGGATCGTGTAGGCGTCGAGCTTCCCGATAAGCTCGGTCGCGCCCTCCAGGTCGGTAGCCGTGCCCACGCCCACGGTAAAGCCGCTCCCGGCGATCTGGGACTTGACCCCGGCCGCCTGCCGCTTGCTCTTGGATTCGGCCACGGCGGCGGCCGTGTTGCCCCGCTTGCGCGCGTCCTGCGCTTCCGCGGTCGCAATCATGGCGTTGACCTTGGCCTGGCTACGCAAGCTGTAGGCGTTGGCGTAGGCCGAGGCGGCGTCCGCGCCGCCGGAAGCCCCGAGGGCAACAAAACTTGCGGTGGCTGGGTCAGACATGGTTTGGCTCCAGAGTTTTCAGCGCCAAGGCGCCCAATACAGTATAACCCAAGGTTTTATAGAGCTGTACGGTACGGTCGGCGTCCACCCCGCTGGAGGTGCCCAGCACCACCTCCGCGGCGCCGTGCTCGCGCGCCACCTGCTCGAATGCCTCGATCAGCTTTTTGCCGGTGAGCCCCCGGGCTTCGGGCTGCACGTAGAAGGCAATCGAGGCCGCGTACGTGATCGGGCAAATAGGGTGTTCGGTCACCGCGCCGTAGAGCATCCCGCAGCACGCGCCGTCGATTTCTGCCAGGAGTAGCACCGCAACGTCCGGGCGCGCCAGGGCGGTATCGAGCAGTCGCAGCAGCTTCGCCTTGCTGGCCCCGTAGACTGCAAATCGGGTGTGTGCGATACCGGACTCGGCGAGCGCGCACAGCGCGTCTGCGTTGTCGATATCGGCCTCCGTGGCCAGTCGGACGGTGACGTTACCCGGCATCGGCATAGTCCGCCGACATGCCGGTGATCGTGAGCGGAAGCGGGTCCGATTGCTTCAGACACACGGTCACGTCCTGCGACCAGGACGGCTGAATGTCGATGTAATACACCCCGTCGCGCAGAGCCGGGGCATCGCCGATCAAATCGGTAACCAAGGGCGGCAGGTCGCGTAGGTCGTCATCGTTGAACGAAATCCCGGCCTTGACACCAAGGGACTGTTTCAGCCGGAGCCAAAGCTGGGACAGGGTTTTCATGACGCCGAGCCCGAAGCCCTGTTGGTCGACGTAGGCAATCGGCAGAGTTTCCACCTCGGTTGAGTAGGCCAGCCCAACGTGAACCAGCTCCGCCTCGTCGTCCAGCGTGATCTCGCCGCCCGACACGGTGAACGGGCCCTGTACTCGCCCGTCCGCGAGCGCGTACACGGCCTCACCTTCCAAGTGGTCCAGCCCGTCGATCGTGTCCGTGGCCGGGCCGTTGTAGGTCAACCCACAGTCGAGGAAGTAGGCTTGTGTCACGTCCTCCGCCGCGTCGCCTGTCAAGCGGGGCGTCATGCGCTCAATGTAATGGGCCTCGCTGCCATCAATGGTCCGCTTCACGCAGGCATAAAGCACGTCTTCCTTGCCTTCCGGCACCACGGCGATGGACTCGATGAACCCACCCGGGAGTTCAAATTCCCACCAAGCGAACACTTCCTGCTCCGGCATGTACGTGAGCCCGATTACCACACCGTCCGTGCGCAGCCCGTACCATATCGGATAAGGGCTACTCTGGAACGCCGTTTGCACCCAGCCGTGATCGTCGATCAGGTGCGCCGCGATTACGGACAAATCGTCCGACGTGTAGCCGGCGGCGGTGTCGTCATACCGTAGCTGGTGAACATGCCCACCCCGCGCCGCGGGAAACAGGACATTGGCGCCGGATGCCTGCGGCCGCGCGGATTCATGCGCGCCGACAGACACCACGGGGATGCTGGCCGCGGTGTACGCGGTGAAGGATTCGCCGGTGCTGTAGACGCGGAACACACCGCTGCCGGTAAAAAACAGCAGATCCCGCAGCGCAATCGAGTGCAGGACTGGTGAGGCCCGGAGCGCGTTCAGCTCATACGTGAACGCCTGATCGTCCTGCGGCGGGTAGGACGCCTGAAAATATTGCACCGCGCCAAGGTTCGACGCCCAGAAGGACTGAGGCGCGGTGATCGTGCCGCCGTACACGGACCGCTGCTCGTAAAAGCACACGGTCCGCGGGTAGTTGTTCGTGGAGTCGAAGCTGGTCAGTTCTTCCGGCGGCTGGCGAGTGTAGTCGGGGTCAATGTTATCGTCGACAAAGGACAACGTATCCGAGCTGCCAATCCAGCCGTACACCGAGCCGCCGATATTCTTGTAGACTTCAAACAGGAAAGGCGTAGGCGAGACGCTGTTCCACTCCACCAGGTTACTGTTGCCAACCGTGCGGAGCGTGTTGCTGTCGCTATCCGGCATGCCGATGGCCGATTCCACGCCGCTGGCCGTTCGGATCGTGGCCGTGTAAAAGTATTCAATCGGGTCGCTACCCGGGGTGCCCTGCGCGGTAACCGCGATCCCGCTGGGCGAAGTGATCGTAGCGTTAATGCCCGGGGCCGTGAATTGCCAGAAGTTGTCGCCGCTTGAACGCCACAGGATCTTAGGCGCATAGTTCTGATTCGCGATATAGAGCTTGTTAACTGACTGCGCCACGCCGCTTTTACGCAAGTGCTCGAACGCATACGGCGTAGTCAGCTCGATGGCAGGCACCTGACTCGCAATCGACACCACGCCATCGCTGGAGTTGACGCCGGTAATCAGGCCGTTGTACGGGGCCTCGGCCAACGGCGCCCATGTCACCGCGTCGCCGCCGATTTCCTCCGCCACCGTGAAGTTGTCGGCATCAATGACTTCCGCGACATAGTAGGTGCGGTTCAAGTACCCCATCAGGATATGCGCGCCCACAACATCGGAATTGACCAGCGCCATGTCCTGCAGAATAACCGGGTCGTCTTCCGACAGCCCGTGTGACGCCAATTCGAACACGACACCGTTGACCCCATCCACGGTCACGCTATCCAGCGGCATGTAGTCGCCGGGCGTGCTGCCGGTGCCAGGGATGAAGCCAACCACGTTGCCCGCGCAGATAATCCGGGCCACGGTTTCGGTCAGCTCGATCAGGAAGCCCTGCCCGTCCGGGCGCACGAACGTCTCCAGCCACGCCGGTTTGTTCGCCTTCGTGGTGGCCACATACTTGGAGCCGGCGCGGTTGAACAACGCGCCCTGGGGGGATATGAAAGCGTTGTAGCAGCGTTTCAGGCCAATGGCTGCGCGCGGAAGGTCCACGCGCCCGAACATTTCCTCAGACAGCACACCGCCCGCGAACGAGCGCCACTGGTGCCGGCGCTCCGATATCATCGGTCAGTCACCCATTGGGGCTTATAATCCGCATAGCTGTCCGTGGTTTTCTGGCCATTCTCCAGCGAGGCCACCGCCTTGGCTTGGTAAAGCTCGTACATTTCGTACAGGCTCTTTTTCAACTGTGCGCCGACCTTGCCCTTCAGGATCGGGCCAGCAACGTAGGATCCCAGCAGATACGAAAGCGCGGAGACGAACAGCGGGGTATAAAGCCCGGTGGCCTCCTGCCGGAACACATAATGCAACCAGGCTTCCTCGACATTGGTGTATAGGATGCGGTCGGCGCCGTCCTCGCTGGTCTCCAGCAGGAACGCCTGCCCCGGGTAATCGCGCTGCGTGCCCGGGGGTACGACTTTGATGGCCCGCAGGAAGTCACTTGGCAGCTCGTAGGCAAACGCCCATTCGTCGTTTTCCAGCGCGTACAGCGACGTAGCCAGCTCCGCCCGCTTCTTGGCAAAATACCAGTCGGCGGACTCCAGAATCTCGTCGCGCGCGATGGGATAGAAGGTCGCGCAATGCGACGCCTGGATCGTGGAGTCGGGGGGATCGATGCTATTGACGCGAGCCGCGTCTGCGATGTGCGCCAGCGCGAGCCGGCAAATTTCCACTTGGGACGGCATACGCGGCTCCTGAAAAGGGAGCGCGGCGGGTCAGCCCGCCGCGCTATTCGCTACAACAGGTCAGCGGTATCGGCTTGCGGACTTGCGTTGCCGGCTTCCGCCAACGTCTTCGGGGCTGCGCCCACACCTTCGATGCGCGGCTCGCCCGGGCCCATTTCGTGCATGATCTGGGTGAAGGTCTTTTGCGGCGGCGCCTGCGGGCCGGTGAGCTGCGGGGGCAGCTCCACATCATCCGGGGCGGGGCCAACCGTAACAAACCAGCACTCGTCTTTCACGTCGGCGCGGACAGGGAAAACGGCACCGGCGCGACGCCGGTGCCCATCCCATGAACCGGTGCGAGTTGCGCGCACCATTTTATATTTCGGCTGCATGTTCGCCTCTTACGGGTTAGATGGCATCCGGGTAAATGGTGTGGTCGTAGGGCTCCTGATCGGTGATGAAGGCGTCCACCGTCAGTACCGCGTCCGCCGTCACCGCGTAGCCGATGCGCACGTACTGTTCGAACGCGACACCGATCGGGATCGGAATCACGATCTGCTGGCCCACGGCGATGTTGGCGATACCGGTCACGGTCGGTGAAGCCGCGATCGTGGTCGGGGTGCTGAACGACGTATTGTCGTCCGTCTGCACCGAAAACGTGAAGGTGTCCGAGCCATCGCCGCCGGACTTGTTGATGATCTTCACGACCGCCCACAACGGGCGGCCGGAACCCAGTTTGCGCGCCGCCGAACCGAGGTTCGCGTAGTCCGTGGACGCGGTGGTGGAACCACCGGTCACGGTCTGCGAGTCGGCAAACGCCATCAGCTTATCGAATATCATGGTTGATCCTCCTGTGGGTTTGCCGGTTAGCTGACCGCGGTTTCGCCGGTCACGATACGATCGACACGGCGCACGGGGATACCGTCGAACGACACGACTTTCTTGCCCGCCACCTCGTCCATCGTCAGCGTGCTCGACGCCACCTTGTTCGCGATCTGACGGCGCAGGAAGCTGCGCACGGTGCGGCTCACGTAGAAGGCCGGGCGGCCCATCGACGTGTTCTGCACCAGCTCCAGTGCCTGCGTCATCAGGTCGATCAGGTCCGGGCCGCTGGACGCCGCCTTGGTCAGCGCGGTCACGTCAATGTTCGCGATGCGGACCACGTAGCGCCAGTCACGGACCACCAGGCCACTGTCCCAGCGGTAATGCGTCCGGTAGGCTTCCATGCGGCCGCCGGAGGCGTTGCCGTCGCCCAGCGACTCGATAGTGACCTGCCCCTTGTCGGTGACCGTCAGACCGGCCTTGCTGCCCTTGGGGTAGATGCAGTGCACCGTGTTCGGGCCCCAGACCACCAGCCAGATCGATTGCAGGTTGCTGGAGCCGGAGGCGTTCACGATGTTCTGCGCGTTCTGCGCCGACAGGGAATTGAAGCGCGGGAGCAGGCCGGTAAAGGCTTCCGGCTCCGTGCCTTCATTGCCGTAGAAAATCGTGTCCGCCTGCTCCTGGTTCATGCCCTCGATGTGGGCACGATCTTCGGAGAGCCGGAACGCCGCCGTGTTGCCGTTCAGGTCCGCCAGCGCCTTGTCCACCTCGGCGTAGGCTTCCAACATGCCGCAGTTGTCGGTCACCTGGGCGCTGGTCGACTTCGAGGGCTGCACGAAGCCGTACATTTTGCGCCACGTCGGGGCGGGGATACCGGTGCGGATCGAGGTCCGGTGGCCGGTGGGCAAATTGCCCTCGACCCATACGGCGTCGTCCAACACCTCGTTGGTCTGATTGAGCATTTCGACGAGCATGGCGATTTGGCCATTCGGATCGGTCCGTTTGGCGATGTCCAGCAGCGTCGGGTGCGTGGTAGCGAGTTGAGCCATACGCTTGTCCTCCTAGCTTAGTTCATAGTGGGAAAAAACGCTTTCGCCGGGTCCACGGGTGCGTTGTTCCCGCTGCCGGACACCAAATCACCGTCGCTTGATATCGCCTTACCGATGCGTACTAAGCCCTTGATAACTGCGGGGTGATCCAAAAACGGATGCTTGTTGGCATCCTTCGCGATATCGGGGAAAAACTTCTCCAGGGCTTTCTTGGAAATCGCCAGGTTCTCGTCGAACTTGGCGCCCCCGATCTCGGAGTCTGCTTTGGCCTCCGCGCGCCAGGTATCCTGGATCGCTTTGACGGCGGCCACGTTGTCAGCGCCCGCCTGCTGGGTCAGCGCCAGCTCGCGGGTCATGAATGCCTGCGCCTGTTCTTGCGTCAGGCCGTGTTCTTTCGCGAAGGTGGAAACGTCCTTGACCAGCTCCGCGTCCACGTCCTTGCCGTCCACCTGCGCGAAGGTGTAGGTTTCAGGGGCCGTGGGCGCGAGCTTGAGGCCGAGGCGATAGTTCATCGCGGCCTGCGCCTGCTCCGGGGTCAGCTTGCCCGCCTTGGCGAAATCGGATACTTCCTTGGCCACACCGGCGTCCACGTCCTTGCCTTCGACTTGGGCGAAGGTATAGGATTCGGGGACCGTGGCAGCGCCGTCTGCATTCGCCTCGCTCATTTGCGATTTTCCTCCAGCATTCGAGTTTCGAGTTCCGGGCAATGTGCCCGGATATCGTTCAACAACTTCAGGCCGACGTTCCGGCCGCCCTCACGAAAAATCACGTCATCGCTGCCGGCGCCGGTGTAGCTGGGACGCCACAAACCCGCGAATACCAGCTGCCCGTAAATGAATCGCCGGCCGGGCAGCGTGGACATGAGCCAGACAAGGTCGGACTTCGCCTGCTCGGCATCGGCCTTGTTTTGCTTCTGGTCCTGTTCCTGTCGTTCCTGCTGGCTGTCAATATCCAGCAGATCGTCGGTTTCGCTCACTGGCACGCCTTCTCGAAATGTGGAAGCGCACCGTCCACGGTTCCCTTACCGCGCAGCGTGTTGTAGAACATCTTCCAATACTTCGCCATGCCCTGCGCGTCATCCTCTTTCGGAAGCGGTGTCTTTACCCGCCGGTAGTGTACCCGGCACATCGCGGCGGCGTAGTACAGGTTTCCGGCCATCTGCGCCGCGGAGACATCGCCCCAATACGAAAGTTGGAAACCTCTTACGAGCGTCGCCAATCCTTGATGCCCTGTCAAGTAGTTGGCCCAAATATCGTCATGGGTGGCCGGCTCCATCTGGAACACCCCGACAGCCGGGCCCTTGATCTGGCGCAGGTAACACAGGCCGGATTCGGTCAGCGCCGTGCCAACGAGCAGGTTTTCCGCGGCGCGGCTATAGAGCCCCAACGTCGTGATCACGGGCCGGACAACCTCGACCCGGAACTGGTCGATATCGATCATCGCCCGCGCGCGCTCAGGCCGAAATTTACCACCGCGGTCGCGCCTTTCTGCAGGAAGCGGAGCTTGGAAAACGCGCCCTTGATCCCGCAGACGTGGCCCGCGGCGCACTCGTTGGCCACGGTCAGCTGGCTATCGGTGCCCACGGCGCCGAAGTCAAAGACCGTGAGCGGTGTCGCCAGGAAGTTGGTGCCGTCAATCGACGCCAACACGTCCACGGTGCCCGCCGTGCAGCCAAACAGGATCTCGTAGACGTTGGTTACATCCAGCTCCAGGATCACGTCGTTGTCCGCGGTTGCCGCGCCACCGGTGTACACAACGGCGTCACGCCCGCGGGAGCTGTCCACAATAGTCGGATTTGTCGCCGTCATGGTGTTTTCCTCTTAAATTAGCTCCAGCCAATAATATAACGCGATCCGGTTCAAGGTACTAGCGGGCAAGGTGCCGCCGGAGATCGAACTATCGCCCGCTTCCAACGTGCCGCTTGCCAGCAAGGGACGAATCGCGTCCCCCGCCAACGTTGCCTCGCCGGCCTCGATAACCCCCGCCGAAAGCAACGTCCTGACCACCGCGCCGGTGATATCCGCGTCCCCGGCCTGAAGATTCCCGCCGCCGGCCACGGTGCCCGATATCACAGCAGCGCCGTCAACTGCGCTATCGCCAGAAGTCAGCGCCCCGGATGCCGGCAGTTCGCGCACCGCCGCGCTGACAATGATCGCGTTGCTCGAAGCCAAAGCGCCCGATATCACCAGCTCGCGGACCGCGGTGCCTGCGACTGAGGCATCACCAGAAGTCAGCGCGCCCGCCGCCGCCTTCTCCGCGGACTGCGCCGCGGAGCCGGACACGTTCGCCGCGCCGGAGGACAAGGCGCCGGAAGCGGGAAGCTCGCGGACGGCCGCGCCGGAAACATCGGCAGCGCCGGATGCCAGCGCGCCACTGGCCGGGAGTTGCCGGAACGCAGCGCCGGTTACATCCGCCGCGCCGGAGGACAGCGCACCGGAGGCGGTTTCGGTGGAAGGGCCGCCACCACCGGACTGCTGAAGTACAAATCCAACCATCTCGCCCCAGAGATTCGGATGGTAATAGGCGTAATACGGGAATCCTGAATAATATGCGGGGGCTGAAGCCGTCATATTCGCGGTTTCGCTGGTGGAATCCGCCGTGTCGTAGTATGAAGCCCCGCGATACTCGATCACACCGGAATCAAATGTCTCAGTGCCTGTTGTGCTGGAAACCCCGGAGATTGTTCTTCCGGTATTCGTTTGGAAGAATCCGAAAGACTCGACCATATCGCCTACTGCGCAGCTAATGCTTGATTGCGTGAGCGTCAGCGTCGTCGGAGTATTTCCTGTTCCTACGGCTGTGAACCCAGTCTGACCGAAACCTGAAACTGCGGGAGTGGTCTGATTTACGCTATCAGAAACATGCGCCTCAAGCGCACCATAAACGGTCGCGCTGAACACGACATATATGCCATTAGCGGTAGATCCTACCGCGAGCGCGTAACCACGACCTTGAAGATTATTCCCCCCGGCGGCTGATCGTGTCGCCGTTGCGCCAGTTACTGCATTAAGATTCGTTCCCCCTGATCCATGCTTTACACTGGTCAGCGTCTGCCCAGCAGAAGCGAACCAATGCACCCCGGCAGAAACCGCGCCTTCCGAGCCAGATGGAGTAAGAGAAGATGTATTGGCCGATGAGGCAACATTAATCGTCACCCCGGAATTATTGGTATGAGCGACAGCCATTACGCGATGCCAATCATCAAGCGGGGAGGCTTAAGACTTGTGATAGCCTTTGCCTGTACCCGGATCTGCATATGCATTCCGGCAAAACCTTGCGCGGAGATATCGAACGATAGGCTAGTTATCGGCTCATCGCGCTCGGGAGACTCGATTTTCCCGCCCGGATTTCGTATTTCTGGGCGCTTGATGATTCCACCACCAGCCCCGATACCCGGGCCTAATATCCAGCCCTTAATCCCGTCCGGGCTGAAGTATGTCGTTATATAGACCTCTCCAGAATACAAAGTGGAATCTTTAGTAGTGGCGCGATCAATCTCTAACAGAAACTGAGAGGCATTTTTTGGGAGAGGCCGATCCAGTTGATAGATCATTTCCTCTCCGCGCGAGTATGTCTTTACCGTGGATAGGTCCACCATCCATAGCTCTGATGAGCGGACTTCAGGCGTTAGGATCGTAGCCAAAGGTCTCAAAGTCCTTGCGGTAGTATTCGATCAACTCTGCTCGCCTGTAATCAGGCAGAGGATCGTGCTTTGGGGAGACGTTCCTGAGTTCCATCGGGATCGGCCAGGAGAAACAGGCGGAAACCTCTTCCCATCTCGGCGTCAATTCAGAGATATCCAGACAAAGATCCGGGTATTTCAGGCCCTCGATTAGCTCCGATTGCGGGGTGGTATGTGGATTCCTCCACCCGTCATCGAGCATATCGTTGACCAGATCCTCGAAGGTCTCATGCTCCTTGGCGGGCATATCGGCATCCCAGTAACTACGCAGACGATCCAGCGGATGCCGGGTAACCATCACCCAGAAGTAGTATAGATACTCAGGCATCATCTCTCGGGGTCTGCGAAACAATTCCCCGTTGACGTACTCCCCGATGGCGCGCTCTATCGTGCGGGAACCTACCTTGAGATTCGGCACCCAGACCGATTTCTTGCGGTGATCGACGTAGTAACGGACACCGGTCACGACGGCGCGGAATACGTCAGCGAACTGACCGACACGGTATCCCCGGCACCGACCGCCGTGGACGTGATTTCGATGTCTCCGCCACCACCGGTCGCGGTCACCGAGCACGCCAACACTTCCGTATTGTTGGAGTCGAAAAACCGTGCTTTAGCCACAGTGCCGCCGGTTGCGCTGGTATCGTCTGAAATTGCACTGGCCGTGGCCGTGCCGCTGGACGCGGAGCCGAAAGCCGGGTCGCTAAATGCACACGTGGCCACCTCGGTATTGCCACTGGTTTGAAATTGAATATAGCCCGCACCGGAACCCGCGTCGATGGCATCGACCACGTAGTTGGCCAGGCCGTTCCGTATCGCCGTCACATGTGTTACAGCCATTTTGCTTTGCCCTCCTTCACCCACTCCTGCACCTGCTGCTGAAGTTTCTTATTACCCTCGCGCACGTTGTACGTGAGGCCCGGGCAGTAGTGGCTGCCGTTGTGTGGAAAATCTTCCAGCACCGCGAAACGCGCGACGGTTTTCCCGGCCGGGACAGTCGCGCTGTGCGCCTGGGGATTACCGTCCGGGACTGGAGTGCTGATCGACGGAACTTGCTTCGCTTTCCGTGTAAAAGGCCACATAAGGTTTTCTCCTGTCAGTTACCACCCATTCGCCGCGGACCACCAGGTCGCTGCCCCGCCTTGTGTCGTGCCCGGTGTCGTTGAAAAGGGGTAGGTTTCATTGAGCACGCCGTCCAGATAATGCTGCGCGATGCCCGTCACGCCCTCGGTGTCACACTCCCCCGTTTCCTCAAAAAGCGCATCCGAATCGCTTTTTGACACAACATAAAATCGGTGCAAGCTGTTCGGGTATCGCGCCGCGCGCGACTTGCCGATAGAGTTGGTCGCGGCCAGGATGTCGGAGGCGGGGAGACCGACCTTGCGAGTCCCAAACCAATTGTGGCCACTTGGTAGCAGCGTCCTGATACTTCTCCAGGCCAGACTCATGATACCGTTACCTCGCCCTCGGCAAGCCAGGGATCATCAGTCCTCAACTGCCACTGATAGTCACCTACTTCATCATAATATAGATATGTTCCATCACTTTCTAACGTGATAAGCGTACCTCCAGTGCTCGGGTCTAGTGGGTCAATTGGTGGAAAAGCCACCCCATTGGGCGCAGTAAAAAGATACACTTGACCAGTCTGGGGAGACCCCGAGCCATTATCACATGGACCTATCGTCCCGACTCCCATAGATGTGACTGTTGCTGTTCTTGCAGTCGTATTGGTATCTGAATTTCCGCTTGAGTCTCTGCACCTCACTACAATTGACCACGTTCCCTCGGCCGGGTCTTGTAGTACATATCCAGAAACTCCCTGAACAGATACCAACGGAGTCGTATAACTGATACTGTTGGGAGAAATCGCAGCATAGATGTCATACCACAGACTAGCTTGCGCTGTTACGGCGTCTGTTCCCTGCGTCCATACGAGGGTGATGTCGCGAGTTCCACTATCAAAGGTGGCGGAAGTAAGGCCCCCGAATGTAGGAGCTGTCGTGTCAGACGGACTTGAAGTGGCTTGTGTTCCTTCGCTCGATAGTGCCGATTCGCCGCCAGAATTGTATGCTCTGACCTTGAATTTATATGTAGTATTTGCAATCAAACCTGACCATGGGAAGCCGCCATTAGAGGTCTTTTGCGACTGTGTCTGCTGCCCAATAAATACGGCGGTCCCCGACGTAGTGTCGTAATACTTATAGCCATCGGCCCCAGACGAATCATTATGCGTGATGGTGAATGATGTCTGGGTGACACTCGTCGCTGATGGGGTGCCAGATGGGGCAGCTGGAGCTGATACTGTGTCTGACCCAGGGCCGAGGGCCAATAGCACTGAATCTGTCACAGTATTTTCATTGACAGACTGGTCCCAAATGGATGCTGATATATCTGTAGCAGTAGTCTGTATTTCATAATCACAGACAAACCCCAAAGCTGAACCTGATGACCAATAAAATCCAATTCTATTACTCAGTCCTGATGGGCTGGTAACAGTAGCTCCATTTGATGTCGTAGTTTTTTGTTTCCTTGCTGCCCCAATAGTGATGCACTTGTCCACCGGGACAGTTAGCGCGGCGTTCGGCATGTCGTTATTATTCGCGCTAGCCGAGTATGCAGAAGCTACGACAATTGAAGCTAATGACGGAGCGGCAGTACCTGACCACCTGAACGCCGAAATAATCCCGTAGTTGCTGGATGTTCCTGACCATGGGTCAGTACTCATATCATCATTGGAATCACCAGTTGCGTATCTACCCCATACTGCGATAGCGGTGGCGCTCCCATTATCAAGCCTGGTACCCCATGCTGAAAGGTCGTTAGCGGTCTCTGACCCATTTCTGGCTGCCGTGATATAGATCAGAAGATCCCCGGCGGCTTTACCAGATGGCTGACCTGGTGTTCCGGCGCTTGAGCCGGTTCCGTCAGCGACATGAGACCAAGTTCCAGATCCACCGCCAGATGGCGGGGTGATATCATAACTTGAGGGAAGCGCGGGTAAAATATTAGAGCCGCCCGCCATATAAGCATCGAGTGCCGCCGCAACGGCCGTCGCGTTTATGTTAGGGTGGCCGCCGTCCTCATAAAGATAAAATTCATGAATATGCGCGGGTATTACGCCTTCCGAGGAGTAGTACCACATGCACTCAGCCGCCGTTGGAACTGCGGAGTACCCAGCCGCATGCCCAAAAGGATTGGGAATAGTAGGCCAAGTGGCAACCGTCATTCCATTTGATTCGTATGCCTCTCCGATTGGGCGTATCTGAAACTGATCTTGCATGAACCGGCGGGCTGATCCAGAACTGCAATTCGGCCACGACCCATCCGAGACAACAACAGAGCAGCTAGAGTTAAATAATTTCGGGTCTGGGTTTCCTACGCCAACATCGTTATACATATAGGGCTGCACTTCGGCTCCCGTATTGGCGCCGAAGGTCGGCTCAATCAATCCGCCCGATTGGTCAAAAATGTAATTCAGTACGATTCCGTGCCCTTGATTTTGCAGAGCACGAGTGAACCCAGAGGGCCATGCGGATGAAGATGCGAATAGGCACTCGGAAATACCAAATCGCCAGAATGTATCGGTTCCGTATCGTGTTAGGATTGCTTTAATGACATTTTTAATTTCATTCTGACATGCAGCTAAATCCAAGCGTATTTGCTTGTCGCCATTTGAGTTCGTCCATATCCAGCCTTGCCCATTAAACCACCCCGGGGCGCGACCTTCGGTAAAACCCATCCCGGTATACCAGACGAGGTTATCAGAAAACTGCGGCAGAGCCGCAATAGCATCTAATCGCGACCAGTTATAACAAGCATTATTTGGATCAGACGTATCACCTGTTGGCGTCGTATTGTGGTCGACATACAGATTCTTCATGTCGTTGCGAACAGCAGCACCAAAATAAATGCCGGTGCTGCCCCAAAAGGCTAGACGTGAAGGGGTGAAGAACGATGTAAGTCGAGAAGAAATCTGAGCAGCCGTATGGTTCGGACCAAAGCGTATGTATGCGCCCGGCTTAAAGTGCCTGTTTGTAGTACCCCATTTACCTGCTGGCATTACCCAAACTCCCTCAATTCAATCTCCAAAAATGAAAAAGGAATCATCAGCCTGCCCGCATGCACTACCCGCCCCGCTTCTCGTCGATCGCGCTGTCGAGTTGGCCCAGCGCGCCGGACAACCGGGCCTGAATCGCGGCCAGCTCTTCGTCGGACGGCTTGCTGCGGCCCTCGGACTGCATGGACAAGAGAATGTCCCGGTAGAAGGGGTCGACCATCATGATCTGAATCACGCCGCCCAGCAGGTTGCTGAGCGCGACAATTGCATTTGCGTTCATTTACGCCTCCACCACGATATCGAGCACGCTGTTGATAATGGCCAGGGTGCCGGGGGCCTTGCCGTCGGCCAATGCGGTTGCCTGCGGGCCAAGCAAAGGCACCGGCTCCGGTTTGGGAGGCGCGCCTTGGTGCGACGCCACATACTCGGCCAGGATGTTCAGGATCACCTGCGCGGCCTGCAGTCGGCCGATCGCGGTCGAGGTGTCACCCAGATTAAGCGCGAGCTGTGCGGAGTCCAGCGCGGTCTTGGCCGCGATGATCTTGTCCCGCCATTCGATCGCCTGCTGCACGGTGATCACGTCCGTCTGCAACAGCTGCGTGGTCAGGACCGCGGATTTCTCCAGCAGGCCGTAGGCGTCCACGACCGCCTGCCCGGGGGTCTGGGGCTTGACGCGGTTCATATCGCAGCCCTGCAGGACGCCGGCTAACGCGAACATGAGCACGAAAACGCCGATAACGTAAGCGTATGTCCATGCGATACGCTTGAAAGTAGGGGTGTAATACTTCGGTGTAGGCATGTCGTCCTCCGGTTACGCGGCCAACGGCGGGCCGTCAAAGTCCGGCTGCAAAGCCAGCAGCCCGTTCAGCTCTTTCTTGACCATCTGCGCGTGGTCGTTGTTCAGCGCAGGAGCAAAAATAACGCACCCGTCCTTGGCCTGACAGCGCACATAAACACGCGATTTGTTGGTCGGCAAATCGCGGGCGAAGGCCCGCAGACGATCCCCCAGAGTCAGCTGGCCGCACATGTCAGGGGTTGATCTTCGGCTGC
>ERZ761584.131-NODE-131-length-29262-cov-8.811141_pt1 | contig 29262 bp, 41 predicted proteins | sample MGYA00512168_ERZ761584 | MGnify/ENA primary metagenome ERZ761584 (study PRJEB28899, sample SAMN03785564) | bioreactor sludge metagenome | biome: EBPR Sludge; feature: EBPR Bioreactor; material: 0.22µm filtered reactor supernatant | place: Saint Lucia: Queensland...
GTTTGGGCTGGGCCGGTCAACTGTCGGCCGGCATTTTGGCGGGGCTGCCGCTCCTCGAGGCGGCGCTCAAGGCCGTAGCGGACCTGTTCCCCCACTCGCCGGCGAAAGCGGGGCCGCTGAAGCGCGAGCCGAATTGGAATCGCTTCCTCTTGGGCGGGTTGCTGCCGGTGGCGGGGCAGGTGGGACAGGTGCTGGGAGGGTTGGGTGCGGCGTCACCGGTCCCGGTGCTGGGCGGTGGGCCGGCCCTGGCGCCTGCGCCGCTGCGCTTCAACGGCGGTGGCGGAACGCCCATCCAGTTTGTGTACGCACCGACGGTGTCGCTGGCGAGCGAGCGGGAGGCGCAAGAGGCGATTGCGCCGATGCTGGCCGAGGTGCTGCGGCGCGAGAAGCGGCGGAGCTGACGCACATGCCAACGGTTACCTGGCTGGTCGAGTTCGATTGGGCGAACACCGGGGCCTATGCCGCGAACGAAGCGGCGCGCACGGTGGGGCTGCGCATCGAGCGGGGTGGGGGTGGGCGGTTTGATGCAGCGCCGGCCGGCAAGGCGGTGATCACGCTGGAGAATGCGGACCGGCGGTTCGACCCCTGGTACACGGCGAGCCCGCTGTACCCCAACGTGATGCCCAGGCGAGGCGTGCGGATCCGCGCCGCCTATAGCGGCACGACCTATGACATCTTCACTGGTCGGATCGAGGAAATCGAGCCCTCGACGTCAGGCGGCACGCGGCGGGTGGCGGTGACGGCCTACGACGGTCTGCGCGACCTGGCCGACGCTGCCGCATCGGTGGCGCTGCAGACGGATGTGGCAGTGGATGCAGCGGTCGACCTCGTGCTGACGGATGCGGATTGGCCGGCAGGCAGTAGTTATCGCGACCTGGATCCCTCCGCCGAGGTGCTCGGCTACTGGTGGCGCGATAGCGAGGCTTCGGCGAAGGACTCGCTCACCGAGCTGTTCCAGGCGGAGCATGGCCAGTTCTTCATCACGGCGGCCGGCAAGGCGCGCTTCCTGAGTCGCATGAATACCACGATGGGCGAGGCGCTAGCGACGCTCGACGAGGACCACATCGTCGACATCCGCATCACGACGCCCTGGGAGTCGGTGATCAACGACGTGCGCATCGACTGCTGCCCGGTGGCGCTGGCAGACCTGGGCGTGATCTGGACGCTCAGCGACGATAGTTTCTACCTGTCGGCCGGCGCGCAGGCGGAGCTGTGGGCAGAGTACCAGGACGCGAACGGCCGGCGGTGCGCGGCCACGGCGGTCGTGACGCCGGTGACGGTGACGGACTTTACGGCCAACACGGCGGCGGACGGCTCAGGGACGAACCTGACCGCCGACTTGACGGTGAGCGCCGAGGTGTATTCGACCTGGGCGAAGCTGACGTTGGAGAACACGGGCAGCACGGGCTTCTACGTGACGTTGCTGCAGCTGCGCGGCGAGGCCATCGTGCAGACGCCGATGACGGTGCGCCAAGAGGACGCCACGTCACAGGCCACGTACGGCCGGCGGCAGTTGCGTATCGCCACACCCTGGCAGCAACGGGTGGAGATGGCGCGCGACCTGGCGTTGGGACTGCTGAACAACTACTCGGAGCCGCTGCCCCCAGTGACGGTGGTCCTACGCAATCGGCTGCCGGCGATGCTGAGCTATGAGCTTTACGACCGCATCACGTTCACGGCGCCCTCGTACGCCTTGCAGCAACTGATGCAGGTCAGTCAAATCACGCTGGCCACGGGGATGACCATGCAGGAGCTCGAGCTGGAACTGGAGCTGGAGCCGGCGGAGAACCAGGTGTCATGGCTGCTCGGCGTGGCGGGCAAGGGCGAGTTGGGCGTAACGACGTGGTGCGGTTACTGACGGAGGTGGTGGATGGGTTCCCGGATTGATGACGGCGAGACGATCGCACAGCGGCTCGGCTACGCCAGTCACCTAGCCATGCGGAGCGCGCTGGCACAGCAACGGGCGTTCCGACCCCGCGCGGGCACGAGCACGGTGAGCGCACGCATCGATGCCGGCCGGTGGGTGGCCGACTGCCCGTACTGCGCCGGTTCTGAAGTGGTTTCCAAGACGACGCGCATTTTCTTCTGCCTAAGCTGCGGCATGGCCGACGACAACGGACGGTGGCGCAGCGTCGTGTTTCCCGGCGACATCGCCGCGGTCGAGGCGACAGTGGCGGGGTTACCACCCAGACTTCGGCACTGGACGCCGGAGTAAGCCGCGATGGCCTGGACGTCGCCGCGCACCTGGTCACAAAGGGAGTTGGTGACCGAGACGCTGTTCAACCGGCAGGTGCGGGATAACCTGACCTGGCTGCGCGATCAGTTTGCGACGGGGAGCGGGCACGATCACGACGGGGCGGATGCGCCAGAGATACCGTGGGCTAACCTGCCGGCGGCGACGTTCACCACGTGGGTGTCGGGAGCGCAGGCGGTCCAGTGGACGAACGAGGGACAAAGCGCTTTTCCGCACCCGAACGGCTATACCAAGGGGCCGGATCAAGATGAATACGAGATGGTCTTCAGCTTCGATGTGCCGACGACCTGGGCGGGCAAGCCCGTGCACATCAAGCAGATCACGTTCTACGGCTGGAATTACTACTGGCCACCGTACGAGTTCTACTTTCACAAGTTCTGGCTGCGCCGGTCAGACCTGGCCGGCGCATACACGGACGATGTGCTGAGCGACGTAGACATCCAAAACCCGGCGGGCGGCGACTGCAGCGGCGTGATCTTCGCCGGCGACCTGGCGCTGAGCGATTTCCCGTACAGCTTTGTGGTGCGCTGCGAGACCGCGCTCGGCGGCTCGCAGAGTGCTTACTGGCGTATCTACGGCCTCAAAGTCGAATGGGAGGCATAAGGGGGAGAGATGGGCTGGACGATTCCCCGCACGTGGACCACGAACGAACTGGTCACGGCGGCCATGCTCAACGAGCAGATACGAGATAACGAGAACTGGCTGAAGGATCAGTTCTCGACGGTCAGCGGGCACGACCATGATGGAGTCGACTCGAAGCAGATCCCGTGGGCCAACATGCCGCAGGCGACGTTCGTCACCTGGATTTCGGGCGCGATGGCGGTGCAGACCAGTGCTCAAAACCAGTCGGCGCGGCCCCATCCGAACGGCTACACCGAAGGCCCCTATGTGGACTCGACCGACATGCTATTCGCCTTTCCCATTCCTTACGCCTGGGCCGGGCAGGTGGTGCATGTCAAAGAGATCGTCTTCTACGGGTACACCTCGAACAACGCGTACTACTTCGACGCGATTTATCTGCGTCGCTCGGACCTCGACGGGACGTACACGGACGATGTCACGTACACCATCGATCTTGGCAATGGCTCGACGGGCGACCTGAACGCGACGATCTTCTCAGGCGACCTGGCGCTGAGCGATTTCCCGTACATGCTGGTGGTCGACGTGGCCGGTGGGGGAAGCTACGCCAACCTGCGGGTGTACGGCTTCCGGGTGACGTGGGAGGTCTAGATGCTACCTGTTTTGGCCTGGGACAATCGGGGGGAGGCGCCGGCGGGCTGGGGATCCCACGTGCTGGTGCACTGGGATGAGTTCGAGCCGAGCCAGGGGAGCTACCGGTTCGACCTGTTCGAGACGGCGCTGGCGCGGCGGGATCGCCCCTGCTACCTGCAGATCGCGTTCTCGCTCTATGACAAGGTGAAGGGCGCGCCGGTGGATCGGACGGCGCGGGCGCACAAGCGGAGCCTGCGGGTGCAGGTGGGCGGGTACACCGGGGAGATCCCGTCCTACGACGCAGGCTGGGTTGAGGCGTACAGCCGGGCGGTCGAGGCGCTGGCCGGCCGGCTGAAGGGCCATGCGCAGGTGCGTGGGTACTGGCACGCGGCCGGCTGGAGCCAGGAAACGCAGGCCGCAATGGCGACGCGCACGGGCGATTGGGCGACGGCGCTGCGGCCATTGCTCAACCTTGAAACGTACCTGAATGCGATCCGGGTGTCGACGAAGCGCGCGGTGGCGGCCTGGTCCTTCGGCTCCGCTCAGGATGCGGTGCCGGTGTATCTGCCCGGCGCGCCGTCACCGGGGAGCGTGTGGGGCTCGTCGCGCCGGCGGGACGTGATCGCCGAACTACTCGACGCAGGGGCCGGGTACATGAACTGCGGGCTGGCCACGGACAACGACACCGCGTGGGGGGCGGGCGAGCGCGCGGGGACGATGATGGTCGACATTGCGCAGCGGACGCCGCGGCGGGCGTTCGAGGAGGGCCCCCGGCACGCGCTCGGTGAACCGCTCGAGGTGTATTGGTGGCTGCTCCGGGCCCGGCACTGGCAAGCTGACTGCGTGAACTTCTACGGCTCGATTTCGGCGCCCCATGCGGCCGCGGTGTGGCCGCTGTTGCCGAAGGAAGGCGTGCGCTGGCTGGTGTTCCGGGATCGCGAATTCCCCGAGACGTCCTATAGCACGGGTGGCAAGGTGTACGGCTCGGGCGGCGAGCCGGGGTGCTGGGGTTACGGTCTGCAGTGGTTGGGCGGTGGGAGCCTGACCTTCGATCCCAAGCGCTACACCTACGATCGCTGGCAGCTGTGGACCGAAGAGCCGGTGCGGATCGGCGCGCCGGGCCTGAGCGATGGTGTGTATCGGGTGCAGCTGTGGAGCTGCGATGGCGACGCGAAGATCCTGGAGGTGGCGGTGGCGAATGAGCGGTTCACCGTGCCCGCGGATCGCGTTTATCACCGGGTCGACCTGCTCGGCCTGGTGCAGCCCCCCGCGCGCGAAGGCTTGCCCAACGACGAGCCGGTGGCGACGGCGCAGAAGGTGCGCTACTGGCTGGAGGAGGAGGCGCGGCAGCGGGAGCAGGGCAACGCCGGCCGGGCCGATGTGATCCTCTACAGCAACATCGATCTGGCGTATCGCCTGGAGGGGGCATCCCGTGCGGTGTAGCGTAGGGCGAGCGCTGGCAGCCAGGGCGAAACTGGCGCAGGCGCGGTTGATCGTGGCCGGCGTGGTGCTGATCTTCGGGCTGGGCCGCGTGGGCATGTTCTCGTTCTCGAACCCGACGACACTCGTGCCGGCGCTGGTGTACGGCTGGCTGGCGCTGGGGGTCGCAGTGGCGTTGACGGTCACGGCGGGTGACCGGCGCTCGCGGCTGAGCGGGCGGGTCGTGGCGGGGCTTGGCGCGTGTGTCCTGGCTGGCCTGGGCGCAGATGTGTGGCCAGCGGCGACGTCGGCGCTGATCCTGTGGTGGCTGGCCGGTGCGCTCGTGATTGAGACGGTGTCAGACCATGACTGTTGATGCGACGTTCTGGTGGGGCTTCATCGCGGCGCTCATCGTGCTGGGCGGCCTGGTCGGCTGGCTGGCTCGCACCGGGCGCTTGCCGCAGACGAGCGGAGATGGGCGCATGACGAAAGCAGAGTTGGAGCAGCGCCTGGTGGATTTCGAGCAGCGGCTGACGGAGCGCGACAGCACGATCAAGGTGATCCTGCAGGAACGCGGCCGGGATGCGCGGGAGATCGAGCAGTTGAAGCGGGAGCTGGCCGAGGCGAAGGAGCGCATTCGCTTCCTCGAGGGCCGGCTGGCGCAGTATGAGACGGAGGAACCTGGTATGTCAACGCAAACCGATGTGCCGCTGCTCGCCCTGTTTGGGGTGGACGAGCGCATCACCGGCCCCCACCTGGCGGCCATCCGGCAGGCGGGGATCCCGTTCCGGCGCGTCCTGAAGGCGACGAAGCGGCTGGTGGAGGAGGAACTGCTGCGCCGGCGGGAGGATGGCACGCTGTACCGCTGGCTGCACATCAGCACGCATGCGGGGCCGCAGGGCATGGAGCTGGCGGACGGGATCGCGGAGCCGGAGTGGTGGAACGAGTGGATGGCCGGCTTGGAGGGGGTGTTCCTCACCGGCTGCACGGACGTGAAGGTGGCGGACTGGCTCATCGGTTGCGTGGGCTGGGTGGTGTCCACCTACGAGGATGTCAACAGCGACCTGGCGTGCCGGTTCGTGCGAGCCTTTTGGAGTGCGATGAACGAGACGCGCAAGAACATGTCGCCGCGGGAGGCGTACCGGGCGGCCTGCAAGGCCGTGCCGCAGTTCGCCGAATACACGGACTTCCGGCAGCGGCCGAGTGGAGAGGTGAATCGATGAGCAAGACGTTATTGGCGCCGCACTGGATTCCCTACCACAGGGATTCGTGCGACAAGGGAGATTTCGCGTGGTGGAATCCGCCGGCCTTCAAGATCATCACGGACGCGGATGACAATATCCCGTACCCGGAGGATATTCCGCCCGGCTGCGACCTGATCGTGCGCCATGCACCGTCGAGCGATCCGCCCGGGCGCGGGTTCATCCGACCGACGATGCGGGCGGTCGAGCGCGACCTGGCGATGACGCCGGCGGACTACCTGGAGGCGTATTTCGGCGGGCAGGGCTCGGGGCGCGATCTCGCCCGCGTGGAGACGGTCTACAAGCCGGCGCTGATGGCGGCCGCAGTGGCGAGCGAGCTGCCGACGCCGGAGCAGCTGGCCGAGCGCCATGCAGCGCTGGCAGTGCGGATTGCTGCGTTTCTCAAGGCCAAGGGCTTCGACCTGCAGCGGGTGCGGTTCGAGGGACTGAACGAACCGTTGATATGGTCGGTGGAGCCGCCGGAGCTGCTGGCACGCTACGAGCGGCAGCGGCTGATCCTGCTCCATAAGGCCGGGCTGAACGGCGAGGCCGGCAACTTCGGGGTGGGGTGGCCGGGCAACGGCGGCGTGCAGAATGCGCCCGTGCAATGGGACTTTTTCAAACCGGTGATCAACGTGTGGGGCAACCGAGACCGGTTGGGCCTGCACGAATACTGGTATCTCAACGGGCCGGAGGAGTGCTGGGGCTGGTGGGCCGGACGGTTCACACAGTGCCCGTTCGACGTGGAGATCGATATCACCGAGGGGGGCATCGACTGCGGCGTCGTGCCGGGTGAGATGGGCAGTGGCTGGTTGCGACTGCCGGAGCCCAGCCTGAAGGACCGGGCGCGGCACTACATCCGCGAGCTGGCGCGGTACGAGCAAGCCTGCCTCGTCGATGGCCGCATCCGCTCGATCTGCGTGTTCACCTATGATGGCGTGAAGGAACACTGGAACGGGTTCAACATCCGGCTGAGCGACTGGCTCGACGAGTTCCGGGGCTGGCTGGCGACGCGGCCGGAGCTGCCGGCGTGGCCGACCAAGCGGCCGGAACCGCCGCCCGTTCAGCAGCCGGACAAGCTGTTTGCGGCGCTGAACGGGGCGCTAAAGGTCGTGGATCTGCGCGGGAAGCTGCCGGTCCATGCGAGCCTGCGGTATGCGACCCGGCCGTCGAGCCGGGTCGAGCAGTTGCTGGTGCACCATTCGGCGGTGGCGTTGAAGCCGGACCGGCCGACGGATGCCGACACGTGGCGGGCGATCGCCCGCTATCACACCTCGAGGCGGGAACAGGGCGGCGAGACGGTCGACCCATGGCCGGGCATCGGCTACCACTGGGGCGTCGGCGAGGACGGGACGCTGTACCTGTTGCACGGGATCGACACGGTGAGTTATCACGCGGGGTCCATGCGCGAGAACCTGCGCAGCGTCGCACTGTGCTTCGCGGGCAATTACCAGGTGGACCAGCCGACGCCGGCCGCCCTGGCAACGATGCGGAAGGCGCATAGCATTCTGGAAGCGTTTCTCGGCAAGGCGATCGCCCTCAACGGGCACCGGGACGTGTCGCAGACGGCGTGTCCGGGCAACCGGCTGTATGCGGAGATCCACAAGACGGTCGAGCCGGAGCAGCCGAAGCCCACCCTGGCAGAGGTGCTGCTGGCGGCCGGGGCGCGGGCCGACCTGGGCAATGTGAACCCACCGGCGGCGCTGCACCGGGCGATCCTGGCGGCCGGGATGACGCCGGCCTCGGCGGAGTTCACCGAGGCGTTCAAGGGGAGGACCTATGTATGCCAGGTGGGCCGGAAGCCGGGCGCCGCGCCGGTGCTGTTCTACTGCCCCGTGGGGGAGTGGGATAAGGTGCAGCCGCTGCCCTGGTGAGTGGGGGCGGCCGGTGGGGGCGACGATGGCGACGCTCATGGTGGTGGTGGCTCTGTTGGCCGGCTGTGCGCCGGCGCTGCCGTATCCGCCGGATGCGCCCGTCGTCCCTGAACTGATGCGCTCGCCGCTGCCCGTGCCTGAGCAGACCCAGCGGCTGTATCTGCCGCTGCTGGCCGTGCCGGCGATGGGCAAGCGGGGCGTGGGGGTGGCGAACGGGGTGTGCATGCCGGGCGTGGCGTGGCATTACGAGTGGCGGCCGCAGCCGGTGCGTTGTGAGGACAGCCTGGCGATCCCGATGGTGTACTGTGGACCGGACTGGACGGGGCTGCCGCTGACCTACAGCGGGCCGCTGCTGGCCATGAATGAGCCGGACCGGGCCGACCAGTGCAACCTCGCCCCGATCGAGGGGGCGCGGCAGTGGCGGGAGCTGGAGCTGCGTTTTCCCCGGGCGCAGCTGATCGGGCCGGCGGTGTCGCAGGATGGCGCAGCCTGGCTGCGGGACTGGCACGACGCGTACCAGCGGATGTACAACGCTCGGCCGCGCATCTACGCGCTGGCGGTCCACTGCTATTGGCCGGCGGAGAAGTGCGTCTCGTGGACGCGGTTCAACCTGGACCTGGCGCAGCAGTGGACGAGCAGCGGCCGGGTGTGGGTGACGGAGTTTGCGGGGCTGCCGAGCTGGTACGACGGGCCGGAGGCAGTGGCGCAGGCGCTGGCCGAGGGCGAGGCGTTCCGGGCCTGGCTGGAGGCGGAGCCCGGGGTGGCCGCATATGCCTGGTTCGTGACCCACCTCCGCCCGGGCGAGGAGCCCTGGGGACCGCGCTCGAACACGTCGCTCGTAGGCCCGGACGGCCGGCTAACGGTCTTTGGTGAGTGGTACCGGGCCGCGGGGCGATGACGGTGGGTTTTGCGCAGCGAGACGCGCGCTGGGCGCACGAGTGCCTGGGCACGTCGTCGCTGTCGCTGGGGGAGGCCGGCTGCCTGGTCAGCGCGCTGGCGAGCCTGCTCGTCGACTGGGGGATCGAGACGGATCCGAGCCGGCTGAACGCCTGGCTGCGTGCGAACGGCGGGTTCGTCGGGGGGAACCGGGTGCGCTTTGCGGCGCTGGGCGGGCTGGGGGTGCAGTTCGTGCTGCTCGACGACTGCTACCGCCACCGGGCGCCGGTCGGCCGGCTGCGCGATGCGCTGCAGCATGGGCAGGGGGCGGTAGGGCTGATCGATACGCGGCCGGGGCAGTTGAGCCGGGCGCACTGGGTGCGGCTAGCGGGTTTCGAGGGGCGTGAGTGCGTGGTGATGGACCCGTGGCGCGCGCCGGGCGACGAGCTGGCCGGCCTGCTGGCGGAGTACGGGGCGCCGGGGTGGGATGTGGGCCGGGCGGTGTTCGCGTATGCGGTGTATCAGCAGGAGGTGGGGGGGTATTGTGATGGGCGAGCGGAGCAGGGCGCGGTGTGTGTGAGGCGGTGAGCACGGCGGTCGCCACTCTCACGGAAGGCGGCGGGCCTCGACATCTGCAATCAGCCGCTCGACCGCGCTGCGGTCAGGGGCGGTTGGAAAGAGCTTCAGGTAATGCCGATAGTCAGCGAGGGCACCCTGCATATCGCCCATGATGAAGCGTGTCATCCCTCGGTTGCTGTAAGAGCCAGGGAAGTCCGGTTTTAGCTCGATCGCACGATCTAGATCGGTCAGGGCTCCAGCAAAGTCGCTCTGCTCCCTTAGAAGAATCGCCCGATTGTTAAGCGCCTCAGCGTTACCAGGATCGATCTGCAATGCTTGGCCGTAATCTGACATTGCGCTGTCGCGATAGCCAAGTGCTTGTCGGGCGACTCCCCGCCCTGAGTAAGCGTTAGCCAGGCGTGGATTGATGCGAAGGGCGTCATCAAAGCAAATGATGGCCTCGTTGTAATTATCCCGTTTGATGTATATGAAGCCGAGATTGCCGTATGCCTCTGCCGTGTTCGGGGCCAACCGCAAGACCGCTTTAAAGTCCTCCGTTGCGCTCGACAAATTCCCTAATTTGAGCCTAACCACGCCGCGTCTGAAGTAAGCCGTCGAATTGCCCGGATCCAGCGCCATGGCTCGCTCGTAGTCAGTAATGGCATCGAAGGGTCGGTTCATTTGGGCAGCCAGTTGTCCCCGCGCCAGATATCCCTTCACATCCATCGGGGCAAGTAAGATCAGCCGATCGTAGTCCGCTAACGCTCCGGCCCAATCGCCCTGAGCCGAGCGGGCGTTGCCCCGGTTATAGAGAGCAATTGTATCGTTTGGTTTACAGGTCAGTGCGGAATTATAGTCGGCGAGAGCCCCTTCAAGGTCGCCCATCGCTCGTCGCGCGACGGCGCGATTAACGAGGGCATCTATACGGTCGGGGCTCAGCCGCATTGCTTCAGTGTAGTCCCTCGCTGCTCCCTGGAAGTCGCCAAGAAAGTGCTGGCGGGCCCATCCCAAGCGGAAGTACATTTCCGCCGCTTCGCCCGAGGTAATTCTGCTGGGTGGAGAGATGGCTATGCCTTTCTCGAGGGCGCGAATGCTTTCATCGTAGCGCTCCTGGGAAGAGTACGACCGGCCGATAGCCAATAGCGAAAGGAAGGTCAGGTGGTTTGGAAGATCTTCGGTCACGTACTGAGCGTACCCAGTCGGGTTGACTAATTGAGATCGTTCGGTCTCGTCGATAGACGCTTCGATGCCTTCAAAGTCTTGAGTGGCCGCGTTCCAAAAGGAGACTGCGGTTCTTACGCCGCTATCCGATCCCCAGATCACTGTACTCGCCCCGTGGTGCTTCAGGAGGGACTGTGCCCCGACACGATCATCGGCCTCAAGCCTGGTGCGCAACACCTCCACCCGGAGGTTGGCAAAGTGTTCCTCAGCGAGGGCTTTTTGGATCGCCCTGCGAATCTCAGTGTGAATATCCCGATCGGGGACGTCGGGCGGGTGATGAAAACGAGCAATGATAATCAGGGTTTCGCCGGGTGCTGCGGGTTGAATGTCCCTAACGATATTCCAACCGACAAGCTTCTGGATGAACCCATCCCAGTCGGCAAGAACCGAGACGATCCCGAAAAGCGCGACAAATAGAGCAATGCCGGAGATTATGAGCCGTGTGTAGAAGACAAGCGGATTGTTGCTGAACCGGAGCCACCGGCCAGACGGACCGGACGTGGCTTGCGATCGATCTGCATCTTGCGGTCGGTGGCTGGCACCGACAGACCCACCAGGCGGAGAAGCGTTCGGCCGACTTGCTGCTAGCTCTTGCACAGCTGCCAGCGGGATTTGCCATGCTCCGCGACGGTGCTGACGTTGGGCACCGGGTAGTTGGCCCGTCCTGCACAGGGTGCGGATTTCTTCCACCGACATCCCGAGTGCCGAGGCAGCCTGCGCTGCCGTCAAGACGGAGCCTGATGGTTGTGAACCCGAGACAGGGGGAATCATTCGTTACCTCGTATCCACTCGTTGGCCTTGCAGCGTCCTTGCCCGATGGACATACCCCATTATAGCAGGTCGCTCGTTGGATCTTTCGAGACCCTGCTGGATTGACACATCATTAATCGTAGATGCGGGTGGCGATCCAGCAGGTGCTGGTGACGCGCCAGCGGTTGCAAATGGTGGAGACGTCGTACCACCTCCCCTGCCATTCGAAACGCGCCGGCGCGCCGTCGTTAGTTATGTCGACAATGAGCGGTGTGTCATCGTCGAGCAGTCGGGTCATGGCTCAGGAGGGCAGATGATCGTGCATTGCACGGCGACGTGCTGACCGGAGCGGCCGAAGCGGTTCTTGAGCACGCGGACTGTGCCGGTGTAATGGCTGTGCCGGCCGGAGCGCCGGCTGACCAGCGATGGCACGGCGAGGCGGACGGCGGCGAGCCGGGCAAGGACCGGTGAGTGCGCGTCGGCTTCGATCAGGTACAGGATGCAGGCGCGCGTCCAGGGCGCGAAGATGGCGAGGCGTTCGAGCAGCCCGACGTAGAGCTGGTCCTGCGGGCGGGAGATAGGCATGCCGGAGATGACGAGCGCCTGAAACCAGCGCTTCTGAAGGATGCGGGCGGCCTGGTTGAGGGCGTCGTCGCCGTCACGCGGGCGGACGATCATCAGCCGGCTTTCGTCGATGCCGAAGGATAACAGCAGGCCGTGGTCGAGGTCGCCCTGCAGGTCGATCCAAACAGCGACGGCGTCTGAGGATCCGGCGTGCAAGGTGCGGATGAGCGAGAGCGCCGGCAAGCTGCGGGCGAGCCAGGTGGCCCCGCTGATCTCGGTGACGCGACCACGGGGCAAACCGTGCGTGCCCAGGGAGGCGTCGAGTTCGGGCAGACCCGTTGCCAGGTGCGGTAAGGGTGTCTGCGGGAGAACCAGCGAGGGTGCGGTCGGTGCTGGCAGCGAGGTGGTCAGGTCGAGTTTGCGTCGACGCGGTGACATTGGGTAGCTCCTTTCCGGCGGTAGAATGGAACTGCTGTGCGGGTAGTATAAGCGAGGGTTGGGAGACGCGCAAATCTGAGTAGAACGGGCGGGCGATGGTGAGAACAGGTGGGAGACGAGAGAAACCCGGAAGCGCGGCCTGTGCGGTGCGTTCCAGGTTTTGAGGGGTTCGGTTCCGCCGTTACGCGACGACGTGCGTCATCTTCTCGGCGTCCTTCTCGTACCAGAGCAGGTACGAGAGGATGTGATCGCGGTACTCGGTTTGCTGGGCCAGGGCCCGGCCGCGCTGGTGCTCGACGGCGTTGCTGAAGGCGCAGGAGCTGCGGCCGCCAGTCAGGTAGTTCATCATCTTGTTTTTGCGCCACTCGGCAACCTCGTCGTATGCCTTGCGGAAGGTGACGAGCGAGCGGCCTTCGGTCTCGCTCAAGTGCTGCCAGATTTGCTGCAGGCGGTACGCGACCTCGTAGATCTGCTGCTCTTCAACGATGCTGCTTCCCCGTTCGATGGCATAGGCGGGATTGACTTCAGCGTTCTTCAGCCAGGCCGCCTTCTTCTCTTCCCAATTGCCGGCGGCGTCGGTCAGCCGGTCTTCGAGGTCCTGCAGGGCGCCCGCTTCGGAGAAGAGCATGGCCGGGTACTGCGGGGTGAGCTCCTGAAGGGCAGCCTCCAGCTTCTTGATCTCGGCCTTGATGGCTTTGATTTCGGGCTTGGCCGTTGCGGCGGCCAGGCGGCGCTTGGCGTCCTCAAACTGGCCCGTTATAGCATGGCGCTGCGCGTCGAGTTGAGCCTGGCGCTCCGGGTTGCTGCTGATGTATGCCTTCATGTGATGCCTCCGTGTAGTTTGGCGTGTCGAAAATCGTGACACACACATCACTCTGATGCGCGCGGGAGTCAAGTCCCTGTTGTTCTAAATTCGATGCAGTATGTTGGCTCCGTAGCGGTCGACGAAGGCGGGATCGGCGCTGCTGATGACCCGCTTCCAGAACTCCTGCAGGCCATAACAGCCGGTGATGGAGATGGAGCAGTCGCCGAGGCGTTGCTCGCTGCCGGCCGCGCGGAGACCGGCGGGCACGCGGTCGTAGCTGGTGAGATGGACGACGACTTCGTTCTCCGAAGGCAGGTGCAGGACGGTGGCGGTGTAGACGCGGGCGAAGACTTCGGTGTGATAAGTCTTGCCGGTGGTGATCTCGGTGTGTAGCTTCTGCCCGATTTGGGTCGCGAAGAACTGGGTTAGGTGGGTCATGGTTACCCCTTCTGGAATGTGATCTGCGCTGGCAATGCGCCGGCGCACCTTACACATCACTCTGGGGCGCGGGGAAGTCAAGTCACTTGTGTGCTAAATTGAGGGAGGGTTAAGCGAAAGGCCCACCGGACAGGTGGGCCTTTGTGTTGCTAGTGCCGGCGACGGCCGGGGTGGTTGCGCCAGCGGCCTCGCCGGCTGCTGGCGGCCTCACGCTTGAGCCGGGCTATGGCTCTGTGTTCGGCCTCGGGACGGACGCGTTGATGCCGCGCGGCATCGTCGATCAGGTCGTGGACGACTCGGGCTACTACGGCTTCTGCCTTGTAGCGGGGCTTGCCTGTTGCCGCAGCGAGCTTACCGGACAGCTCGTCCAACTGCGTGCGAAACTCGTCTGCGGTCGCGGGGACCGGAGTCTCGACGTTCATGTGTGTCTCCGTATTGTAGGATCTCGCCGGCCGGCACCAGCGATACCGCATCCATGCGGCTTGTGCATTATAGCGAGTCCTGCAACAAACGCAAGTTCTAACCGGGTGCGGTGTTTGGTCGTGCATCAGAAGGGGAGGTCCTGCCCTCGCAGGACGCGGATGCGCCAGCGCAACCACGCGGGCAGGCGGGTTGCGGCGTAGCGCAGCATCCGCAACTCCGAACGGAGAGCTGCGCGCAGACAGGGACGGGGCCACACGTGCGCGAGTGGTTGGCCGCCGGGCACGAGTGGCTCGATGCGTGCGCCCAGCCAGAGGCGTAGGGCGGCTGCCAGCACGGCAACGTGGTCGCGGGTGAGGCGATCGCCGGCGCCGGCGCTGCGGTCCGCGGTGTACTCGCCGCTGTCGCCAGATACGTGGTCGGCTGCCCAACCGCAGAGATCGGCCGGCTGATGCCAGCAGAAGTAACGGCTGGCGATGTTGAAGTCGAAGCTGTAGAGGTCGATGAGGCGATAGATACCTGTTCCTCCGCAGCGGAAGCAGCACTCATGGTAGCGGTCCCAGGGTGGTCCACCGCTCCATACGCCGAGACCGCCGCAGCTCGAGCACGTAAGCTTCTGCGTCTGGGTGGTGATGCGGCAGGGCCAGATGTCGAAGAGGGCGCGGATGACGAAGCGTTTGAGGTAGTAGATGCGGAATGACTCGCCCTCGTCGAGGTACTTGACGGCGAAGGCGTGGCGGTTCAGCAGGCGGAGGGCCTCGGCGCCGATGAGGTCGGGTTCGACGGCCGAGTTGAGCCAGGCGCGGGCCCGCAGGTCGGCGCGAAAGTCGGTGACCCAGGCGGCGAGGGGATGGCGGGTCATCGACGGTTCTGTCCCCAGCTGTCGAGCTGGTGATGGTCCTGCTTGATCTGCTGAGTACGGATAACCTGCATTAGGGCGTAGAAGACCTCGTCAAATGTCTGAGGCGTGTAGGTAGAGATCCGGATTGCGGACTCGACGACGCGTTCGGCGTTAGCGATCATTGCGGGGTCGGTGATGCCGGCGGCCAGGGCCTTGTATTTGGCTTCCCATTCATTCATGCCGGCGCTCCTTCCTGTCGCCAACGGGCGATGAAGCTGTCGACTTGCGGGAGGTCGGTGAGGACGGGGATGGCGAGCCGGCGGGCTTCGGCGACCTCGAGATCGGCGCCCAGGCTGTCGCCGGGCAGGCGCAGGAGCGCATCGCAGACGTGCAGCCACTGCAGGTCCTGGTCGATCCAGAACTGCCAGGGGCGGGCGTGGACGAGGTGGTGGAAGTGGCTGAGGTGCGGCACGAAGGGGATGCCGCCCAGGGTGGCGATGGCGTCGCCGGCATCGATGGCGTTGCGAACGTTGACGACGATGTCTCCAGCGGTGTAGGGGCCGGCGACGTAGATGCGGGGCGGCCGGCCTTGGGCGGCGAGGGCGCGGGCGGCATCGGCGGCGGCCTGCAGCTCGGCAATGCGAGATTTGAGCAGGCGCAGGCAGTCGTAGGTGCTGTGGACCGGGCCGGCTTTCAGTTCGCCGGAAGCGTGACCGCCGTAGGCTCCGAGGTCGGGAGCGATGGGGAGTCCGCAAATGACGCAGATCATGAGTTGTCCTCCTGAAAGTCATTCTCCCGCTGGGGCGTGCAGACGTAGGAGATGCTTAGGTCGCGCCCGTCCGGCGGCGCGAGATGGGCGTCCGGTGTAGCGAGGTGCTCGGCGAGGCGATCGTTCAGCTCGCAGTAGCCGGCGTGGAGCTGGCGCAGGATGCGCTCGAAGGCGGGCATGCCACCGAAGCGAAGGCTGTGCCAATCGATCTGGTCGAGGCCGCTCGGGGGGATGGGCTGTCGGTCCGGGGTGTGAGTTGCGCCGTTCATGCTTGCGGATCCTCCTCCTCGGTGCTGGCGGCCGGCTGCTGCGCCGGCTGGGTGGGCTGCTCGCCGGCCTTGGGCGGGCGCAGGGGCTTGCCGCGCAGCCAGTCGACGAGTTGCTGGTATTCGGTCTTGGGGTGGACGTAGAGCGGTTCGGCGGTCATTGGGTTAGCTCCTCGCGTTCGGTGGCGATACGGCCGGCGCGATAGATGCGGACGCGGTAGTCTTCCGCTTCGAGCTCGCTGTGCTGGGCGATGGTGAGGCTGCGCCACTGCTGGTCGGCGAGCTTGGCAAGCTGCTCGACCTGGCGCGGACCGCGCGCTTCGACGAAGGAGCGGATGGTCTTCATGAAGTCAGCTTTGCTGGCCATGGGGCGTCTCCTGGTTGTTGGCGTCGACGAGGATCTGCTGCAGGCGGACCAGGGCCTGCTCGTGGCGCAGCCGGTACGCACCGACGGGCTTGAGTGTCTCGCGCACGACGCGCAGGGCGTCGCAGATGGCATGGCGCTGGCGCGTGATGCACCGGGCGAGGGCGCAGGGGTCGGTGCCCGCGGGCAGGTCCAGCTCGGCGAGCAGGGTGGACCAGGCGGACGGGACGGGCGCAACGGTCGGTGCGGTGACTGTCGCCGGCGGGATGCGGGCAGGTAGCTGCGCACCGGCGAGGCGCTCGAGGAAGGTGGCAGCGGCCGTGATGGACTTCTCGCCGTTGCGGACGTCCGGCGCAGGCGCCAGGCCGAGCTCGACGAGCCGGCGGTAGACGCTGCCGATGGCGTTGATGTCGGCCTGCTGACGCTGAAGGATGTCGGTCAGGCCGGCGATGGTCTGCTGAGGGGTGGGGTCCTGGTAGTTGCTAGGCATGCTTCAAGCGGTCCTTTCTGTTCGCTGCGACGCGAGATTCCAGGCGTACCACTCGCTGCCGAAGCGGACGTAGGTACGGTCGCCGATGGTGACCGAGCGGAAGCCGGCGCGCTCGGCTTCTTCGGTGGCATGGGTCTCGACCGCTGATTCATGGCGGTCAGCGAGATACAGCGGGCTGATCTCCCGGCCACCCTGGAAACGACGGACGAGCTTGGGGGTGATGTGGTCAGCAAGCTGGATGCCGGCGGGTTTCATGCGTCCTCTTTCGCCTGCAGCGCGCGGCCTGCGGTGTCCATCATGCGGCGCCAGATGTTGCGCTCCTGGCGTTGGGTGCCGAGGGCGGTGCCTTCCATCGTCCTGCCCTGCGAGTAGATGTCCTTCAAAGCGAGGCGTAGCGTCTTGTTGTCGAGGGCTAACCGGAGGATTTCGGTGCTCTGCTCATTGATCAGGTCGGTGGCTGCCTGGTTGGCCCTTTGGTACTGGTTGAGTTCGGCACGCAGTGCTTCGATCTCTGCGCGCTCGTCCAGCAGCCCGGTCAGAACGGCATCCAGATATGACAGAGCGTGACTGGCGACGGTGACCAGTCCGTCCATGTCAATGTCGACGTGCTTTTCTGTTTCCAGTAGCAGTGCTTCTATGTCCCCTACTGCTTTCGTCACTCGCTCATTCGTGACTTCCAGCGAGACTACGCATACGGACATGATCCCCTCCCTCAAGGTCTTACTCTCAGCCCTGCCGGCCGTCGGAGCCGTACAGGGCAATGGCGGCGATGACGATCACAAGCACGATGACAACGGCCCAGGTCATGGCGCTGATGATCCACTCAGCCATCGCAGTCCTGCTCATCGCCGTGGCGGACAGCGGGTGCCCCCAGATAGTGCGTTCGGATCGCTTCCGTGAACTCGTCGCGGTCGGGGATCCGGCCGATGGAACGCATCACCAGGATCCAAAACGGCTAGGCCATCTCGATGTAGAGATCCACGAGCGCGGCGCAGAAGTCCTGGAATGCCTCAGCGGTGGTTTTGGGTCTGTCTGTGGTCATTGGACGTCCTCCACGAGCAGGGCCTGGGTGACGAGGCCGGCCGGGGTGGCGTCAATGCGGGCGATGGGCTGGTCGGCGGCGATGTCGGCGTCTGACCATTTGCGCGGCCAGAGGTTGAGTCGCCACATCTCGCGGATGCGGGCCTCTTCCTCGGGGTTGATGAGGTCCACCCCGGCGCGGCGCTGGATGTCGAGCACGCGCTCGAGGCCGTAGGCACGGCCGGCCATGGTGAGCGGCCCCATGCGCTGACCGTTCTTGGAATACGAGCCGTCCTTGAGTTGTTCGGGAGCAGCTTTCCGCTTGCGCCAGTGCGCTTGCTTTAGCTCAGCGTAGAGCGGACGCAGCTCGAGCAGCGGGAACAGGTGCGCCCAGTCGGGGTGCCGGATGAGACGCTCGAGCGCCGTATCGCGGCTGGCGAGGTTGCAGCCGACACAGCCGGTGCGGACCTCGCCGTCGCCATAGATCGCAGCGATTGCCCTGACGTCGTAGGGGTTGCGCTCGTCGAAGTAGAGCCAGTCGTAGACGTGGCACAGTCGCCAGTGCAGCAGCGGTGCGAGGGTGTCGGCAATCGCATCGGATGGGGCATGCTGGAACCAACCCTGACCGCATTCGCCGGCATCGCGGCTGCAGGAGAGTGCGATGCGCTGATCGCGGGCGGCACTCTCGCCGAGACGGACGCCGGTGAGCATGAGGATCTTGTGGTCGGCCTGGTGGCGCAGCTCCTGCAGGGCGGCCAGCATCGGCTCGACCTTGAGCTGCCCGGTGCACCAGCGAAACGTGTTGGACGGTGGCGGAACCCCGTAGCCAAGCATATAGACGAAGAATCTTTCGTCGACCGGCGGGAGAACGATTCTGGCACCGTAACCGTGCTGAATCAGTTCGGTCAGTAGCCGATACGCGATGTTCTGCAATACCGGCAGTTCCATTCGGGTATCGGCGTAGAGAACGGTGAGGCTTTCGGGCCTGGGGATGAGCCGGTTGCGCAGTGCCCAGGCGATGAAGGTCACGGTGGCGGACGAGTCTTTGCCGCCGGAGTACGCGACGGCCCAGTGCTCGTAGTCTGCGCCGTAGGCACGGAGCGAGTCGAGGCTGAGTTCGATGGCGTCGTCGAGGCGGAGGCGCTCGCCTTCGAAGAGGGAGGGCTGCTGGGTGGTCATGAGTTGGCCTCCAGGGGACGGAAGGAGATGACCCAGACCCAGGGATTCGCATCCCATCCCAGGCCGCGCTTTGCGTAGGTGACGTTCCACATGTGCGCGAATGCCCGCTTTGGTTGCCGCCAGCCGAACTCACTTGCATAACCATACAGGCGCCGCGCGGTTGGCCCGACGAGGTCGCCGTCATCAAAGATGCCTTCGCTTCTGGCGTCACTGTTGGTCATGTCATGCAGGCGTTCGACCCGGATCTCGCCGATTTCGAGCGTGACGCGAGATGCCCACCGCGGCATGTGGATCGACGGACGGTATTTTGGCTCCGCAGCATAACCTGCTTCTCGTGCGCCCCGTCCTGTTGGGTCATCAGCCCTGTACACAAGCTTATCGGCCCAATCAGGGCAATACGCTTCGCGTACCCAGAGACGATCGCCGGGCCGACCGAACGGACAGCGGGTCACGTAATTCCCGTGATGATCGGTGCGGTCCGGTGCTTTCGTCTTGAGTTGGGGCGGGCACGTGTGGGCAATCCAGAATTGGTAACCGTCCTCGCAGCCGAACCAGGGCTCGAAGCCGGCCGTCGGCTGCGGTTTGCACGGCCGGCGAGTCTGGGTCTTGCGGGCGGCGAGGATGGCGCGCACCATCTCGCCGTTGAACAGGATGGGTCGCTCTTGCACGGTGCACCTCATGACTGCAGCTCCCGGAACTCGAAGTAGGGCTCGAGGTCGCGACGGGTGGACACGGCGAGCCGGGCCAGGCGGGAGACGAAGAGGTTGTTGATCTTGAACGGGTCGCCGTTGGTCCACAGGGTTTTGTCGGCGCGCAGGTCTTCGGCGATGCGCTTGGCGCCCAGTCGGGTGTAACCCTGGGCGAGGTATTGGTCGGCGCGGCGGATGAAGGCGTCGAGGACGCGCGGGTTCTCACGGATCCAGCGGTCGAAGCGATCGTCGAGCGTTTCGTCGGCGGCGTGGTGGGCGTCGACGAGGGCGCGCCGGCCTCTGCTGGTGGCCGGCCGTCTTTTGGCGGGTGGGATCCGGGCCGGCGCAGGGTGCGCGGTCTCGCGCTGGACCTGGAGGGCGTATTCGAAGAGGGTCTGGGCGGCCGGCTGGGCTCGGCGTTTGGTGGTCATTGCAATGGCTCCACGCCCCAGGAGCGGAGTTCGCTCAGGGCTCCAGATAGGTGCCGGCGGGTGGCATTGCTGGCGTAGGTCAGGTTCTGCGCAAAGCGACGCTGCTCGTCGGTGGTGGCGTGCCACGTTGCCCACGACCAAAGGACGCCGCGGACTATGTTCAGATCGGGGGCCGCGCCGGTTTCGCCACCGTCGACGAGGGCTGCGAACCGGGCCATTGCAGCGGCCACGGCGGGAAAGCGCCGGCGGTGTTGACGCCAGTCTGCGAAGAGCCGCCCGTCGGCGCCGATCTGCACAGTCAAGCCGTGAGCTTGCGCCAGGGCGGCAGCACCACCGTCGGTGGCGTCGGGGGCGACGCACAGCTTGTGCAGCCGATAGCTGACGAGCTGGCTGCTCTGGCCGGTAAGTGTTCCGATAGCATTGTTGGACAGGCCGACCGCACGCGCCAGCAACATGAAAGCGGCGGTGGCGGGCGAGCAGTCGGATTCGTGGCCGGCGCCCCGGCCCTTCGGAAAGTGGACGCTCACCGCATCGCTGCGCAAGATGCGCCAGTTGTTCCAGCGGACGGCGGGTAGCTTGCCGGCGTGGATGAAGCGATTGACGTCCCTGTGGTCGACGCCGTGCATGGCAGCCACCTGACCGGGCGTGAGCCACGCGTCCCCCCACCGCGCCGTCTTCAGTTCGAGCAGCCGGCGGAGCCGTCGATCGCGCACCCGCTCGGTGCGGAAGTAGATCCAGTGCCGCGGGTTGAGTGCCCAGCGATAGAAGGTTACCGTCCGGAGGCGGTAGGTGTTGTACAGGCCCTGATTGAGCCAGGGCAACGGCTCGGCAGGCAGAATGCCGTCCCGGATGAGCCGCATGACGCAGTGTCCGTCGATGGCGAGGCTGCGGGCCACGCGGTTCGGGGTGGTCCAGCCGGGCGACTTGCGCGGTGGTGGAAGACGTAGTTCGCGCTTCCAGTGCAGATGGACGGCGGTAACCGTGCGCCCCAGCTCGCGTGCCATGTCGTCCTCAGAGAGATAGCCAAGGTTGGCCCTGAGATACTGATCTTCGGCCGGCGACCAGGGCAGGGCCTTGCGGCGGCGCGCCGGAGCTTCCGCACCCTCCGTCGTGCTGGATCCGGTCACCGCCGCCAGGCGGGGATTCTGCGCGACCAGCCAGACGGTGGGGACGCTCCCGGCCAAGCCGGCGAACTCGGCGGCCTCGACCAGGGCGTCGAGGTCAACGGCCTGCGCGACCATCGGACACTCCTCGGACCGCCACCTTGAGCGGGAGCACGTTGCCGCCATGGGCGGCAGGGACCGTCTCGTTGAGCCGACGCAGCAACTCGACTACGGGACACTGGCTGCACAGGGTCTGCAGCTCGCGTAGATTGCACGCCGAGCATGTGTCGCCGGCTGCGTGCGTGATCGCCTCCCAGGCCGGCTCGGTGACGCCGGCGAGGTTCTGCTCGCGTAGATCGCAGGCGGAGCAGGCTTGCCGGGCGGCAGCGCGCACGCTCTGCCAGGTCGTGCGACCCTGGTTGAAGGCCGTGCCTGAGTGGGCCAACGACGGGGTGTGGGTGGCGCGGGCGAGGGCCTGGACCTGCAGGCTCTCGACGAGCTTGGCGCAGGAGCGCACGATCGCCTGGATGGTGGCCCCATGGGCGGCCAGGCGATCAGCGAGCTTGAGGCGGGCCTCCGAATCGGTGATCGACTGCAGCGCTTCGGCCACCCGCCCATCGCGGGGCAGTCGCCCGGCGGCCACGTGCTCCTGGATCTCCGTGTCCAGCTCGAGCCAGCGCAGCCGGCTGCGGATCACGGTCCATGCGATGCCGGTATGCTGTGAGATCTCGTTGACCGAGTAACCCTCATTCAAGAGGCGCCGATAGTGCAGGGCCTCCGAGATCGGGTCCTTGGGGTAGTGGAGGGCCGTTGTCGTGGCCATGATCAGCATTTGCGCGGCGCGGTCGGCGGTGATGGGCTCGCACTTGAGGGGCGGGCACGCATCACCCAGCTTGTGTGCGCCGGCCAAGCGCATGTTGCCGTCCACGACCAGGTAGCCGCTGGGTCGCTCGGGATCCGGCACCACCAGCATGGCCTGCAGGAGGCCCCCGGTCGCTTGAATGCTGGCCGCCATCTCCGCAACCTGCTCGGGCGGGTAGTAACGCCGCATGTTCTCCGGGTGAATGCGCAGCTGGCTCGGTGTTAGATAGATCAGATCTGTCATTGTCGGTACCGTCTGCAAGGTGTAGTTCATGTGTCTCCTCTAGCGTTTAGTAGTGTCGTTCGGCAGCCCGGGCGGAACGGGCGGGCACGACGACAAAGACGATGAACACGGCGAAGGTCAGGGTCGAACACGCGGCGCCGACGATGAAGCCGAGCACCAGCGCGGTTTCGATGGGCGTCAGCCGCGGACCGATGTAGAGGGCCAGGGCGACGCCGAGGGCGAGCCCGAGGGCGCTGACGATGCGGCCGGTCATTGTGTCCTCCGGATGATGAGGTAGCAGCAGGCGAGCGCAGCCCCCGCCCCGGCGAACAGGCCGATGACCGTGCTGCGGGCGGCCGGCCAGGCGATGATGAGGTGCAGGCCGGCGGAGAGGGCGAGCAGGTAGAGCACTACGGCGCGGGACAACGCCCGGTGGGTCGGCGACGGGCAGGTGGTGATCACAGGTCGAACTCCTCTTTGATGAACTGGGCGAGCCGGCTGACGCGCTTCGACTGCGGACGTGCGGGCCTACGCGTGTCCTTCGACTGCGCTCCGCTGCGCTCAGGATGCTTCGACTGGGCAGCGATGCGGTTTGGATGCCTGGGACTGGCGCTTGGGCGGCCCGGTTGGTTGCGCCAGGCGGGATGGTAGCCCGCGTGGGTGGCGGCCCAGCGGGCAGCGCCGGCATAAGACTCGCTGTGCCGCAGACCTTCGATGTGCCATCCCGCGCGGATGCAGTAGATGGAGATCAGGCGCTCGGCCCAGGCGAGTCGCTCGGGGCTGACGTCGACGAGGCGGAAGGTGATGTGCGAGGCGATGCTGCCCGGTCGGGCCGCCCCGCCCCACTTGCGCTCGTAACGCGCGAGGGCTGCGCCGTTGGCAGAGTTGGCCACCAGGAGCGCGGGCAGCGCGACGGGTAGGACCGGTGCGACGATGGCCGCGACCGGGGCGAGCAGAACCGCCAGCGTTGGTGCGCAGCCCACGGCGCTGGCGACGCCGGCAATGCCGGCTGCCGGACCGGTGGCAGCGAGCGGCGCGAGCTGGGTCGAGATCGCCACCTGCAGGGTGCGATCGTTGTGGTAGCGGCCTTGCTCGTCCTCGTGCTGGACGGTGAGGCCGGCGGCCTGGATCTCGTATTGGGCGAGGTAGTCGGCGAAGGCTTCGGCGCTGGCCAGGCCGAGCGGGGCGGTGGTGAGATGGTAGCGGCTCATATGCGGTTCTCCAGCGCAGCGTTGACCCAGTCCCACGTGCGGTCGTTCTTGAAGCCATAGTAGGTGAAGCAGATGTCCGTCTTAGTGACTCCTCTGTGATAGAGCATTCTCATGCCGGCGGCCTCCGTGCTGGTGGGTGCACGAGAGATCGGAATGAACGGGCGTCGTACGGTTGACTCGCCGCTGCTGTGGCGTAGAACTGGTTCTGGTTCTGGTGCCGGAATGGAGGCGGCCTCGAGAGGCGTCTCAACGCTCTGTTCAAGTTCTGGAACCAGTTCTAGAACCGGTTCTGACGGCGTCGAAGGCGTGTCCTCGTCGCCCAACCCGTCGGATTCGGCGTCAGCCGGCAGCAGGGGCAGCGGACCGCGTTCCTGGTAGAGGCTGGAGCTGCGCAACTGAGGCCGGGGGATGGGCGAGAACTCGACGGTGGTCTCGTGGGTCATGCTGAAGGCGGTGCCGACGGGCAGCTTGGGCAGGCTGACGAGGTCAGAGACGCCGAGCGTCTTGGCGGTCTGCTGCGAGCCGTTGAAGAGGAAGATGTTGGCGAAGTTACGGGCGATGTTGGGGTCGAGCACGTCGGCCAGGCCGGCCTGCGACTCAGCGAAGAGGCAGACGCCCTGCTTGCGGCCCATGCGGGCGATGTCGCGGAGCTGGACCAGGGTGACGCGGTGCTGCGCGCGGTCGAGCTTGTAGAGGTTGTCCATCGTGGCGTCCATCTCAGCGAAGATGAGGCAGAGATAGGTGAGCTTCTCTCCGGGCAGGTCCATGACGTGGTCGGCGGTGGCATGCGCGGCGAGCAGGTCGGCGCGGCGGTTCTGTTCCTTGTACACGGCCTCGACGGCGTGGGCGATGCCGTTGACGGACCAGGCGTGCGTGGCGTCCTTCCAGTTGCCGCGGTTGGGCTCGCAGATGACGAACTCAGCCGGGTAGCGCTGGGCCATGATGGTGAGCACGTGGCGCATCGCGGTGGACTTGCCGGAGCCGGTCTTGCCGATCATGAGCCAGTGCGGGTTGGTCTTGGGATCGACGCGGGTGGCGTCGGCGAGCGTGAGCGCGGGCCGGGCGGCTGGCGCTTCGAGCATGGCCTGGGGGTCGTCGCTGCGCAGGATCTGGCGCACGGCGGAGCCTTGCAGGCGGGCGGTGGGAGCGAGACCGGTGGTGAGCGCTGCGACGCGCTGCGCGCCGAGCTCGTTGACCGGGTTGCTGATGGTGATGCGGCCGCCGGCCTCGATGGCTGCGGGCGCAGGATAGAGCGAGCCGTGGCGGGTGGGGCGCACGAGATGCGCGCGAATGCTCGACCAGGTCCAGAACGGCTTGACGGTGCCGAGCGCATTGAGCGCTGCGACCAGGAACCAGGTGGCGAGCGCCAGCGAACCGACGCTGAGCGCAACGGCGAAGATCTTCTTCGTGATGAGGCGCAGGGGTGCGAGCGCCAGCTCCTGCTCGAGGGCGAGGCGGGCGCGCTGCTCGCGTAGCTCTTGCTGTCCCGGTGCGAACCAGTTGAGCAGGAGCACGACCAGCAGGAGCACGATCAGCCCGAGAACGAGCAAGGCGGCGAGACCCTTCATGCGGTCACCTGCTTGTGGCTGCGGGAGTGCGCGGCCAGGGCTTGCTGGGTGGCGAAGGGGCGGGCGCAGTGGGCGCAGGTGTGGCTTCGGCCGACTGCGCTTGCGGTGCTCGCTGCGCTCAGGTTTCCTTCGGCTGCGCTCATCCTTCGACTCCGCTGTGCTTCGCTCAAGATGCTTTCGGCTGCGCCGGCGTCGAGCGGGAGGGTCGCAGCGGCCAGGGCGGCGGCGGGCTGTGCGAGCGGTTCGCTCACCAGAGCGGCACGCAGGCGCAGCTCGGGCTGAAGCTCGCCGATCGTGCGCGGGGCTTCTGCGGAGGTGCGCTCCAGCCGGCGGACGATCGCGGCGCTGAGCGCGCTGCCTACGCCGACCTTGCGCACGGCCTGCGTGGGCTCGTCGTTGAGGACGTGCGCAGCCATCGCAGCGGCCGCAAGCACCTCGACGCTGAGCGCCGCAACGATGGCCCAGGCCCAGCGGGTCTGCGCACTGGCGAGTACCTCGGCGAGCACGCTGTGCGTGAGGCCGTAGACGAGCGCCGGCGCGATGAGAACGACGGCGAAACCGAGGAACAGAGCCCAGGAGACGAGCAGGATCACCCAGAGGCCGCCGCGGCGCTTCCAGTGCTCGGCGAGGGCGTGGGCGAGGTAGACATTGCCACCGGTGAGGACGATGCCGGACGCGACGCCGGTCAGGACGTAGACGGCGACCTGGACGCGCTCGTTGATGCCGACGCCGTCCGCGAGCAGAAAGGCGACGGCGAGCCGGGGCGCAGAGACGACGAGGGCGGCGATGACGATGGCGAACGGCAGACGTTGCTTCACGGGCGCTCCTCTCAGGCGGCTGCGGTGGTGTATTCGGCCGGCTTGAGCACGGCGATGGCGAGCACGGTGTAGTGGCCGTCACAGCGGGGGCAGTGCTCGCCGCACCGCTCGCAATGGCCATCGCCGCCGCACGTCTCGCCGCAGCAGCGGCACCAGCGTTCGCCCGGGGCGATGCCGAGGCGGTCTTCTGCCAGGCGGGCGGCAATATGGGCGCGCTGGCGGGCGCGTACGTCCTTCGACTGCACTGCGTTCCGCTCATCCTTCGACTGCACGCTCCGCTCATCCTTCGACTGCACTGCGTTCCGCTCAGGATGCGGGAGAGTGGGCTGAGGCGTGCCAGACGCCGCAATGCCGGCGTAGACACCGGGCATGAGGGTGGTCCAGGTCATGATCAGCTCCTCAGCGGGCGGATGTCGGGCCCGACGATCTCGAACCGTGCGCAGCGCTTGTCGCGCATGCGGCTTTCGAGGTAACCGGGCAGGTCTGCGAGCGAGCCGTTGGTGGCGAAGCAGGTGAGCCGGCTCTCGGCCTTGCGGTAGCGCTCGTCGATCAGCATGAAGAAGCGTTCCTGCGCCCAGCCGGTCGGGTTGAAGCGGTCCAGTTCGTCGACGGCGAGCACGTCGGCCGACATGACGCGATCCCACAACTCGTCGCCGTCGAGCTCGGCCCCGGGGCGGAAGGTGCGCCGGAGGTGATCGAGCAGGTTGGCGATCGTGGTGTACACGGCCACCTGGCCGGCGCGCCGGGCATCGTTGACGATGGCCGAGAGCAGGTGCGTCTTGCCGACGCCAAAGGCCCCGTGCAGCGTGTAGAACCAGGCGGGCCGGTCAATCAGCCCCCGCGCCGCATCCAGCGCCTCCTGGAAGCCGGCAACGCCGGGCAGGGCATGCGTGGTGGCCAGTGACGTCTGGAGCAACTCGCCCTCGAGGCCGCTGATGCGTTCGAGCAGGCTGGCGCGCTCCTGCTGCCAGCACGAACACGGGACGAGCCGGCTGAAGTCGGGGTGGCCGGGCTCGACGTCCTTTGCGAGCCACCGCTTGCCCTTGCAGGTCGGGCAGACGTCAGCCGACGCAGCCGGCGCCGTTGGTCGAGCCGTGGCGGCGGTCGGCCAGGGCGTGCTCGATGGCGCTCCGTTCCGCTTCGGTAGGCTGGCGGGCAATGTTGCCCCGATCGAGCGCAGCCCGCTCGTTGTTGGCTGTGTGCCGTTGGCCATGAGTGTTACTCCCGGTGTCTCTGTTCGGCGGGGCAGCGGTCCAGCGGCCCCAGGTTTCGCGAATCGTTGCCGGCTGCGGGTATTCGTGCTTCTTGCCGCGCCAGTCGTTGACCCACCACCAGCCGTTTGAATCCCGGCCGTAGTGGGCCCGGAGCAGCTCAGCGGTCGCGGGCGGGCTGGCGGCCACGAGCGCCTTGGCGTCCTTGAGCAGCCGGCCCTTGTTGGCGGTCAGGTCCATGCGGCAGACCTCGGCGAGCACGCAGGCGACCTCGAAGGTGCGATTGACCGGTTCGGTCTCGGCCGGGGAGGACGGCGCAGCCGCGTCGTCGCAACTCTCGTGTCTCGATTCCTCGATTCCTCGTGTCTCGATTCCTCGTGTCTCGGCCGCAATTGACAGCGGTTGCTGGCAATTGACAGCAGATGACAGCGGAGGGTTAACGGGGTCGGCGACGTCGATATCGGGGACGTCGAGGGGGAGCTGCTCCTGGGCCTGGGCGGCGGAGGGCAGCGGATACTTGCTGAACTGGGCCCGCCGGCGCTGGTGCTTGTCCCAGGTCGTGACGTGCAGGTAGGGCCGGCCGTCGACCCGGTAGACTTCGATGAGGCCGACGCGCTGCAGGGCGACCAGGTAGCCGGCGATGGTCGTCAGGGGCAGGGTTTCGATTTTGAGCGGGAAGCACGCCGCGCGGACGATGGCAGGCCGGGCGTCCATGAGGCCGAAGTCGTCGACCTGGACCGTGAGCCGGTAGAAGAAGCGCTCCTCTTCCGCGCTGAGCTGGTCGAGGGTGTCGCTGGTGCAGATGGATTCTTTGATGACTCGATTAGGCATTGCCGTCGTCCTCGTCTTCGGCGAGTGGGGGCTCGGCGAAGGGTAGTTCCTGTGGGTCGCTGGGCTGCACTGGCATCGGCAGCCCAGCGTACGGATCCGCGAACCCGGTACTCCCGCCCGCCGCCAAGCCCTCCCCCTGGGCGGCGGCGCTCGACCGCGGGTTGCGCACGGGCGAGAGGGTGGGCACGCTCACCAGGAGTAGCTCCGGTGGTAGGAGTTGGCCCGGCGTTCGGCATCCTTGATCTGGTCGCGGGCCTTTTCGGCTTCGTATTCGGCGTCGCGGGCGGCGCGGCGTTGGCGATCGGCCTCGGCGCGGGCGGCGTCCGCCTCGCGGCGCAGCTCCGCGCTGCGGTTCTCGAAGTGGCTCCAGGCGTCGCCGGCGGCCTGGTCGGCCGCGTTGAGGCGATCGGCGAACGACTGCCGCTGCTCTTCGACGGCGATGAAGGCCCGGATGAGGTTGAGGACGGCGGGATCGGACTTGGCCCAGGCGGCGAGGCGCTCGAGCTCGATCAAGGTCTCGTTAGCCGCGGCGCGTTCCTCGAGCTCCTTGGCCGCCTGCTCGGCCGTTTGCCGGCGCTCGTCGGCGGCAAGGGCGGCTCGCTGGGCCTGTTCCTCGCCGGCGACGGCCTCGAGGCCGTCGATGTACTCCCGTTGATACTCGTCCATGAGAGCAGCCTGGGCGGCCGCCACGTAGAGCAGCTCGGGGAGGGTGGCGCAGGATTGGAGTCCCTGGTATTTGGGAGCGATGAAGTCAGTGGCATCGCCCTGCTTGGCCTGGTTGACAGCCAGCTCGAGCTTGTAGGGCACGCTGCCGTTTACGTCCCGCTTGATGGTAAGCCAGATCGGTGCGAACTCCGGCAGGTCGACCCAGAACTCGATGTTGATAGCATGATCCAAACCGTAGTCGCTCATCTTGCTGACCGCCTGGCGGAGGGGGTCGGGCAGCGACGGGAGCGCGGTGCGGATGTCCGCGGGGATGAAGTTCAGAACCTGTTCGTACAGCTTCTCCTCTGCCGCCTGGCGCCTGGCCCGGGCGGCTGCCTCGTAGGCGGCGTGCTGCTCGAGTTCGCGGCGGGCGCGCTCCCGAGCGTCGGCCCAGCCGGCGCGAATGATGATGAGTCGTTCGGGGCCGAGTGTCTCGGCGTGCTGTTGCAGGTGCGCTTCGAAAGTGTCAGCGTTCATGTGTCTCCTTCCAGGGGCGGGCACGCAGGTCCGCCCCTACCGATCAGGCCGGGTGATGGCCGGCTGCGTAGCGTTCGAGCCGGGCGATGACCTCGTCGAGGTTGTCGATGGTGATGGTGGGCCGGCGCAGGTGGG
>ERZ761584.132-NODE-132-length-28767-cov-4.765743_pt1 | contig 28767 bp, 28 predicted proteins | sample MGYA00512168_ERZ761584 | MGnify/ENA primary metagenome ERZ761584 (study PRJEB28899, sample SAMN03785564) | bioreactor sludge metagenome | biome: EBPR Sludge; feature: EBPR Bioreactor; material: 0.22µm filtered reactor supernatant | place: Saint Lucia: Queensland...
GAGATCAACTCGAAAATAGCCCGCTGGGCCTTCGGCAAGGACGCCGAGCCCATCCTTAAAGCTTACCGCTCCCGTTCCGCGTCCCCGTCATCTCCCCCAACGGAGGACACCCATGCCCAATCCCCCCGCTGTCCACACCGGGCTACCCGGCCTCATCGCCCGCGCCAACACCGGCATCCGCTCCGGCATCAAGGGCCTCTATGACGGCTTCATCGGCTCGCTCACGAGCATGTTCGTGTTCTTCGTCGTCGGCGCCGCCGTCCTTGCCATCATTGAGCACACCCTGATCAAGTCCCCTGAGGGCATCGGCTTCTGGAAGCTGCTTGCCCTCGGCCTCGGCGCCATCCTCGCCGAGCTGCTGGGCCTCAAGAACGCGATCATTGCCTGGCATTCCGCCCGTGCCGGCGCCATGCTGGGCTGGGTTGGGATCTGGCTTTTCGGCTTCCTGTTCAGTTTCTACAACGCGATTGGCTCGGCTTCTGAGCATCAGGCCAAGCGCGAGAGCCTGCAGAAGGCCGCCTTCAACGCCACCGGCGACACCCGCGCCGAGCAGGACCGCGCCCTTGCCGCCCTCAAGGCCGAGCAGGCCAACGTGAAGACCCTCAAAGAGCGCATCTGGGCGCCGAACCCTGAGGTCGACGGCAAGCCTGTCGCCACCCCTGAGGCCGCCGAAGCTCTGATCAAGGGCATGGAGGCCAACACCCGCTTTTGGGTCACGCTCACTGAGGGCTGCACCAAGACCGCCGGCACGCAGACCCGCAAGTTCTGCAAGGACTACGCCGACGCCAAGGCTGCCAAGGTGGATCTGGAGAGCCGCGGCCGGGACCGCGAGGCCCTGACCAAGGGCGAGGCCCAACTCACCGCCGCCCAGCTCAAGTACGACCAAGCCCGCACTGCCGTTCGGGACACCAAGGTCGCCACCGCCGAGCACACCCCGTTCGTCCACACCGTCGCTTACGTCACCGGCATGGCCCCCGAGAAGATCGCCGTGCTCGAACCCGCACAGACCTCGCTCACCAACATGATGCTGGTCTCCCTCGCCGGCTTCATCATCGGCCTCGGCATGGTCCAGGGTAAGCCCCGCACCAAGTGGTTCCGCACCGGCAACCTGACCGCATGGCTCGCCGGCCGCGAGCCCGCCGCCCCGTCGAACATCATGACCATCGAGCGCCAGGAGGTCCATCACACGGACGAGTCCCTGAAGCGCTGGCTCTCCGAGCTCCAGAAGCGCGGCCTCAACACCGCACAGGTGGCGGCTTGATGACGGGAGAAAACGGTCCTCGCCTTGAGATGTGGGCACTGGACCGCATCAAGCCCTACGAGAAGAACCCTCGCACCCTGCCCGACAAAGCCGTGGCCAAGGTTGCAGGGAGCCTCAAGACGTTCGGCTTCCAGAAGCCCATCGTGGTCGATGAAGCCGGCGTCATCATTGCCGGCCACGTGGTCTACAAGGCCGCCCAGCAGGCCGGATTCACTCGCGTCCCGGTGGTGATCAGCTCGCTCGACGCCAAGGCCGCCAAAGCCTACCGACTCGCCGACAACCGCACGGCTCAAGAGACAGACTGGCTCGACGACCTGCTCCGCCAGGAGGTGACGGCCCTCGACGACGACGGCTTTGACCTAGCCTCCCTTGGCTTCGACGACCGCGAGCTGCAGAAGCTCCTGTCCGACGACGAGGAGATGGCCCGCGCCGAGGAAACGCCGGAACCGCCGGCCAACCCTGTCACCGTCGAAGGCGATGTCTGGCTGCTTGGGAACCACCGCATCATCTGCGGCGACAGCACCAAGGCCGACGTGGTCGACAAGGTGCTGGCCGGCGTCAAGCCGCACCTGATGGTCACGGACCCGCCGTACGGAGTGAAGTACGACGCCTCGTGGCGCGATGAGCGGATGGGCAAGACGGGCGTAACGGGCACGGCCAAAGGCAAAGTGCTCAACGACGATCGCGCCGACTGGCGTGAGGCGTGGGCGCTCTTTCCCGGCGAAGTAGCCTACGTCTGGCATGCAGACCTGCATGCCAGAGAGGTGGTGGAGAGCCTTGAGTCCTGTCAGTTTCGGATGCGTGCTCAGATCATATGGGCAAAGAGTAGCCTGGCGATGAGCCGAGGGCATTATCACTTCCAGCACGAGCCATGTTGGTACGCTGTCCGTGAAAAGAGCGGGGCGACAGCCCATTGGTGCGGCGCTCGCGATCAGTCCACCCTCTGGAAGATCGACAAGCCCCAGAAGTCCGAGACCGGCCACAGCACCCAGAAGCCCGTCGAGTGCATGCGCCGCCCGATCATGAACAACTCGTCCCCCGGCCAAGCCGTCTATGAGCCCTTCTCTGGCTCCGGCACCACCATCATTGCCGGAGAGATGACCGGCCGCCACGTCTACGCCATCGAGCTAAACCCGGCTTATGTCGATGTCGCCGTGAAGCGCTGGCAAGACTTCACCGGGCAGAAGGCTACCCTCGAGGGCGACGGCCGAACGTTCGAGGAGATCGACTCTGCCCGTTACGACAAGACCGGCGCCAAGGACGACAGCGCCAAGTCCTACGACACCGCTATTGACGCCCTAAGGCAGAAGCACATCGAGACTGCTCATGTCCCTGAATAGCGAGCCCAAGATGGTTGCCGCCGAAACGCAGGAAAGCCTGCCGGAACCGAAGGCCAAGACGGGCCGTCCCATAGGGGCCACCAAGCTCAAGATCAGTGACGAAATCATCAAGCAGATCGAAGGCTTGGCGCGCATTCAATGCACGATGAAGGAAGCGGGCGCGGTCTTGGGCGTAAACGAAGTGACGTTCAGCCGTTTTCTGCAAGCACATCAAAAGGCTATGGACGCGTGGCAGCACGGCAAGGAGACCGGTAAGGCCTCCCTGCGCCGCAACCAGTTCAAGATGGCCGAGCACAACCCCACCATGGCGATCTGGCTGGGCAAGCAGTGCCTGGGCCAGAAGGATCAGGTGGCCTTAGGCGGAGACCCCGAGAACCCGTTGTTCCCCGCCCGCATCGAGGTCGTCGTTGTCGACCCGCACGCTAAGGACTGAGGTCCCCCGCAAGCTCGCCCCCCTCCTGCATCCGGCCCGGTACAAGGGCGCACACGGGGGCCGCGGCGGGGGCAAGTCGCACTTCTTCGCCGAGCAGCTGATCCTGCGTTGCTACCGTGAGCCGACCCGAGCAGTGTGTATCCGTGAGGTGCAGAACTCCATTCGGGACTCGGTTCGGCAGCTGCTGGTCGACAAGATCGCCAAGTTTGGGCTGGAGCCGTGGTTCGAGTGCCTGGAGACTGAGATCCGATCCAAGAACGGGTCGCTGATCATCTTCCGGGGCATGCAGGCCTACAACGCGGAGAACATCAAGTCGCTCGAGGCCTATGACCTGGCCTGGGTGGAAGAAGCGCAGTCGCTGTCCGAGGTTTCGCTTCGCATGCTCCGCCCGACGATCCGCAAGGACGGGTCGGAGATGTGGTTCAGCTGGAACCCCCGCCACGACACCGACGCGGTCGACAAGCTGCTGAGGGGAGCCGACAAGCCGAAGGACGCCATCGTCGTCGAGATCAACTGGCAGGATAACCCGTGGCTCAGCCCGGTCCTGCGGGACGAGATGGTGCGGGACTATGAAGCCGACCCGGAGATGGCCGACCACGTCTGGGGCGGCAATTACCAGATCGTCAGCGAGGGCGCCTATTACGCCAAGCTGATCGCAGCGGCGGAAAAGCAGGGGCGGGTGGGCAACTTCCCGCACGACCCAAGCCGGCCGGTGCACACGAGTTGGGACTTGGGCGTGGACGATGCCACGGCCATCTGGTTCTGGCAGGAAGACGGTCTTAAGGCCACGGTCATCGATTATTACGAAGCGTCGGGAGATGGAGCCGACGACATCGTGGCGGCCGCCCTGCCGGAAATCTTCAAGGCTCCCCCATGGGAGGAGCGGTTCGTCGGGTGGAGCGCGGACATGGCCCTGCGCACCCTCGGCCGGTCCAAGCCGTATCGGTACGCAGATCACTACTTCCCGCATGACATCAAGATGCGGGAGTGGGGCGTCGGCGGCAGGTCACGGATCGAGACCATGGTCGGTCTAGGCGTGCGAGGGATCAGGAAGGGCGTCGCGGTCAATCCCGCCGACCGCATCGCCGCCGCGCGCCGCCTGCTGCCGATGACCTATTTCCACGCGTCCCCTCGTGTGGAGCAGGGACTGAAGAAGCTCCGCCGCTATCGCCGCAAGTGGAACGACGCACTGAACAGTTACACGACGCCGCTGCATGACGAGAACAGCCATGCGGCAGATGCGTTCGGAGAGTTCGCGATCAACTGCAGCATCCAGGCGCCGCTGCCGAAGCCAGAGGCCAAGGTCACGCTGCGCCAGCCGACATTGAACGAGATTGTTCAAGAGCATGACTTCCGCATGTCAAACAGGTCAGGACGCATTTGATGGACCTCTCCGCCGCTATCAACAAAGCCATGTCCAAGTCGGAGGACGGTGACGACGCGCAAGAGGCGGCCATGATGGGCGAACTCAAGGCGCTGGTGCTGATGCTGAAGGACATGGCGCCGTCGCCCGACATTGCCAAGCGGGCCGAGGCTGCCGCTGCCATCATCGACACCTACACCGCCGACGAAGCCAAGGATGCTGAAGGCGAGCAGATGGGCGGGATGAAAGCGTGAGCACGCAACCCACCGGCAACGACACCATCGAGCGCCGCGACGACGCCGAAGGCAAGCCGAAGCCGGGGATGGCTTCCGCCAAGTTCTGGCGGGCCGAGATCGACGGCGCCAAGAAGCGCGAAGACAGGTGGCGCAAGCGTGCCCGCAAGGTGGTGGACCGCTACGCCGACGAGCGCGACGACCGCACGGACGGCGACGAGCGCCGCGCCAACATTCTGTGGTCGAATACGGAAGTGCTGAAGTCGGCGCTGTTCCAAGGCCTTGACCAGCCCGACGTGCGCCGCCGGTTCCCCGGCTCGACACCCGATGACCGCGCCGCCCGCACGGCCGCGCTGATCCTCGAGCGATCAGCCTCCTACTGCCAGGACCTCTACAATTCTGACGCGCCGTTCGAGGCCGCTGTCGAAGACATGGTGCTGCCGGCGCGTGGTCAGGTGTGGGTCGACTACGACGCGCAGATCGACGGCGACGTGATCACCAACCAAGAGACCCGGTTCGCTTACGTGTACTGGGAGGACTATCTGTGCTCCGCCGGCCGCACCGAGCAGCAGGTGTGGTGGCGTGCCCGCCGGCACTATTACAGCCGCGATGAGCTTGACGAGTATTTTCCTGAGCACGCGGACAAGGTGCCGTTGAACGCGATCAGCGAAACGCAAGCCAGCGCCAAGGGCAAGCCCGACATCGACGACACCTTCAAGCGGGCGCAGGTCTGGGAGATCTGGGACAAGACCAAGCGCGAACGCGTCTGGTACGCCGAGGACTATGATTGGCTGCTCAAGAAAGAGCCCGACCCGCTCAAGCTCTCGGACTTCTTCCCGTGCCCTGAACCGCTCTATGGTCATCGCACGAACCGCTCGCTGATCCCGAGCCCTGAATACCTGTTCTATCAGGACCAGGCGCTCGAGCTCGACGAGATCGCGACGCGCCTTTACCGCATGATCCGCAACCTCAAGCGGCGCGGCATCTACGACGCATCGTCGGAAGGACCGGACAACCAACTGTCGCAGCTCGCCCGTGCCGGAGACGATCAGTTCCTACCCTACAAGGGGTTCGCTGCCCTGATGGAGAAGGGCGGGCTTAAGGGTGTGTTCCAGTCCGAGGATCTGAGCCCGCTTATTCAGGTCATCGAAGGTCTATCGGCCCGCGAGCAGATGCTGCTTGCCAAAATCTACGACATCACGGGCATCTCGGACATCATCAGAGGGTCGTCGAACCCGAACGAGACCGCCACCGCGCAGAGGATCAAAGGGCAGTTCGGATCGCTGCGCCTCGTCAAGCGGCAGAAGCGGGTGAAGGAATTCGTTAAGTCGGCGCTGCGCATCAAGATGGAGATCATCGCGGAACACTTCACCCGCGAGACGCTGTCCGAGATGAGCGGCATCATGCTGCCGACGCAGATGGAGATCGATCAGGCCAAGGCTCAGCTTGGCGCGATGGCGCAGCAGGCCCAGCAGGGCATGCCCGTCAACGAGGACATGCAAGAGCAACTGCAGGCCATCGTGAATGCGGTGGCGTGGGAGGACATTGAGAAGATCCTGCGCTCGGACAAGCGCCGCGGCTACCGCATCGACGTGGAGACCGACGCCACGGCCAAGCTCGAAAGCGATGAGCAGAAGCAATCGCGGCTCGAGTTCGTCACGTCCATGCAGGGGATGCTTGAACGGTCGATCCCGGCCATCATGCAGATGCCGGAGTTGGCCCCGCTGGTTAAAGAGATGACCATGTTCGGGCTGCGCGCGTTCAAAATCGGGCGCACGCTGGAAGAGACGTTTGACGACGCGTTCGACCAGATCACCAAGAAGGCGATGGCCGCCGCCCAGCAGCCGCAGCAAGAGCAGGTTGACCCGCGCATTGCCGCCGAAGCCAAGTACACCGAGGCCAAGACGCAGGCCACCATGGTGAAGGCGCAGACCGACGCGACAGTGAAGCAGCAAAAGGCCCAGTACGACGCGTTCGAGGCACAACAGAAGGCCGCCACGCGCGTTGCCGAGACGCAGATCAAGCAGGAGGCCGCCGCCCGCCAGGCGCAAGCGGATGCCAACGTGGCCGCGATCGATCAGGCGACCGCAGAGACCAAGCGCCAGGGCGCCGTCGCTGACCTGCAGGCCAAGACGGCCAAGCTGCAGCAGGCCTACATGCCGGACGCCGGGAGGCCGATGTAATGCACCCGTCCCTCGAAATCGACCGCGTCACCGGTTCGCCGAAGTGCTGCAATTGCAAGCATTGGATGGGCGTAGCCTCTCAGGCCAAGGGCCAGTGCGCGAAGCACAAGATGGACACGCTTGACCTCGCCCGCTGCACGGCATGGGTGCCGGCGGAGGACGTGGAACTGCAGGTTAAGAAGGACGCGAGGCCAGCGGCGTGAGCAACCAAGGCAAGGTGCAGGCTTCACTTCGCGCCGCTACCAGCAAGGCGCTCGACTACAACGGCGACTGGCACGCGGTGTTCGATGCGGCCGGCATCGCAGCCGGAGACTTCAACGGGCGCATGCTGGCGTGGATCAACGCGCGGCTGAGCTCGAGCCACACCAACCTTCCCGCTGCTCAGCAGGCGTTCGCCGAGAACCAAGGGTTCAACAACTGGTCGTCGATGGGGACGATAACCGTCACATGAGAAGCCGCTACGTCTGGGACAAGCGCACACAGCAGCTTGTCGAAGTTCCGACCGATTACAGGGCCCCATCGCAAGAGGGGCCCTTTGTCATGCCCGACCTCGACCGGGCCTACGGCGGCGCGATCGTCTCTCCCATTGACGGCGAGCACATCACGTCGAGGTCCCATCTACGGGCTCACGAGCGCAAACACGGCGTCCGCCAGTGCGGCGACTTCAAGCCCGGTGAAATCGTGCAGCGTGATCGCAACCGCGCGGACGCATTGAAGCGTGCCGCCGAAGGAGGTTCATTCTCGTGGATCGACTACAAGCCGTGAGCGGCCCGGAAGCGGGCAATGCCGGTGAGACCGATCAGGACTCAACCGCGTCAGTGGGTTTGGATGCCGCCATCGACAAGGCGCTCGGGGGCATCACCGATCAGCCGGCATCAGCGCCGGATAAGCTAAAGCCGAGCGCCGACGACACGACGCAGCCCAGCGACCGAGCCGCTGCGCCCAAGGACCAGACCAAGGAGCAGACCGACCCGGCGGCCCCCGACAAGGGCAATGCCGGAACGACTGCGCCGAAGCACTGGCCCGACGAGCGCAAGGCGGTATTCGAGTCGCTTCCGACGCCCGAAGCGAAGCAGGCGATGCTCAAGCTCGCCCGCGATCTGGAGGCCGGGTTTACGCGGAAGTCGCAAGAGCTGAGCGATCAATCGAAGCTCGGCCAGACCGTCAGCGGCCTGTTTACCGATGCCGAGCGGCGGGAGCTCCAGACCATCAACTCGAACGAGACGGCAGCAATCGACTACTTGCTGAAGCTCAATCGATGGGCCGGTCAGGACCCCAAAGCCTACATCAAATGGGCAATGCAGACGTTCGAGGTCAAGCCGGATGACCTGTTCGGTTCGCCCCAGCCGGAGACGAAGCAGGAGACCGCGCCAGCGGACCAGTCGAGCAATCTCGACGATCTCCTCGCCGATCCTCGGCTGAAAGCTCTCGAAGCGGAGTTCAAGCCCGTCAAGGAGCTGGTCCAGAACCTGCAGCGCAACTGGGACAGCCTGGAGCAAGGACGCATCCAGGCCGAGCAGACGCGCCGGCAGAACCACGTCCTTTCTCTCGTCAACGGCATCAATCAGTTCCGTTCGGAGCTGGATGACTCGGGTCAGCTGAAGCATCCCCACTTTGACCGCCTGAAGGGCGCGATGGGTGGTCTGATGCACACGACGCTGTCCCACATGCCGGAAGGGCCGGAGAAGATGGCGAAAGCCTACGAGATGGCGTTACGCGCCGATCCTGAGCTCCATCAGGAGTGGGTCAAGCACGAGACCGCCAAGGCCGTCGAAGCCGACCGCAAACAGCGGGACGCTGCGAAGGCCCGCGCCGCCACCGGCATCAAGCCGGCCATCGGCGTGGCTCAGGCCTCGTCACGGACGAGCAGTCTGGACAGCGCCATTGAAGGTGCCATGAGCCGTTTCGGGATGTGACCACATCGTCAACCCGATAAGGACCAAGCCCCATGGCTAGCCCCAACTCGTCGTATACCGAGATCATTACGACGACCCTCGACAACTACCGTGATCAGTTGGCTGACAATGTCACAAACAACAATGCGCTGCTCGTCTATCTGAAGAAGAAGGGCAATGCACAGCCGGCCTCTGGCGGCGTCAAGCTGCTCGAGAACCTGATGTACGACGACAACGGCACGTTGAACGTTTACTGATCTTTCGTGCCTAGTGAACCCGAGGCAACTCGGCTTGGCACGTTGTGAAAAGGATCAGTGAAAGGACGTGGGTAAATTCCCTCTGATTGACTTGGACACCCTGGCGAGGGCGACAAGGCGGAAGGTTCGCAAGAGCCGCCGTGAACGACTGAGTGAGGGAACCCGGAAACGGGATGCGACAGTCTGGTCTTCCACTATAACGCTTCACAGAAGTGGAAGAGGGAAATCCGAAGAGGTTTCCCCGCCAGTTTTTCCAAACTGGTGAGTAGCGGCGATAAGTAGCCAGCCGCGAAGTAACACACCGCAGGTGGTATTCCGGCTACGAAACTCTTGATGTGGCGCAGTCGGAAGTTCTGACGTCTGCCAGCTTCGACTGGAAGCAGGCGAACGCGAACGTCACCATCTCCGGCCTCGAGGAGCTTCAGAACGCCTCGAAGCAGCAGGTGCACAACCTCGTCAAGTCGCGCATCAAGGTGGCCGAGTCGACCATGGCCAACCAGATTGGCGCGGCGCTGTTCAACTCGAACACCGAGAACGGCGGCAAGTCGATTGGCGGCCTACAGCACCTCGTGGCTGACCTGCCGACCTCCGGCACCGTCGGCGGCATCGACAGCCTGACCAATACGTGGTGGCGCAACCAGTATTACGACTTTTCGACCGAGACCGTGACGGCATCGTCGACCACGATCCAGCACGCGATGAATGTCGTGTACCTCAACTGTACGCGCGGCACGGACACGCCGGATCTCATCATCTCCGGTTACACGTACTTCACGTACTACGAGGAGAGCCTGCAGGCGCAGCAGCGGTTCATGAATGAGAAGGAAGCGGCCGGCGGCTTCATCGGCTACCGCTACAAGAAGGCGATGGTGGTGCCGGACGTGAACTGCGCCAACACCCGTATGTACATGCTGAACACCGACTTCCTGCACTGGCGCCCGCACGAGAGCCGGAACTTCGTCACTCTCGACCGCAAGTCGACCGTCAATCAGGACGCGTCGGTGATCCCGCTGTACTGGGCCGGCAACCTGACGTGCTCGAACAGGTCCCTGCAGGGCCTGCTGGTCGCGTAACGCTCGGAACAAGGAGACACGACACATGGCACTTTCCAATGGTTCCTGGCGCCACATGGACCAGCTGATCGGGGCGCAGGCGATTGCCGAAGTCTCGACCACCCAGCTTCACCCGCTCGGCACGATTGTCCGCGCGGTTGACGTGGGCACCACCGCTTACGGCATGGGCGAGTTCGTATATCTCAAGGGCGCCTCGTCCACCGTGCAGGGCTCGTGGGTGACGTACAATATGGACGACGGCACGACCACGCTGCTCGCGGCCAACGCCATCGGCCCGGTCGGCATCGCCATGGCCGCTAACGATGCAACCACCAAGTTCGGCTGGTATCAGATCAGCGGCAAGGCGATCGGCGCCTGCCTCACCGGCTACGCCGACAACGGCAAGGTCTACGCGACCGGCACCGGCGGCAGCGTGGACGATACGTCGGTGGCCGGCGACCTCGTCGTCAATGCCAAGGGCGGGTCGGCCATCGACACGCTCGAGGCCGAGTTCGAGATTGCCCGGCCGTTCGTTGCGGATGTCTTCCCGTAATGATCGGCAACACGATGACGTTTGAGCCGGGGGCGTTTCCCCGGCTCGAGCTTGAACCCGCAGTGCCGGCGTCGCGCATGCTCGACAACATGCGCTCGGCGCTGGCGCGCGGGCTGCCTGAACTTCGCCCGTGCAAGCGGCACACCCACGTCATGCACGTTGCCGGCGGCGGGCCGTCGCTCGCCGACACGGCACCGGAGCTTGGCAATTACGTTGCGGCGGTCAATGGATCGCTCGGCTATCTGCTCTCTCGCGGCATTGTTCCGAATGCCTGTGGTGTGCTCGACCCCGGCGCGCACATGGCCGACATCGTCGCGGCGGATCGGCGGGTGCGGTATTACGTGGCCTCGCTGTGCGACCCGGCGGTGTTCGACAAGCTGCTCTCGGCCGGATGTCACGTCACGCTGTGGCATCCGTCCGGCACGCCGGGTGCCGAGGACCTGTTGAAGGAGACGCAGCCCGACACGTGGCTGATGATCGGCGGCGGGTCCACGATGGGCCTGCGGTGGATCAATCTGGGGTATGCCTTGGGGTTCCGCTCCTTCGTGCTGCACGGGCTCGACTCGTCGTTCCGCGAGGACCGGACCCACGCCTACCCCGACCGCGCCGACGCCAAGGCGTGGACCACCGTCAACGGCTATCCGACACGGCTCAACTTCCTGGGCCAGGTGTCCGACTTCCTCGCGGTGATGCACCGGATGAAGCAGACCGACATCGACCCAATTCATGTCGACGTGCGCGGCGATGGGCTGTTGCAATCGACGTGGCGGGCGCTGCAGGGCGACGGCACCACCGAGGGGGCCGAGCGCGCCAAGTATGAAGGAATGTGGCGCAACAGCCGGTATCGCGTGAACTCGCCGGGGCACCGCATCGCCGATGACATCGCCGCAGCAATCGCCGCACCCGGCCGCGAGGTGCGGCGAATTGTTGATTTCGGGGTCGGCACGGGCCGATGCGCCGCTGCGCTCAAGGCGCACGGTTACGACGTGACCGGCGTGGACATCGCCGCAAACTGCCTGAACGACGGCGTGGACGTGCCGCTGATCGTGGCCCCGCTGTGGGATCTGCCGGCCGATCTGTCGGGAGACTTCGGCGTGTGCTGCGACGTGATGGAGCACATCCCGCCGGAGAAGGTCGACGACGTGCTGCGGGGAATCGCCAAAGCGGTGCCGCGCGCGTGGTTCGCGATCTCAAGCGATCTTGATTGGCACTTCGGCGAGTCGGTCGGCGCTCCGCTTCATCTCACCATCAAGCCGCCCGGCTGGTGGGGGTGGACGCTGGGCAAGCATTTCCGCCGTGTGAGCTATCGCGGCGGCGGCAACTTCATCGTGGAGACCTGACATGGCGACGTTTTCCTGCGGTGTTTACAAGCACGGGCGTCTGCTCGGCACCGGCACGCTCACCGACGCATCGGCCAGCATCACGTCGTATTCGGGCACGGCGCCGGGACCGGGCCGCAACGTGCAGATCGCCGTCACGCAATCCGGCACCCACGCCGGCAAGAGCTTTTCCACCCGCATCGTCGCCGGCAGTGGCACCGCCACGCTGACGATGAGCGACAAGTGCCCGTATCTCTGACGCAACCAAAGGACAGCCCATGCGCGAACAGTGGTTTCCGTCGACCGACGACAAGGCCATCGTCGTCGGTCGCTTCGTCGATGTGCAGACCGTCGACCCGGTCAAGAGCCGGGAGATGGGCGAGGAGCAATTCATGCTGCGCACCGCGCTCGAGAGCAAGGTCGCGGGCTCGCACGACGTATCCTGCCAACTCGTGAAGCCGTTCAACAAGGCGCAGCTCACCAAGCGCTTCCCGCACGCCTGGGAGTTCTACCAGGCGCAGAAGGCCCGCCCCGCCGAGGAGATCGAGGCCGAGCGCAACGCGCCGCTGACTATCGGCGACAACGTGCCCGGCACGCCGCTGCACAAGGCCGACTTCCTCGGCCGTGGCCAGATGGAGAAGCTTGCGGTGCTCGGGTTCGTGACCGTGGAGCAGCTGGCCGACATGAGCGACACGCAGTGCCAGAACGTCGGTCACGGGGCGGTGACGTGGCGCAAGAAGGCGCAGGACTTCCTCAAGCGGACCTGATGGACCAATGACCACCCTTGCCGATCTTCTGCTTTACGGCGACCGCTTCGGTCCCGACCGCCCGACGCCTCGGACGCGGGCGGGGCTGCCGGAGGGGGACGTGCGCTCTGCCGTGCTCCCCACCACGATGGAGCGGGCGCTTGAGATCGGCGCCATGCCGGCGAAGCTTGCCACCGAGGTTGCGATGCAGCCTGTCAGGGCGGGTGAAGCGGTGGGTGAAGCCTTGAGCGATCCGTCGCTGGCCAACGTGACCAATGCCGGCGTACAGACGGCGTTCGCGGTCGCCAAGCCGATGCATGCGCTCAAGGCGTTGGGCGCGGGCTACACGGCAGCGGCGGCTAATGATGCTGGTCTGTTCGGTTCTCCTGCGGAGGCTGGCGGGCTCTCTCCCGAGCAGAGCAAGCGCAAGGCAGAGCTTCAAAAGCGGATCGAAAAGGCGGCGTGGAAGTCATCAGCCGAACGGCGAGCAATTGAAGCAGAATTGGCTGATCTGCGAGAGATCGAAAAGCAGTTTGCCCTTGGGGCAAACAAGGGGCAGCGGGAAGAGTACGATCGCCAAACAGCCGAGGCTCAGGCGCTGGCCAAAAAGGCGCGGGCTCGTGATACCCGCTATTCCGATAGCACTCTTAAGGAAGTGTACGAAAAAACGGGCGGACCAATTCCACTAGCGGCGGGTGCGGCTGGCGTGGTCGGTGCGTTGCATCGGGCGGCCCCGGCTCGACAGAAGTGGCTTGAAGGTACGGGTGCGGCCTTCACCGTGAACAACGCTCCCATGGGGTATGATGCGATCATGTCCCCGGCCGTTAACCCGGAGTACGAGGCGGTTACAGCGCTGGCGCAAAACCTGCCCGACGAGCACCCACAAAAACAAAAGTACATCGACCTTTCTGAGCGTATGCGGGCAACCGGCCAAGATCGCAACCCGGTCAATACGGCGGCTTGGGATCAATTCACCGACCCGGTGCTGATGGCCAAGCGCCTAGGCATGTCGGGTGTGGAAGGTTTGACGGCCCTGATTGGCGCGCAGGCGCCGAACGCCGTCAAGGGCGTGGCCAGCGTGCCGGGGCTAATCCGGGAGGGTAATCAGCTGGCGCAGAAGCGCGCAGCCACGGCCAAAATAGAACGGTATGCTGCCGAAGCGGAGGCACAGGCTAAGCGCGGGCTAGCCGCTGAAGCTCGAGCAACCGCTGATGAAGTTGCTCGTCGGTCAAGTGGGCAAGCGGCCGGCGCGGCTCAGGCCGGCGCCGCCGCGCAACCGGTTGTGCCACCTGCTCCGCCTCCGGCAAATCCACCGCCTGGGACCGCAGTTGTCGCCAATCCACCTGCACCGCCGCCTCCTGTTCCCGCCAACGCGGGGACGGTAAAACCAATTTACCCTCCCCGCAAGACCGTTACGAAAGAGGATACGGACCAAATCTTGCGAAATCTTGTCTCCGGCAAGCCGCCCGGGGAGGGGCTGGCGGGATATTCAACGGAGGCCATCGCGGAGCGCGCTGATTACCTGCAAAAGCTCGCGGGATCGCTCGGGGCGCCGATCGAAAAGCTCCTGGACGCCGGCAAGCTGAAAAAGGGTCCGTGGTCGATCGCCGTGGGCGGAGCGATCGGAGCCGGCGCCGCGCTCGAGGACGACACCAGCCCCACCGGCTACCGCGACGAGTCCGGCCGCTTCGCCAAAGGCAAGTCCCTGGATGACGCCATCGACAAGGCCATGGGAGGCACCCCGTGAGCCTGTTGACCGTCTGCCGCGACGCGCTGCAGCGCATGACGGGGTTCGAGGTGCCGTCCTCGTTCTACGGCAACACCAACCTGACCGCGGTGTCCTGCGTGGCGCTCGTTAATGCGGAGGGGCGCGCGCTGGTCCGCGAGCACCGCTGGGGCAGCCTCGTCACCTCCCACACCATCACGACCGTCTCAGGGACCGACACCTACGCCCTTCCGTCCGACTTCCTCGCCTTCGGCAACCTGTCGCAGTTCGACCGGGCCAATGATCGGCGCCTCAAAGGCCCGACCTCGCCGATGGACTGGCAGGAGCTCAAATCGACCGTGATCGGGTCCACGGGCCTGGTGCGGTTCTTCCGCAAGGTCGGGACCAACATCGTCATCCACCCGACGCCGACCGCGTCGGGGGACACCCTCGCATTCGACTACTATTCGTCAAATTGGGTGGCGCTGCAGGCCGGTGGGACCGCCGCTCGCGTGGCATCCGACAACGACACCTTCAGGCTCGACGAGGAATTGCTCACGCTGGGCCTGAAGTGGCGGTTCCTGCAGGCCAAGGGTCTGCCGTTCGAGCCGGAATACAAAGAGTACGAAGCGATCAAGGAGGAGCTGCGCGCCGACGATGGCGGCGCCGGACTGATCGATCTCAACGCCCCGCCGGCTGACATCCGGTTCGGCGACAATCTGCCTGAGACGGGGATCGGCACCTGATGGCGCTCCTCCTCGGACGCGGCGAGAAACCCACATTCAAATGGCGGCCCCAACAATGGGAGCAGGGCGCGTCGACCACGATGCCGGCCCCCTACGGCGGGATCAACCTGCGCGCCGACATCACCGCCATGCAGCCCAACGAGGCGCGGGTTCTCGAGAACTGGCTGGCGGACAGTGGCTATCTCTACATGCGCGCCGGGACGGAAGCGCATGCGACCGGCGTCGGCAGCGGCCTGGTCAGCACGTGCGCGGCGTTCTCGGGTCTCACCGCGTCGCACCTGCTCGGCGCCAGCGGCGGCAAAATTTACAACGCCACCTCGGCAGGAGCTGCGACCGAATTGGCGTCCGGCTTCTCCAGCAACTGGTGGCAGACGGCGCTCTACAATAACCGTCTGCAGTTCGTGAACGGGGTCGACACGCCGCAGGTCTACGACGGCTCGACGATCGCCGGGGCGGGCTGGTCGGGCTCCGGCCTCACGGCGACGAACCTCGTCAACGTCGGGCTCGCCCGCAACCGGTTATGGTTCTGCGAGAACAACTCCGCCGACATCTGGTACGGCGGGGTAGGGTCGATCACCGGGACGCTGACCAAGTTTCAGTTGTCGCAGATCGCGGCCGGCGGCACCTGCATGGCGATTGGCGCCTGGTCGCGGGATGCCGGCGACGGTGCGGACGATGTGACCGTCATGGTGATGTCGACCGGCGAGATCATCGTCTACCAGGGCGACGTCGCCACCGACTTCTCTCTGTCGGGCAAGTACATGGGCGCTCCACCCATCGGCCGGCGGTGTCTGTTCCGGGTCGGCGGCGAGCTCGTCATCATCACGCGCTTAGGTTTGCTGCCGCTCACCGCAGCCATTGGCGGCTCGGGTCAGCTCAATCTTGCGAACATCGATCCGTGGGGCAAGGTGGCGCCGGGCATTGCTGCGGACGCCATCACCCATGGCGACAAGAACGGATGGAGCGGCGCTCTTCACGACGGGTTCGTCTATGTGAACGTGCCGTTGTCGTCGGCCAACGCGATCTCCAAGCAGTACGTGCTCAACGTGCGCAACGGCTCATGGTCGAACCTCACCGGCTACAATGGCGCAGCATGGGCGTCGTTCGAGGGCAACGTCTACTTCGGTGCCGCATCGGGGGGGCGGATCAATGTGGTCGGCGGCACCACGGATCGCGGCACCGACATTACGGCCTCGGCCAACGGCGCCTTCATCCTTCCGTCCGGTCCCGGCAACACGAACCTGTTCACGGCGATCCGGCCGAAGCTGCAGGCGGACGGCTCGGTGGCCGGGTTCATCGGCGTCGATACCGACTACGTGTTGCGCCCGGCGAGCGGCAACCCGGTCAACATCGTGGATGATCCGAGCTCGACGCCGTGGGGCAGCGAGTGGGGCAGCCCCTGGGGCCGTCGCGGCGAGGCGATCTCGCAGTGGTACACGATTGCCGGCGCCGGCCGTGCGGTGAGCGTGCGCATGCGCGCGACCGGCGCGACGCAGAACCTGCGCTGGTTCGCAACGGACCTGCTCTATAAGCCCGGCGGCATCCGGTGATCATCACGCCGCGCTCTCCCAAAGAGCAAGGCGAGTGGCTGGCGTATCTGGCCAAGCGCGTCGGGGGAGAGCCGGCCGACATCATCGGGGACATGCCGTATGGGATTTACGGCGTGATCCGGTGGGGGCGTCTGGTGGGCGTGGTCCTGTGGACGAACTTTCGTGATCACTCGATTGAAGCCGCATGGGCCGGCGAGCCGGGGTGGCTGACGCGGGAAACGCTGCGGCAAATCTGGGCCTACCCGTTCCTGCAGTTGAAGGTGCGCGTGGTGACGGGTCTCGTGAAGGCGTCCAACGCGCGGTCGCAATCGATCGCCGAGCGCATGGGGTGTGTCCGGTGCGGGGTGATCCCGCGCTGGTACGAGGACGATGATGCGGTCATCTACGCGATGACCGCCGAGCACTGCAGGTGGATCGATGGGAAAGAAGAGCCCGAAGGCGCCGGACGCGATGCAGACTGCGAACCAGCAGTACAGCATGAACAAGCAGGCCGCCCAGGACAACCTCAAAATGAACGCGATGGATCAGACCAACGCGTTTGGCTCGTCCACCTTCACGCGTGACGCCAACGGCAACCCGACCGGCATCAACACGCAGTTCTCGGGCAACCTGCAAACGGGGTTCGACAACCTCGGTGGCGCATATGCCAACTATACATCGCAGTTGCCGCAGGAGGCGTTCGATAGCACCAAGATCGCGCAGACGGATGAGCTCGCGAAAGCCTACTATCAGAAGGGCAGCGATCTGCTGCAGGACGACTTCGGGCAGGCGCGCAGCGCGCAGGATGTGCAGCTGACCAATCGCGGTCTGCCGATCGGATCGGAAGCGCGCAACATCGCCGAAGGCAACCTCGCCAAGCAGCAGAGCCTCGCGCTGTCGACGCTGGCCAAGGACGCCACGTTGATGTCCCCGCAGGAGCAGCAGCGGCTCATCGACAATGCCCGTCAGGACTACGGGATGAAGTTCGACAACGCGAACCAGACGCTGGGGATGCTGTCGGGGATGAAGGGCCTCACGCCGCAGGCCAACCAGCCGCAGGCCAACGCGCAGGCGGGCGACTACCAGGGCGCGGCGTATCAGAACTATCAAGCGCAGCAGAACGCCTACAACAACAAGATGGCGGGCTATGGGGCGCTGGCGAAGACGGCACTTGGGTTGGCGACGACACCACTGACAGGCGGCGCCACGGGCGGGCTGTCGAATACCTTGCTCGGCTCGATGTTCCGGTCCGGCTGACGTGTCGTACTCGGCGCCGCGATCGATCCGAACCAATAACCCCGGCGCGATCAACTACGGGCCGTTCGCGCAGAAGTACGGCGCCACGGGAACCGATGGCCGGTTGGCGATTTTCCCGGACGTCGAGACGGGCCGTAGTGCCATGAGCGCGCTGCTCGACACCTACGCGACGAAGCACGGCCTCAACACCGTGTCCGGCATCATCAGCCGCTGGGCACCGCGCAACGTCGATAACAACTCGACGGACGCCTACATCAAGACGGTCGCGTCCAAGCTCGGCGTGGACCCCAACGCGCCGCTGACGAAAGAGCACCGTCCGCTGCTGATGGATGCCATGGCTCAGTACGAGGCCGGCACCGCCAGTGTTCCCAAGTCCGGTGCGTTTCCCGGCATGGTTTCCCGTGAAACATCCCCGCCGACAGCAGGTCCACTCATGGCGAACCCGTCAGGCCGCAAATACACGCCCGAGGAAGTCATCCAGGGCCGCTATCAGTTCGCCAACCAGCTGTGGCGCGAACCGCAGGCCAGCCCGCATTGGGCGAGCGTGGTGGCGGAAGGGCTGAAGGGCATCGGCTCCGGTCTTGCTCGCTCGGGAGCCGAGGAGGCTTTGACCGGCAACCGCGACATGACCGAGGAGGCCATGCGCAACGCCGGCAATGCGCCGGACACCGTGACGATGGCCAAGCTCCTGCTCGGCTCCGGCGTGCCGGACTTGGGCAAGCAAGGAATGAACCTGATTGTGCAGGACCGCAAGGCGGCAGCGGATCGGGCGGCGGAGCTCGAGCAGCGCAAGAAGCTGATGGAGCTGCAGGGCGAGCAGAGCCTGGCCCAGGCACGGGCGCTGGCGCCGATCGAACAGGAAAAGGCAGCCGCCATTGCGCGCGTTCGCGGCCAAATCGAACGCGAAAACGCCGAAGCAATCCTTCCTCACGAGGTCAGCAAGGCCAAAGCGATTGCAACGGCCAAGAGTGAATTGGAGGCGGCCGAGCGCGCAGCCTTGCGCCGGGAGCGCGCGGCTTACGCTCAGCAGCACGGCCTCAAGGGACGAGATCTCGTGACGTTCGTCGAGACTGGAAGGCTGGAGAAGGCGCCGAGCCGTCAGTTGTCCGTAACCGACATGACCAAGCTCGAGGAGGAGGGCCAGAAGTTTTCCGACCTCAAATCGTTCGCCGAGACCTTCAAGGACGATTATGCCGGATACAAGGTCGGCGGAAGCACGTTGACCGGACTTGCCCGCATTGGTTTGCCGACGGCGAGCAAAGAAGCAGCGTCCTACTGGCAGGGTTACGACCGCTTCAAAAACGTCGTGCGCAACAATCTGTTCGGCGCCGCGCTGACGAAGCCTGAGATGGAAGCTTTCGAGAAGGCCGACATCAACCCGAACATGGACCCCGCCATCATCAAAAAGAACCTCGAGCTGCAGCAGAAGATCGTTGCAAACGGCATGCGTCGCAAGGCGCAGGCGCTGATTCTGCAGGGCTACGAGCCGCGCGTGGTGGCGGCGACCTATGGCATCGACCTTCGCAAAGATCTCGGCATCGACGAAGACGGGAATGCGGTGGCGCCGGCGAAGACCCCGCCGCCGCCCGATGCGGATCGCCCGGACCCCAAGCAGCCCGTCAAGGTGAGCTCGCCGGAGGAAGCGCGCAAACTGCCTCCCGGCACTGCGATCATCCTACCTGACGGCACGCCGGGCCGTGTGCCAGGGGGCAAGCCGTGAGCGAAGCGCAAGCGGATCTGTGGAAGGACTTCCGGGTGTCGGCGGACAGCAAGGCAGCGCCGGACAAGAAGTCCGACCCGTGGGCCGAGTTCCGCATCCCGGAGCAGAAGAAGCCGAGCCTGGGGTTGCTCGAGATCCTGCGCGACGTGGGCGAGCAAGGCGTGCGCCGGTTCAACAAGGGGCTCGTTGAGACCGTCACATTGCCGTACCGCGCGCTCGATTGGGCGACGGAAAAGGTCACGGGTGGCGGGGGACTGCCCGACGTTGAGACGATGCCTCTGTATCGTCCGTTCCTCGAGCAGCCCGACGCCAAGTCGACGCCGGGCAAGTACGTCGGCAAGGCCGCCGAAGCGGTCGGCGCCGCTGCGGTTCCGGTGGCTGGCATGATGTCCAGGGCGGCGCAGCCCGCGCGGCAAGCGACGACGACGCTCGGCGGCATCGTGGAAGACGCAGCTGCGTTCACGCGCGCCAATCCGGGTCAGGCGCTGGCACTGGACGCGGCCGGCAGCGCATCGTCCGGTGTGGCGGCGCAAGCCGCAGACGATGCCGGCTATGGACCTACGGGGCAGGTTCTTGCGGCAATGGCCGGCGGCATGGTTCCGGGCGTGGCAATGGCCTATCGCACGCCGACCGGAACGCGCATCGGCACGGAGACCGGAGAAACGCTGGCGCGGCAGCGCGCGACGGATGCCGCGCAAGATGCGGCAGCGTTTGAAGCGCAGAGCGTCCGCCCGTTTGGTCCGTCCTTCAACCAAGGCCCGGTTGCCAGCATCGGGAAGCAAGCCACGGAAACACCTCTCGTTGGCGCTCCGCTGCGCAACAACATTGATGAGACGATGGCGGACGCGGCAGCAGCCACGCGGCGCATTGCCGATGAGATCAGCCCCAACGCGACGCCGGAGACGGCTGGCCTTGCCGTGCAGCGCGGCCTAGACCGCTATCGGGATGTCGGGTTTGAGCAGCTGGAGCCGGGCGTTGTGCGCGCCATGGGCATCAACCCGGATTCTCCCGTGCAGCGTCCGCAAGGCGGCGGTCAGGCGCAGCTCACCCGCATTCAACAAGGCCTGCCGTTGATGCAGCAGATCACGGGCGGCACCGTGCAGAACTCGCGCGGTCAACCTGTCCCGCTGCCGCAGACGCGGGCGCAGAAGCTGACCGCACGAACGACGCTGTCCGACGTGAGCGACGACGAGCTCATGCGGGTTATTCGCACGCCGAGTGATCAGACCTCGTTCGCGACACGCCTTGAAGCGCTGTATGAGCGGGCGTTTCGTGGCATCCCGCCGTTGATGCGTCAAGACGGCAGTCGCAATCCGAACCTGCTCCCGACTGCGAACTCCGGCCAGGTCGTGCGCAGCATCATCGACGATGAAGCGACCACTGGTATTCGCGCCGGATTGCAGGGGAGGTACGGCCAGATGTTTGAGACGCTGGCGAACCCTCGCGCCAACGTCGATCTTGACACCCTGCGGTCAATGAGAACGGCGATCGGCCGCGATTTGTCGAACTTCGGCCTCTACGACGCGTCACTGGACCGAACGCAGCTTCGTAGGCTTTATGCCGCACTGTCCTCTGATATTGAGATCGGCCTGCAGGACATCGCCGTTCGCGCCGCTCAAGCGACCCGGCTTCCCGGCAACAATCGTCTAAGCGAAGCAGACGCGCGCCGCGCCGCGCAGGCGTTGCGCGATATGCAGGTGGCCGACCGCTACGCCCGCCAGGGTTTCGAGCGGATGGACCGCTTCCTGCAGATCGTCAAGACGCCAAACCCGCAAAGCGCGGCTACGCAAATCATTCGCGCGGCGACCGATGGCGGCGGCGGAAACATGCGGTTGGTTCGTTCGGCTATGAGCGTGTTGCGGCCGGAGGAGCGGTCTGAATTTGGTGCGCTCGTCATCCGCGAGATGGGGCGTCCAACCGATGGCACACGCGGCATTGTGCAAGAGGTGCAGTTCTCACCCAATCGGTTCGTGACCGCTTATCAGCGGATGTCGCCGGACGCGCGCAATCTGTTCTTCACGCCGGAGCATCAGCGGTCGCTCAACGAGATGTTCCGCATCTCCAACCGGCTGGCCAACATCGAAGCGCTCGCCAACACGTCGCGCAGCGCCACCAACGCCATGAATGTGACGGGCGCGGTGGGCGGCGTTGCCAGCGCGGTAGCGGGCGATTTCACGACGCCGCTCGTCATCGGCGGTAGCATGCTTGCGACCTCGGTCCTGATGAGCCGCCCCGCTTACACGCGGTGGATGGTCGACTACATGAGGTTGCGCGCGGCTGTGCGCGACGGGTCGGATCGGTCCATCGCGCCGCTGCTCAAGCACGTGTCCGGCCTCGAGCGCATGGTCCCTGAAAACCCCGCCCTGTGGCCCGCTTACTATGCCGTGGCTACTGAAGTCGAAGGGCTGACGAAGCCCAAGAACTAAGCGTCCCCGCGTCCTTCCTCATCGTCTGACCTTTCCACCTCCTTCCAACCGAACGGAGAACGACCCGATGTTGCCGTTTCAGATGCCGGGCGCCGGCATGAGCGATCCGCAGCCCCGCATGCCCGGTGCCCCGCCGCCGGCCGGCAAGGGCATGCCGCAGGGCGCCCAGCAGGCCCCGTTGCCCGGTGGGATGGCGGGCATGCCGCCGATCCCGACGCCGCAGGGTGGGCCGCCGCCCTTGCCTGGCGTGTCCGGCAGCCCGCCGCCGCTCCCCGGTGCGGGTGGTCCGCCTCCCGGCGACATCGGCGGTGGCGGCATCGACCACGACGCCATGCGCAAGCAGATGATGGCGGCTGGCCCCGGTGGTCCGCCGCCCGGCATGAGCCCGCCGCCGATGAACCTGCCCGCGCCTCCCGCACCCGGTGGGATGGGGCAAGGCGGTCCTGGCGGCATGCCCGGCGGGATGGGCCAAGGCATGCCACCGATGCCGCAGATGCCGCCCATGGGTGGCCAGGTCCTTCCCAGCATGGCCGACCTCCTCGCCCCCGGCTTCCCCAAGCCCGGCGGCATGCGCTGACCCTCGCCGACATCCAGACCTAGCACGGAGCAGACATCATGCCGTGGAGTGGGATAGCCCCCAACCAGACCTATACGCGCACGGACGGCACCCGCACGGGCACGCAGGTCTGGCAGGAGGCCGATGGAGCCGGCGTCGACATCGTGGCGCCGGATCACGACATCCACGACCAGGATTTAGCGACCGCCATTGGCGAAACACTGAAGCGCGATGGCGGTAATCAGCCAACGGCTGATTTGCCGATGGGGGGCTTTAAGCTCACCAACATGGGAGATGCCACGGCCCGCGATCAAGCGTTGACTGTCAAGCAGCATGCGCAGGACAGCGGTTGCTATTGCAGCGTCGGCGGAACGGCAAACGCGATTACCCTCACCACCGGCTTTTCTCTCAGCTCGATCCCGGTTGGCTCGCGGTTCACGTTCAAGGCGGCGTCCACGAATACGGCTGCGGTGACGGTAACGGTTGACGGGGCTGCGGCTGTCTCAATCGTGCGCAACGCAGATGGCGCCGCCCTGTCTCAAGGCGAGATTGCGGCTAACGCATTTTACACCATTCGCAAAGACGCCTCGTCCTATAGGCTCGAGCAGAGCACGGCGTCAGCGGGCAGCGGTGACATTTACGGGCGCATTGTCAAAACCGGGACGGTGATGGCGTGGGCCGCCTCGGCTATTCCGACCGGCTGGCTTGAGTGCAACGGCGCGGCCGTGTCGCGATCGACTTATCCCGAGTTGTTCGTTGTGCTTGGCACCGCATACGGCTCCGGCGACGGATCGACAACCTTCAACTTGCCCGACTATCGCGGTGAGTTTTTGCGCGGCCTTGATGGCGGCGTTGGGCGCGACCCTGACCGAGCCAGCCGTACCAATCGCGGAGATGGCAACACAGGAGACATAATAGGCTCAAAGCAGGCGTCTGCGTTTGAATTGCACGCCCATACGCAGCAGGGGACGTTCCCGTCATCGGGCGACCCAGGCCATCAGCACGTCGAAAGCATACCATTCGGAACCACAACGTACACGACTGGTGGGTCAGGAACCGTCGTGCAATCGTCATCAACAAGTCTTACGGGGACGTCAGGAGCACACAGCCACACGACAAGTATTTTTGGCCCCGTAACATCGACGGGTGGCAACGAAACCCGCCCCCGCAACGTGAACGTGATTTGGATCATACTGGCGTCTCCTGCTGCGGCGTCAATGGCGAATCTCGGCGTGTCCGGCTTTTCTTATGCGTTCGATAGCGGAACTACGGATGCGGACCCCGGTGCCGGCAGGTTGCGCTATAACAACGCAACCGTGGCAAGCGCCACTAGCATCTATATCAGCGAGACGGATGGATTTGGGGCCAACCTAGCCGCCGCCATTCAGGCAATGCCGACCGGTTCCAATCTTTACATTTACAAGGTTGGCGCTCCGGCGACTTTTTCATATTTCACGATGGGCGCCACGGCGACGGACGGTGGCACCTACGACAAATTGACAAACTTGACGCATATTGCGAGCAACGGGACGTTCTCGAACGGAGATCCGCTCGCACTGATTCCGTTCCGGGCGGGCGCCACGGGAGTGACTGGCGCGACGGGTGCCGCAGGATCTGACGGCGGCGTGCGTTGGCTTTACGACAGCACGACGACGATGGCGGACCCCGGAACAGGGGACTTGCGGCTAAACAACGCCACATTAGGCAGCGTAACCGAAATTGCCATCTCGGGTCTGTCGGCAGAGACCGGCAATCCTGACATCTCGAATTGGGTGGCGTCGTGGGACAACTCGACCACGACGGGCAATCGCGGCACCATCTATATCCGCAAGGCGAGCGCGGCTGAAAATTACGTGCTACTCAGCCTGACCAGCGCATTGACCGACAACACGACATGGCTGACCGGAACAGTGGCGGTGCTCGACAGCAATGGGTCGTTCTCAGACACCGACACGTTGATTGTTTCGTTTTATGCCACGGGAGATAAGGGCCTCGATGGTGCCGGCTCCGGCACGGTGACGGGTGTCACGGCTGGCGGCGGCTTGTCGACCTCTGGTGTGGGCGGATCGGGCGGGACGGTCACTGTAACCGGGACGATGACGAGTGTCCGACCCGTCAAGGCAGAGACCGGCACGACGTACACGTTTGTGACTGGTGACAATGCAAAGCTTATTACGTTCTCCAATGCGTCATCTGTTGCGGTGACGTTGCCGCAGGCCACGAGCACATTTGGCGCGGGATGGCATTGTTGGGTGAAGAACAAGGGAGCGGGCGCGGTTACGATCACGCCGACCACATCAACGATTGACGGCAATTCATCGTTAGAACTGACGACCAACCAGGGCGTCCAGATTGTTTCGGATGGCACTAACTATCAAGTCGTGTTCGCTGCCCTTCCAGTTAGCGGCGTAACCGCAGGAAGCTACACCAATGCAAGCTTGACCGTCGACAAATATGGCCGGCTAACGGCGGCGTCTAACGGAGCGGCAGCGGGCGGGTTGGCTGCGCCAGGGGGAAGGATAACGCTGACATCGGGAACGTCGGTCTTGACAGCAACGACATCCGAGGCAACGACCGTCTATTATACGCCCCATCACGGCCGCTACGTTCCACTGTGGAACGGTTCGACGTTTTCTATGGTCGACATTGGCGGTGAATTGAGCCAAGCGACAACGGACAGCACGAAAAGCCCAGCCGCTTGCGCGTCAAACAGCTTATACGATCTCTTTGTGTGGCTAGACGGCGTGACGTATCGATGCACGCGTGGCCCGGCGTGGTCCAGCGCCACGGATCGCGGGACGGGTGCAGGAACCACAGAGCTCGAGCTGCATCAAGGATGGCCGGTCAACAAGAATGACATTTCAAACGGCCCCACTGCTCGGTACGGGCTTTATGTTGGAACGGTTGCCACCAATTCATCCAGTAAAATCGATTGGATTTTCGGCGGGGCGTCTTCTGGAGGTACGGCCGCCGTATTCGGTGTGTGGAATGCGTACAACCGTGTTCGCGTTGCAACCAACGTATCAAACACGACGGCCACTTGGACGTACAACTCAGCGACGAAGCGGCAGCCAAACGGCTCCACAACGATGCGCGTTTATATTGTGCGCGGGCTTAACAATGAAGGCATACAAGCGACGTATTCCGTCAATGCGAATCCGCCAACGGGCGGCGATTGGTCGGTTGCAATCAGCGTTGATGGATCGACAACGCCCGCATCTCCGATGACGTATGTGGACAGCACAAATTCTGTTTCGCAATCGACGATGTATGTCGGTTATCCTGGGCTCGGCTGGCGTTATGTCAACCCGTTGGAATGGCAGTTGACTACCGGACCCGGTGCTGTCGACTTTTTTGGAACACTCAGCGGCGACAATGTTTGCGTGCTCAGCGCGACGCTGTTTGCTTAGCAATGGGGTTACACATGCGAATGATTATCGTTTTGATGATGCTCTTTGGCGCGACGCCGCCAGCATTGGCGCAGGTGGAGCCGCTGCCTCTGGCGTGGCAGAAGACGACCGAGGTCTATACGACGACGGTAACGCCGCGAATCCTGCTCAATGCGCCGATCGCTCTGATCGTCGGCACGCCCACGGCGCAGGGGCCACAGACGCAGCACGTCTGGCATACCGTCGACCTCAAGCCCTACGGCGTGGCAGCCAATGCGAAATGGGCCGAATTGTCGGGCTTGCTCGTCATCACGCGCGGACTGGCGGCCGAGACAGCCACGCTCTGGCTCGCGTTTCGCCGGCCCGGCGACACGGCGGCGTCGTGCACAGATTATATCGGCCAGATTACGGAAATGCAGCCGGGCGGACAGCGGGCGCCGTTCACGGTGACGGTGCCGCTCATCGATGGGAAATTCGAGTGGTGTCACCGCCGTTCGACGCTGGGCAGCTACCCTGAGAACAGTGCTTATGCGGCGAACCTCGTCGTGCAGAAGTGGGGGCGATAAATGCGGTTCAGCGCAAGGCATCTCGACGCGGCCGTGCGGGCTGTGTGCCCTCACATCGATGGAGTGTCGATCGGAGATTTTGGCGACCGGTCAACGTGGCGCATCAACTTTAAACCCGATGCGACGGACGCGCAAAAAAACGCGGCGGCTGGGGTGATGGAGGCCATGGACTTCAACGCCCCGCGTGCCGAAGATGTTGACGCCGAACGGGACCGGCGCTTGCGCCGGATGACGTTTGGCGGCGTCGCCTATGACTTTGACGCGGCTTCTCGAGTTCTGATCGACAAGGCTAAAGGTTCGGCGCTGGCAGCCGTCATCACGGGCGCGACGTTAGGTGATCTGCGGTGGGCCGATCCATCCATAGATTTCGGTTGGATCGCTGCCAACAACACCGTAACCCCAATGGACGCGCAGACCGCGCTCGCGTTCGGGACGGCGGCGGCGTCGTGGGAGGGGCGACACATCCTTGCCGCGCGTGCCCTGAAGAACAGGAACCCGATCCCGGCGGATTATACCGATGATGCCTACTGGCCAACGCCTTGAGCACGATGCGTGGGAGCGCGCGGCGGCGATCGTTGCTGCGGCGGAGCAGATGCGCCGTGGCAACACGCTGACCCGCGAGGTCACGCCGCCAGAGATCAAAGCTCAGCTCGACGCTCATCACGCCGTATTGCAAGCGTTGGCGTCGGAGCTTGCCGCGGTCAAAAACAGTCAGGCCCAACTGCAAACGGATATGCAGTCTTTTGTGCAGGCCGCTGTTGCGGCAGCGGCTGGTCTGAATGTGTGACATCGGCCGAAGGCGGCTGAGTAATGCCTTCGGCCGAAGTGCGCTCATGCGAGGGCGACCATCACATATTTGCCGACGCGGACCTCACGCAAACGATGGGCCACTTCCCGGCGCCGCTTGGTGGCTTCGCCGTCGCACACGCCCATGAGTTGGGCGAGCTCCTTGTTGCTGACGGCGCGGCCGGCGGTCTCGATAGCCGCGATCACGGGATGCTTGCCGGTGTGCAGTCGGACAACGTTTTTCGGCAACGGGGCACGTTTTCCGGGCTTCGGCGGGCCAATGTCGGCATTTGTCGGCATTTGTCGCTTGACAGGATGCCAGCCGTACATGGCGGCGGCAAAGGTTGCCAGCTCGAGCATCAAGCCGAACAGGCAGGGCAACAGCAGTTCGACGAGCTCGCGCGGGTCGGAGCCGGACACGATTGCTAGCAAACGAGCAATGCGCCGTTCGCCAGCGTTGGGGGCGGCAACCTTGAGGTTTGCCAGTCGCGCCTCGTGCCCCGCCACGGCGCCCTCATAGACGGCAATCGTCGCCTTGGTGCTGTCGTAGCAGGTCTTGCCCTGGCTGCACTTGGCGCGGGCAGAGGCCAGCATAGAACGGGCGTCGGCAAGGTCGATCTCGATGCGAGAGCGCAGGTTGGCCTTCTCGGCCTCCTGAGCGGCGCGCACGTCGCGGCCTTCGGACTGGCGGCCGATGGTGGCCTGCAGCGTGTAGGCGCAGCCGGCGATGGTAGCGAGCCAAAGCAAGATGGCGGCGATCCACTGGCGATCTCGGCGGGCGTAGCTAGCGAGGATCGGCAGTGACACCACGACGGCCCACACAACCGGCGTCGCGTAGATGACGACGGGGTCTTGGGTCTTGTCGTTGGCGATGAGGTAGGCGGAACCAACGCCCCACAGGGCGATGGCGCACAGTCTAGCGACCCACTGGGGCCGCGTGATAGGATGGGTCAAGGTCGTCTCCTGGGTTCATCAGGGGGTGATCGAGGCCCGGCCGGTGTGTCCAGCACCGCGTCGGGCCGCTTCATTGTATAGCTGTAGCGTTAATGAATTTCAATGCAGCGGCAAAGTGAGTTTATTTGTGTGGCGGCTAAGTTTGTCGTTGGAATGATAATCCGCTTTGCGGATAAAATAGCATTGCGTTGTCGTGCTTGCGTTTGCCTCGTGGTCTTTGAGACGCCATGGCCGAACCGACAATGGCAGACATCCTGATCGACAACATTCCGGTGCAGCCGGAAGACAAATCGACATGGCTTGAGCGGTTCTCTGCCTTCATCAAGGGCGGCGGTCCATGGGGCACGGCCCAGCCCGGCCAGCGCGGGGCGTGGGTGCCGTCCAAGATCAACGACCAGGGCAAGGCCGAGTTCGCCGTCCCCGGCGTCATCCAGCAGCCGGCGGAGAGCCTGCAATCGCTGATGACCGCCCCTCTCGCTGACATTGTCCGCTCTGGAG